>Ga0208270_100015_pt1 | contig 155808 bp, 131 predicted proteins | sample LakWasM109_LOW13_2_FD_183925 | JGI IMG/M metagenome (GOLD analysis project Ga0208270, IMG submission 183925) | Freshwater sediment methanotrophic microbial communities from Lake Washington under simulated oxygen tension - Sediment Metagenome... | ecosystem: Environmental > Aquatic > Freshwater...
TTAAATCAATCACCACTTGCTAAAGGCGTTGCCAAAACAACGCGTTCGGCATGTTTTTGACTATCGCGGCTATAGATTCCTCGCCGCAACCAACAAAATCCGAAAAGATATTTTCTTATATTAAAGTCGGCCTTCCGACTTCCATCGGGCTTGTCCAACAACCGGTTCAGATTGTGGTTCGCTATCGCTCACACAATCTAACCTTATTCGTTATGTTTTTTATGCCGTAAATTAACCATCACTTTTGTCACTGCTCCGCTTGATAAAACGTCTAGCATCTGGGTGATGAACCTCCGGGACTAAATGATTACTTGACAAGTGTGGCTTAAGGCTATTCTGATGATTTTGACAGAATTGCAGAGCCGCCTTGGTTAGCTCTGTATACTCACTAAGTGTATTATCATTTATGGTGGGAAGTTGCAGATCAAAAACATAGTCATTATGAGGGCCATCTTTTACAAACACATTCGGCATAAGTTTCCCCAGATCAATATGAGCAGCCAAAGCATTACGGCCCGTCCCTACAAGATAATCATGTTTTTTCTTGTGACTCTGACTGAGATCTTTTAACCATTTTGTTGATATGGAACCCATACGCATACCATGATATTCGTTATTTGAACTACTAAAGGGTCGTGCATAGGTAACCACAAATGCTGTTGAAACCATAACTCCGAATGACTGATTAAATTGCACATAGTTATGGAGCTGTCTATGCAAATCCAGAAAGTTCAAACACTCTTGGAAACTATATTTAGCGAACTCATACTTCTTAAATTCTATGTCGAATCGATTATTCATAATCTGTGACTTTCGTAAACATAACGTAGAGCTAACCGGGCGCGGCCCGGAAAGCTGAAAAAACAAAACCGCATTATAACCGCGCTCCGGTTGAGCGTAATGTTAGAGTAGTAACTATTCCCCACGACCATCTTTCAGGATTTGCTGAAGGTGTTTGGTTCTTTCACGTGTCAACTCAGCCTTGCGATACAAAAGCGACATTGGATACATGCTACCCCAGCAAACCCTTACGTTATTTTCCTCACATGCAAACCTTGCTTCGAGGTCAGCATCACGAAATGATAACCAAGATTTTTGAGCAAGCCGCAGTTTGCTAATGAATAACTTGTCATCAGCCTCTTTCTTAAGGAGTGATTGATAAGTTTGATTTAACTCGTCGTCTGCTTTGTCGAAGTCATCGCGAGCGCAGGCATTAAGCTCTAATTGGTTTCCACCATCATTGCACTTGATGTCATCATTAGCCCATGATGCTGTTGGAACAAGAGCAATAATGGACAAAAGAATTAATCGAAGCATCGTGTTACCTCTGCCACTCTAACAAGTAATTATATGGTTTCTGTATATCATCCCTGATTACCGCTTCCTAGGCAATAAGCTAAGGATTTTTTTGCAGATTTCTAAGTGCATATTTTGTTGAGACGCAATTTCTGTTCAGCCCTCAAATAACCGGCATTTTACCCATGTTTCCGACCAGCCAAATGCTTTAACCTTAAACCCGTTAGCAGCAATGTTGCTGTGTAACAAACCAAGCTTACCCCTATCCATTTCACCAGATTGATCACGCGCTCCGAGGAATTCCAGTCATTCCACCAAGCCGGATCGACAAAATAATACAATCCTGCCGACATTGCCCCGGCAGCCAGCGATACCCTGGCAAAAAACAGCCACCAGCCGCTGGCCGGTTGATATACCTTGTCCTTGTGCAATTTTCTCAATAACAAGGCGGCGTTAAAAAAAGCGCCCAAGGATGTCGCCAAAGCCAGCCCCGCATGTGCCAGCGGAAAAACCAGCGCCAGATTCAGGCCCAAGCTGACGATCATCGCGTACACCCCGTAGCGTACCGGCGTTTTCATGTCGCCGCGCGAGGTGAAGCCCGGCACCAGCACTTTAATCAGGATAAATCCCAGCAAACCCAGCGAATACGCCTTCAAGCTCAATCCTGCAAAATGCACGTCGCTGACGCCGAATTCATTATATTGAAACAGCGTCGACAGCATCGGTTCGGCCAGCAATACCAAACCGATGGTGGCGGGCAATCCTACCAAAACAACCAGTCGCAAACCCCAATCCAGCGCATTTGAAAAAGCGGCAGTGTCTTCCGCTGCATGGCTTTTGGATAAACTCGGCAAAATGACCGTCCCCAGCGCAAGCCCCAAAATGCCTAACGGAAACTCCACCAGCCGGTCGGAATAATACAGCCAGGACACGCTGCCGACGGTTAAAAACGAGGCAATCAAGGTATCCAGCAACAAATTAATCTGCGTCACTGAAACGCTGAAAATAGCCGGCAGCATCAAGCTGATAATCCGCTTAACGCCTGAGTCATCAGAGCCTAATCTCGGTCTTGGCATCAGCCCCAATCGTATCAACGAAGGAAACTGGAACAGCAACTGCACAATGCCCGCCGCAAAAACGCCCCACGCTAAAGCTGTGACCGGCTCGTCCATCAACGGCGCAAGCCGGATCGCGGCGGCTATCATGCAGATGTTCAGGAAAACCGGCGTTAAAGCGGGAATGGCAAATTGTCCGTGCGCATTTAAAATGCCACCGGCAAATGCCACCAGTGCAATAAAAAACAAGTAGGGGAAGGTAATCTGCAACAGTTGCACGGACAACTCATATTGGCTTCCCTGCCACATAAAGCCGGGAGCCAGCAGCATGATAAGCACCGGAGCGGCCACGACGCCGACCGCAGTAATCAGCAGTAAGAATACGGACAGGGTTCCGGCTGTTTTATCGATAAACTGTTTTAACGCGGCCTTGCTGCCGCGCTCTTTGTAATCGGACAGTACCGGAACAAAGGCGTGTGCAAAAGCGCCCTCTGCAAATAGACGACGCAAAAAGTTAGGAATTTTAAATGCGACAAAAAATGCATCGGTTGCCGCATTCACACCGAAAATATGCGCAATCAACATATCCCGGACAAAGCCGAGAATCCGTGAAATCAAGGTCATGCTGCCGACCACCAAGGTCGACTTAAAAAGCTGCCTGCTCAACGCCGCTCCTGTTATGATGCGTCAAAAAGTTTGACAATAATATCATTTAAAAAGATAATACACGGCTTAATTAACTTACACCAAGAATCGAGAAACTATGGCTAATACAGCACAAGCTAAAAAGCGTGCGCGACAAGCGGAAAAAAGCCGTATTCGCAACGCAGGACAACGTAGCAACTTACGCACCTTCATCAAAAAAATCATTGCCGCAGTAAAGCTTGGCGACAAAGAAAAAGCGCAAGCAGCCTACAACACTGCCGTTCCGATTATCGATTCAGCAGTTACCAAAGGCATTATTCACAAGAATAAAGCCGCACGCGGTAAAAGCAGACTGAATGCAAAAGTAAAAGCTATCGCTTAACGCTTTAGCCTTACTCAATAAAAAAGGCCGTGCTCTTTGAGTTACGGCCTTTTTTATTGCTTGTCGTTTTTACAAGAATAGAACACGGATTTTACTGACAAGAAGCACCGAAATGACGACTTAAAAGAATACCGCTCAATCCGCGTTCCATTGTAAAACCAACTAAATTACAACCAGATTATCCCGATGAATCAGCTCCGAATCGTCGAAGTAACCCAGGATGCTCTCAAATTCCGAACTACTCTTGCCTACTATTAACTGAGCATCTGCATTGCCGTAATTAATCAGCCCTCGCGCGATTTCCAAGCCGCTTTCATCGACACAGGAAACCAACTCGCCGCGCTCAAATCTGCCCGATGCCGACTTAACGCCGACAGCCAAAAGACTTTTGCCCTCATTCTGCAACATCCTGACCGCGCCCGCATCCAAAACCAATTGCCCTTTAACCTGCAACTGCCCGGCGAGCCAGCGCTTTCTGGCCACCAACGGCTCTATGTCCGGCAATAAATGGGTACCCAAATTAGCCCCGGCGATTACCGCCACGATAGCATTGTCGGCGGCACCCGCCGCAATCACTGTTGCAGCACCGGACCTGGAAGCCAATCGCGCCGCCCGCACCTTGGTACACATGCCGCCTCGACCCAAGCCGCTACGACTATCGCCAGCCATTACATCCAGCCGTTCGTCGTTAACACTGATCTCGGAAATTAATTCCGCATCGGGATGCAATCCGGGATCTCCGGTAAACAAACCCTGCTGATCGGTCAAAATGATCAGCAAGTCAGCCTCGACCAGATTGGCAACCAATGCCGCCAGGGTATCGTTATCGCCAAAGCGAATTTCTTCGGTCGCCACCGCATCGTTTTCATTAATGACCGGCACCACGCCAAACTTGAGCAAGGTCAACAAGGTGCTTCTGGCATTTAAATAGCGCTGCCGGTCCGATAAATCATCATGCGTCAATAACACCTGCGCCGCATGCAAGCGATGCTGCTGAAAATTATCGTCAAATACGCGCACCAAGCCCATTTGACCGACGGATGCCGCCGCCTGTAGCTCATGCAATGTCTTCGGCCGAGCTTTCATGCCCAAACGACACATTCCCTCCGCCACAGACCCCGAAGAAACCAGTATCACGTCGATAGATTGCCGCCTTAAGTCGGCCATCTGCTCAACCCAGGCAGCTATGGCGATCTTATCAAGCCCCTGCCCGCCTTTGGTTAATAAAGAACTGCCTATCTTGACGACAACCCGCTTAACTTTGGCAAAATCAGTCCTGTTCACTTTTTTCCTGCCGCTGCTGTTCCAAAAAGTTCATGATAGCGAACATCAATTCTCTTGTGCCTCCGCCATTAATTGCCGAAATCTTAAAAACCGGCCCTGTCCATTCCAGCTCATCGACAATCGCCCGGCAATGCGCATCAACCTCTTCTTCAAGCAAGCGGTCTATTTTATTCAATACCAGCCAGCGCGGCTTGGCAGCCAGCTCATCGCTCCATTTTTCGACCTCATGAATAATTTTTCTAGCCGCCTGCACCGGTGACTCGGCACTTTCGTAAGGTTCGACATCAATTACATGCAACAGCAAACCGGTACGCAACAAATGCTTCAAAAATTGCAATCCAAGCCCCGCACCTTCAGCCGCGCCCTCAATCACGCCGGGAATATCGGCAATAACAAAACTGCGCAAATCATCGACGCTAACCACGCCCAGATTGGGATGCAAAGTCGTAAACGGATAATCGGCAACCTTGGGCGTTGCCGCAGATACCGAGCGAATCAAGCTGGATTTTCCGGCATTAGGCATCCCCAGCAGACCGACATCGGCAATCAGCGTCAGCTCCAGGTTCAGCCTGCGATGCTCGCCTTCACTGCCCTTGCTGGCTTTCTGCGGCGCCCTGTTAACACTGCTTTTAAAGCGGGTATTGCCCAGACCATGAAAACCGCCCTGAGCGACCAGCAAAGTCTGACCGATTTCGGTTAAATCGCCGATAACCTCGCCGGTTTCCGCATCGGAAACCAATGTGCCAAGCGGCACCGGCACATAGCAATCATCGCCTTTTCGGCCGGTGCAATTACGGCTCATGCCGTTCTGCCCGCGTTGCGCCCGGTGTACCGCATGATAGCGAAAATCCACCAGAGTATTTACATTCTCCGCGGCAATCAGGTAAACACTGCCGCCATCGCCGCCATCGCCACCGTCCGGACCGCCCATCGGAATGTATTTCTCGCGCCGAAAGCCGATAGTACCATTGCCGCCATCGCCCGCTTCTACGCGAACTTCCGCCTCGTCAACAAATCTCATAAATCACATGCCGCCAAACTTCAAACTCAACCGATAAAAACAAAAAAAGCCCCACCATGAACGGCGGAGCTTTTTTAAAGTTGCCGGGTTACAAAACCCCAGCCTAACTGTCGCGCCATACTATAGCGCGATACAGCCGTACGTCTTATGCAGCAACAATACTGATAAACTTGCGGCTATTAGGTCCTTTAACCTGAAAAACCACCTTACCGTCAGCCGTTGCAAACAAAGTATGATCTTTTCCGCAACCTACGTTATCACCCGCGTGAAACTGGGTTCCACGTTGACGAACGATGATATTGCCTGCCGTTACGCTCTCGCCGCCGTAACGCTTAACGCCTAGTCTTTTCGCATTAGAGTCGCGACCGTTCCGGGTACTACCACCAGCTTTCTTATGAGCCATCTGTAACTCCTAATATCTTAAGCAGAAATGCCAGTAATCTGGACTTCTGTATAGTACTGACGATGCCCCATTTGCTTCATATGGTGCTTACGTCTTCTGAATTTAATAATTTTGACTTTTGCATGTCTACCTTGAGACAAGACAGTCGCTGTAACTTTGCCGCCTTCGATAAAAGGCATGCCGACCTTAACAGCATCGTCTGACTGAATCATCAGTACTTTATCGAATTCAATGCTGTCGCCTTCGCCTAGCTCCAGTTTTTCTATTTTTAAGTAAGTACCTTCTTCTACACGGTACTGTTTACCACCTGTTTGAATTACCGCATACATCGGCGCAAGCTCCATCAAGCATTAATCTGTTTAAAGTGAACAAAAAATTATATTTTTAAACCAAGGCCAAGTCAATCTAAATTAAACCAAAACCCTAAATATCTTAATTAAATAGCACAAAAAAAGCCGCTATTCTCAATCTACCCACGTAATAGCATGGGCGATTAACGTTTTATTAAGTTATAATAGCTTAACAGAATTTGATTTTCATAGCTATCGCCATGAAAAGTAACCCAAACTTACACGCAGCACTACATAATGGCATCGCATCCACAATTCTCGACTAACGCTCCTGCTCCCATTGATTTTGATTCCATCAAAAAATTAACCACCATCGAGGCAAAAGCTGTCGATCAGCTCATTATTAACGAGTTGAGTTCCGATGTCGTCCTCATCAACCAGATGGGCCACTATATAGTCGGCAGCGGCGGCAAAAGATTACGGCCAATGCTGCTGTTGCTGGCGGCCAAGGCGCTGGGAGGAACCAACGATAACCACCTGCTGATGGCGGCGGTTATTGAATTTATCCATACCGCCACGCTTTTGCATGACGACGTTGTCGACGATTCCGACCTCAGACGCGGCAAAGAATCGGCCAATGCCGTCTGGGGCAACGCGGCCAGCATCTTGGTAGGCGATTATCTTTATTCCAGCGCATTTGAAATGATGGTGCGCACCGGTAATATGCGCGTAATGGAAATCCTGTCAAAAACCACCACCGCCATTGCCGAAGGCGAAGTACTGCAACTTTTAAACTGTAATAATCCCGAGACCACCGAACAAAAATATCTCGAAGTTATTGCCAGAAAAACCGCTATCTTATTCAGCGCAGCGACCAAATTGGCCGCCGTTATCGCCGGCGCGTCAACCGAAACCGAACAAGGCCTGGCGCTATACGGCCAACATCTAGGCATCGCTTTTCAGCTGATTGACGACGCGCTCGATTACAAAGCCAGCAAAGACGAACTGGGCAAAAATCTCGGCGACGACCTTGCCGAAGGCAAACCAACCTTACCGCTGATTTACGCCATTCAAAACAGCAGCGAAACCGAGGCCAAAGTCATTATCGATGCCATTAAAAATGGCGACCGCGATGCCTTCAACGAAGTTTACGCCATCGTACAAAGCACTAAAGCCATTGATTACACAGAACAACGCGCCGACGAGGAAGCCCAAAAAGCGATAAGCGCCTTAAGCATCCTGCCTGATTCCGAATACAAACAAGCGCTGACTTTATTGGCGCTGTTTTCCGTACAACGTAACTATTAGCCTTTAATCAGCGCATTATAAGCATGCGCTTTTTCAAGCAGCAGGTTATATTTACGCTCAACCTTGTCCATTATCTCGGTTAAAAACTGCGTTACCTCGGCATCTTCAATACCCTCTGCCGCCGACAGCATATACGCCTCCAGCTCGCCAACCGCATCGGCATCGACAATCTCATCGAGCAGCGCCGCAGCCTCCGAATCGCTAATAGCCTTAACCAGCTTATTGGCAACCAAACCCTGCTGTAGCAACTGTTGCAACACATCAACCGCCTGCGCCATCTCTCGCGCTTTTTCATTAACCGCTTGAAGCAGCGTTAAATGCTCGGTCAATTCAAGAAAATCGTTCACCGCTTTTTTAAGCTCATACAAGCGAAGCTCGTGCTTTGCCTTTATTGTTTGCCGCATAGTTCTATCCCGTTCGCCAAAAAATTGCGTCAATTATAATTCAGATTTGGATTTATCCACCGATTCGCTAACGCTTGCATTTTTTTGCCCGGCCGCCTCGGCCCGCCGCTGGAATTGAATCGGCCCGGAAGATGCGAATAGTTAGACAAACCGATTAACTCAACGACACTGCCCTGCGACATACGCCAAAAACGCCTCGACCGGCATCGGTTTGGCATACAGATAGCCTTGCACGTACTCGCAGCCGACCGCCATCAGCAACGCCCTCTGGCCTTCGGTTTCCACGCCTTCCGCGATCACCTTCAGACCCAAGCGGTGCGCCATTACCACAATGGCTTCGGCTATAGCCCGGTCGCCGGGATCGGTTTCCAAATCGCGGACGAAAGAACGGTCGATTTTCAGATAGTCGATGTGAAACTTTTTCAGATAAGCCATCGCCGAATAACCGGTGCCGAAGTCGTCCAGGGAAAGCTGCATCCCTGCCGCGCGAAACAGCTCCAATTTCCCGGTAATAGCCGAACTGTCATCCAATAACAGACCCTCGGTAATCTCGACGACGATATAAGAAGGATCGAGATCGACAGCCTGCAAATAATCAATGACAGATTGAACGCCGCTCTCTTTGGTAAACTGACGCGGCGACATGTTGACGCTAATTTGCCCTACGCCATCCTGTTCATGCAGGTCGAGCCAGCGTTTAGCCGTGTCCGCAGCCTCGCGAAACACCCAGGCGCCTATCTCCTGAATCAGATCGGTTTCTTCAGCGATGGGAATAAACCGGTCGGGCGGCACCAGGCCCAGCTCGGGATGATGCCAACGCAACAGCGCCTCGGCCTTGACCACCCGACCGCCGGCAATCTCGATAATCGGCTGGTAATACACCTCGAACTGGCCTGCGCCGAGCGCGCATCGCAAATCGTTAACCAGCTCCAGACGCTGCCGGGCCAGCTCCAACATACCGCGGGTAAAGAAACTGAAGCAATTGCGACCCATATCTTTGGCGGCATACATGGCCTGGTCGGCGCAACCGATCAAGACTTCGGCGCTATCTGCGTCCTTCGGATAACAGGCAATGCCTATGCTGGCGGAGACATAGGCCTGATGCTGGTCAAGCCGGAATGGCCGGACCAGCGTATCGACAATACATTGCGCCACTCGGTCCTGCGGAACGCTTTCGTCGACTTTAGGCAAAATCACCACAAATTCGTCGCCGCCCAAGCGCGCCACGGTATCCGACTCCCTGACACATGAACAAATACGTCGCGCCGCTTCCACCAACAACTCGTCGCCGGCATCGTGACCCAAGGTATCGTTGACTTCCTTGAAACGATCCAGGTCGATAAACAGCACCGCCAAGCTATAAGCGCCGCGCCCGGCCTTGGCGATTTCCTCGCGCAGCCGGTTGCCGAACAAACGCCGGTTAGGCAGCCCGGTCAGCTGGTCATAACTGGCTTGGCGGTACATTTGCTGTTCGAGGCGTTTGCGTTCGATAGCGATGGAACTCAAATGCCCGGCTTGCAACAGCAGCGCCAAATCAGCCTCATCGGGCTCCCCGCTATGATTGAGGTACAGCGTCACAACCCCCAGTAATTGGTTGGATGAGGAAAAAATCGGCTCAGACCAACAGGCGGCCGCACCGATTTCGCCGATAAATGACCGGCACAGCGGCGAGCACAGATGCGCCTGCAAATCCTTCACAACGACCCTTTCGCCGCGCAACGCCGACGCCGCCCAACCGTAGCAAGGCCCGTCCTCCTCGCTGAGTCGCTTCGCCCTATATGACGCCGGAAACGAAGGCGCGGCCACGGATTGCAAATGTTTTTTATCCTCTTCCAGCAACAAAATAGCGCAATGCCGCCCGGACTTCGAGGATTCGACATACAAAGCCACCTGCTCCAAAATGCCGTTAAGATTATCGCCGTGCGCCATTTTCTCGAACACCCGCTGGCGGTTGGCCTCGACAATTTGTTGCTGACGGCGATCGCTTAAATCGAAACCCAGCGCCAACACGCTATCGACTTTGCCGTCGACATCGTATTCCGGCACAATTTTCATCGCATGACTGACCAGACGGCCGTCGCCGTCAGTCCATTCCAACGATACCTCGGTTTTGCTGCCGCTATGCATGACCTCGGCCAGAATAGCCGTATACGCATCAGCGGAAATATTAGTGGCCCGCCACGTCTCTCTGAGCGCATTGCCGAATATTTCCGCGTCAGCGCGCCCGGTGAGTTTCGAGTAAGCAGGATTGACATAAATGCGCCGGAACTTCCGATCATAGCGCACCACCATGGTCGGCAGGTTTTCCACCAGAGTCCGCAACTCCCGCTCGCGCTGATACAGCAGATTCTCCGCCAGCTTCCGCTTGGTAATATCGCGGCAAATTGCAATCACCCCGTCCACCTCGCCCAGCAGCCCGAATTCCGGCGCATAACGGTTATGGAAATAATAGCGCCGGCCATCGGAAGTGATAAACTCCACCTCGCTCTCCGCAGTCCGGCCCGTGTCCAGCACCTGCCGGATGATCCGCTCCTGTTTTTCCCCTTCGCTCGCGCTGAGCACCGATGCATCCGACGGCGTCCTGTTTATCAGTTCAGAGTCCGGTCGTCCGACCAGCCTTGCCACAGCCGGATTGACATAAATACGCCGACAATCCCGGTCGTAACGGAAGATAGGATCGGGCGAGTTTTCCACCAGCACCCGAAACTCCTGTTCCCGTTGCCGCACCCTCGCTTCCATGTGCTTACGCTCGGAGATGTCGCGCACCAGGGCAAAATTGTAATTTCGGCCCTGATAGATAATGGGATTAGCGTTGACTTCTATCGGGACAATGCCGTCCTGTTTCGTTTTATGCCGGGTCTCCAAGGTTATCGCGCTCATCCCGGAAATCAACTCGCCCCAGTGCTGCCGCCATTGTTCCGGGCCGAAGTCGGGATCGATGTCGATGACCCGCATCGTCAACAATTCGGCCCGCGTATAACCCAGCATCCGGCTCGCTTCTTCGTTGACCTGGAGGATACGGGCGTCTTCATCGATCAGGTAGACGGCTTCGCCGACATGATCGAGCGCGTAATCCAGCAAGGCAAGTTGCTCGCCGCTGGTTTTACGTTCGGTGATGTCTATCATCAGCCCATGCCACTCGGTGCTGCCATCCCGCTGCCGTTGCGGCGTGGAACGGATTTCGATCCAGCGCAAGCCCTTGTCGGGGTGAACAATCCGGATTTCGATACGGTAAGGCGACAGCTGCTGTCTTGACTTTTCCAATTGCGCGACCGCCCCCGGCAAATCGTCGGGGTGGTAGCGCGCCCACAGCACCGCCGCGTCGTCGCGAATATCTTCGGGACTCAGCCCGAACAGCGCTTCGATGCCGGCGCTGGCAAACGGAAAACTGGCGTACCCGTCCCGGCTCTGGCGAATCGTGTAGATAAAGCCCGGCACGCTGGCCGCCAGGCAAGACAACTGCTCTTCCAGTTGCGCGCGTTTGAGCAGATTCAATTCATACTGCTTGCGCTCGGTAATATCCCTGATGATGCCGACCAAAACAGGTTGGCCGTTATTATCCGAAAAGCAGCTTTTGGTCGTAGAAATCGTCCTCTTGACGCCCTGACCATCGGTAATTTCATTTTCACTGACGTTTTCCAGTCCGCTGTCGAACACCGCATCGTCGCCCTCCCGCAACGCGCGCGCCTCGTGCTCCGGAAAGTAATCCCTATCGGATTTGCCCAGCAGTTCGTCGCGGGGTCGGCCGATAAGATCGCAACAGGCCTGATTAAGCAAAATCCAGCGATGCTCCCTATCCTTAACAAACACCGGATCGGCAATGGTATCGATCACCCGGTTCAGGAACTGCCTCGACTCGAATAACGCCTGTTCAGACCGGTGGCGCTCCAATTCCGCCGCGGCGCTGGTCGCCACCAGTTGCAGGAGCGAGGTGACCGTAAACTCATCGCGCATCGGCTTGCCGTCCATCACCGCAATCAGGCCGATAACCTTCCCGGTGGAATCCCAGAGCGGAAGGCCGATATAGCTTTCGGCCTGCATATCCGCCAACAGAACATCTTTGGGAAACTGCTGTTGCACATCCGCCGAATAACAGCACAAGCCGCCCGCCATGACATTCTCGCACGGCGTGTATTCGAGACTGTATTGCCTATTCGGAAGCATTTCGCCCCTGGCGTAAATGGCAACCGTCTCGGCTTGGTTCGGGTCTGAGGACAACTTGTCGATAATCACATAATCCATCTCCAGCAACCGGCCCAGATACCGTGCCAGCGAGGTCAAAAAGGCCTCGCCGCCTTCCATCCAGCCGCGCTGGGCAATAAATTTCAGCGTCTTCTCGACCCGCTTGCGCTCCTCGATTTCCTCGCGCAGCAAGCGGTTGCCGACGCTAAGCTCAGCGGTGCGCCGGGCGACTTTCAGCTCCAGTTCCTGCTGATACCCTTGCAATTGCTCATTCTGCAATTGCAGCTGCCGCTGCATAGCTCTCAGATTCAAATGCACGCCGACACGCGCGACGACCTCATCGATCTGCATGGGCTTGCTAAGATAATCGACGCCGCCCGCCTTGAATCCGGTGATTGTATGTTCGCTCTCGCCCAGAGCCGTCATAAAAACCACCGGTATATCGGCGGTCTCGGCATCGCTCTTTAAACATCGGCACACTTCAAAACCGTCCAACTCCGGCATCATCACATCCAGCAGAATCAAGTCCGGTTTTACCAAAGCCGCGCGTTTCAAGCCCTCCGCACCGTCCTGGGCTATCAGCAGCCGGTAGCCGCGGCTTTCCAGACCCTCCACCACCACGCCCAGATTGGCCGGCGTGTCGTCGACAATCAAAATAGTGGGTTTATCAAACACGGCTGTCGCACTGCTCATGACTCGCTCCCTATCCAACGATTGTCATTCTGATCAATACCGGCGTAGACCGGAATAAGGCCGTCCAAGCGCATCGCGCGAGATAGCGTTTCGCCTTTCGCCCTTCGCCTTTTATCTCGCCCGTCATAACACAATGAGTAAATTCTTTATAATTCAGTTTATCAATGTTCATCTATATCAATCTGTAGCTGAATGGTTACGACGCCTGTCGATATAACGCTCCACCAGATCCAGAACGGCTTTGGATTGGTAGCCTTTGGCCAAACCGCGCAACTGCTCGGCAAACGGGCGATAGCGCGGGTCAAGCCCCCTCAAATAATCGGCCTGGGTAATAATGTCGCGCATACTGCCCTCCTCCGCCAGTTGATGCAAAATCCTCATCTCCTCCATTGGCGGCGCATCCAGCCATTCGTCAGGCTTATATTGCGGCCCCGGTTCGGCTTCAGGCTGCGCATAAATCCACTCGAGTTTTAAAAGCCCGGCGATTTGCTCCATCAGCTTTTTTATCTCAACAGGCTTAGACAAAAACGCATTAACGCCGACCTCCATAGCGTTGGCAATATCGATGCCCGAAGCGCCGGCCGAAACCGCAATAATCGGCGTTTGCCCGAAATCCGGCAAACAGCGCAGGCGGCGGGCGGCTTCCAGTCCGTCCATTTCCGGCATGACCATATCCAGCAGGACCAAATCCGGCACTTGGAGCGCGGCGCTATCCAGGCAAGCCTTGCCGTTAACGGCCTCGGCTGTCTCGAAGCCCAGGCCGCCGAGCATATCGATCAACAACGCCCGGTTTATATCGGTATCGTCCACCACCAGCACCCGTCGGCGAGGCCCGCGATATCCGCCAGCATGCTGCTCGACCGGCCTAATCGCCTCGCAGACCTCCACAACCGGGACATCAAGATCGAACCAAAACCTGCTGCCCTCGCCGATCCGGCTGGCGACTAAAATATCGCTGCCCATCAGCCTGGCAAGCTCGCGGCTGATTACCAGGCCCAGGCCGGTGCCGCCGCTGTACCGCCGGTCTCCCGCCTGCTCGAAAGGCTGAAAAATGCGTTCCAGTTGCCCGGCCTCGATACCGACACCGCTATCTTGTATTTCAAAACGCAAGCGGCCCGATTCGACATGCGCGCCCTCCGGACAAGACTTCTCCAATAGACCGACCCGCAGCTTGACCCATCCTCGTTCCGTATATTTAACGGCATTGGCCAGTAGATTAAGCAATACCTGCTTTATCCGCAACTCGTCGACGCGAATGCCCACAGGCACATCCGTTGCAATGTCGCAGACAAAAACCAGTTGTTTCTGCTCCGCCTTAACGCTGACAATACTGGCTATATTGCTCAGAAACCGCGGCAGATCTACGTCGCTCAAGCTCAGCTCCTGCTTGCCCGCCTCAATTTTGGCAAAATCCAGAATATCGTTGATCAGATTCAGCAAATGTTCGCCGCTTTGCTGTATCACGCTCACCATGCCATCCTGGCGTTCGTTCAGCTTACTTTCCCCTAACAATATCTGCGCGTAACCCAAAATGCCGTTCAGCGGCGTGCGCAGTTCATGGCTCATCCGCGCCATGAATTTGCTACGCAATTGCGCCAGACGTTCCGCCTCAGCCAAAGCCGCTTCCCGAGCAGCCTCCACGGCCTTACGCTCGCTGATGTCTCGGGATACGCCCACCGTTCCCAGTATGCGGCCGTCCTCATCCACCACCGGGGTTCTAAACGTTTCCACCCAAATAACCGCATCGCGCTCATCGACAAAAAGTTCTTCCAAAATCTTACCCTGCCCTGTTGCCATCACCTCGGCGTCGTCGGCAAGGTAGGACTCGGCATAGTCGCGAGGCCAACAATCCAACGTGGACTTGCCGACCAAGTCGTCCACGCCATGCGCGCAAACCCTTGCCAAAGCCTGATTAACAACCAGAAACCGGCTGTCGGTATCTTTAAACCAAACCATCATCGGCAGCGTATCGATCATCGTCCTCAGATAACGGGTTTGCCTGCGCAGCTCTTCGGTCCGCTCCAGCACCCGCCGTTCCAGGCCGGCATTGAGGGCGAGAATTTCATCCTCGGCCTGCTTGCGCGCGGTAATGTCCTGCATGATAGTGGCCATGAATTCCGGTTGACCATCGGTATCCCGATGCAGCATCACCAATTGTGAAACCGGAATTTCCCGTCCGTCCCGGTGCAGCAGCGCCGTTTCACCCCGCCATGCGCCATCGGCCAGCACCGAAGGCATTGCGGTTTCCTGCATCAGTTTTACTGCCCAAGCCGGATGCATATCGGAAAAATGCATCGCCGACAGATCGGCATCTTCCGGCAGGCCGACCATGCGCAGCGCCGCGCGGTTGTGATAGGTCAGGTTGCCCTGCATGTCGGCGCTGCCGATAAAATCGGCGGATTGCTCCAGAATATTGATCAAGCGCCGTTTTTCGATCTCGGCATGTTTACGCTCGGTGATGTCGTGAACGTATCCGTACCAGACAATGCCGCCGCCGGGGTGAGGCTCCGGGCTGGTATGACCTTCCATCCAGCGCTCCCCCCGGTCGGGATGCAAAATCCGGTATTCCAGGTGCCATGTGCTCATGGTCCGGGCCGATTCGGCGATCGAGTCGAGCACCCGTTGGGCGTCGCCGGGATGGTTCAGCGCCAGCAGGGGCTCGGCATTATCGGCGACATCTTCCGGGCGCAGGCCGAACAGCGCCCGAATATTCGCAGACACATAAGGCATGCAAACGGAACCGTCCGGCCGCAAATGGAAGCAGCCCATCATGCCCGGCGAGGATTCCGCCAAAGCGCGAAGTTCTTGTTCTCGATTGGCAAGCCTTTCCTCCATGCGTTTGCGCTCGGTGATGTCCTTGCCGACGGTGATAATACGGACGGGATAGGAGTCCGGCACGATAGCGACGGAAGTTTCGAATTCCCGCCGCTCTCCGTTGCGCGTGACCAGTCCCAGCTCATAGCTGCTGGGAGCCGCTTCGCCGGCCATCCTGTGAACGAGGTAGTCCGTTACCCGTGCCAGATCGTCAGGGTGAATGATGTCGGCGATTGCAGGGTGGGCGTCGATGTCTTCGTCGGTAAACCCGAATTCGTAGACCAGTGCGCGATTACCGACATGGATAATCCGGCCCTCCTCGACCATCATCAACTGTATGCCGGCATCAGTTATAGCGTTCAGTATTGTCTGCTGAAAGTCCGCCTGGCTTTTTAGTTCCGCTTCCATGCGTTTGCGCTCGGTGATGTCGCGCCCCATGATCAGCACCCCCATCACCTCGCCGTCCTGATCCCGTTCCGCCACCATCCGCACCAGATGATAGCGAATGCCGTCGCCGCTATCCGGCAACATCAGTTCAATCTCGGCTTCCAGTCCGCTTTCGGCGACGCCTTTGATTGTTTCCTGATAGGCCCCGAATCTGCCGTCGGGAAATATTTCATTGGGTGTACTGCCGATATACGCCTCGACTGGATCGTCAGCGATACCTACCGTGGCACGCAATTCAGAATTCATATATTTTATGCGGCATTCCCGGTCGTAACGAGCGATATTGTCCGGCGAGTTTTCCGCAAGGCTCCGGAATTCCTGTTCCCGCTGACGCAGCAACTCTTCCGCCGATTGGCGTTCGACAATTTCTTCCTGCAACAGGCGATTACCGGCGCTCAGTTCAAGGCTCTGTTTTTCCAAGCGCCGGTTTTGCTTTTCCAACACCTGTTGCAAGGAGAGCAGTTCGACTGTTCGAGCCTGTACCCGCTGCTCCAGCGTATCGAACGATTTTTTTAGCTCAGCGATCATTAAATCGAATGCCCAGGCCAAATCGCCGACTTCGCCGGGGGCCTGAATAGACAGCGGACGGAGACTTTCTGTCGTTAATAAATATTCGACCTGCCCCGCGCTGCCCAGTCCAACCGCCTTTACCGCATTGGTCAGGGCGATGATCGGATCGATAAAGCGCCCGACCCAAAATATGCCGATTCCGATGCTAAGCGCCAATATCAGGCTGGCGACCGTTAAAATAGCCGCCACCGTTTGCCGGATGTTTTGCAAGGTGCTGTCCTGCGACGCCACCAAAGCCAGCACAAAGCCCGGCTGCCGCTCAAATTGCCAGGGCAATGCGGCAACATAAAATGAACCCTGCTCGGTAACGACGGATTGCGACTTTACTGCCGATGCAGCCTGCGCAACGTCGGGCAATAGTTGCTGCAAGCTTAAATTGACCGGTCCCAACTGCTGGCGGTAATAGCCGTCCGGCGAAAATAGCAGCGGCCACAGGCCGGTTTTCCGCTCAACCGCCTGCAAAAAAATCCGGTCGATTCGCTTTCGGAAAACCACCATCGCAAACGGCGAAGACGGCTGATTTACGCTGAAGGCGGAAGGATCGCTTACCGAACCGGCAATCCGGCTATCTAACACCGAAAGCTCCGACGGACGCCCTTTACCTTGCGGCAGCGAATGTTCGATAACGCCTTCAACCGGCACCGCCACTTCGATCATCATGCTATCCGCCGAAGGGTAAGTAAAGGCAACCTGCGGCCTATCAAGCGGCGGCAACGAGTCGGCAACCGGTGGCGGCGGACTTTCTTCCCACGCCGGCCAATTGCGGATAGGCAGATTGCCGTTACCGTCTACGACCGCCTTGATCCAGGCCTGTCCGCCGTTGGCCCGCCGGACCAACATGCCCACTTCGGATACGGCAACCTGATGGCTCAACTTGCCGTCTATATAAACCGTAATCGCCGAAAATCCGCCGGAGCGCAGCACCAGATGCAATCGGTTCAACGAAACCGACTTGCTGAAACCCAGCGCTCGTGCCGCTTCTTTAACCTCCTTGTTATTACGCAAGGCATCGGCCTGTTTAAATTCCAGCCCCTCAAGTTCGGCCAACTGATTCAGCGCCACCGTTTCGCCGACCGCAGACAGCGCCACCGCGCGCATATGCAAGGTCATATCCTGCAATTCGTCCTGCCAAGTCAGCAGATCGCGCTTGAGCGTCGCAAAAGCGGCGTCCTGGTTTTGCCGCTTGGTGAAATAGGAGGCCAACACAGCATCCAGCACAGTCACCACAGCCAGCACGCCGACCAAGACCAGTACTATTTTGCGCTTTAAACCCGGCTTCATGATGTTGCCGCACCGGGGAGGTTGAAATTGCATCGTTCCCACGCTCCGGCGCTCGTCTTTATACACACGTGTACGCGGGACACCCTTGGCTCGTCATTCCGGCATGGACGCCCGAAACCAGTCACATGGATGTGAAGCTGTCGTTGGGTACTTAGCTTAAATTTAGCCCCTAAGAAGCTGTGAGTTACCGTCCATGGCGCTGGATACCGGCATCCCTGCCAGTATGACGACTCTTGGACATCGTTGTGTATAACGATGAGCGCTCCGGCGAGGGAACGCCGCCGCGTAGGGTACGCTGCGCGTACCTTTTGCCTAAGCAACGACGATAAAAAACGGTACGCGCAGCATACCCTACCAGAATCAATCATTCGGATAACCGCGATTTTCGGCAATGTCCCGATCGATCAACGCTGCCGCCCGGCTCAATTCGGCTTGTACCTCGGCCCCGGCGATCATCGCCATGCCGGTAACCACCCGGGTATCGAGCGGCAAAGTTTCCGCCGACGCCGACATCGGCGCCAGCGCTAAGATGCCGATTTTAAAACTGTTTTTGTACATTAATTTAGTGTTGTCCAATTTCTTATTTTTTTATTAGCGTACTTGGCTCGACGCGCAACCCATAAGTAAGTGTTTATAAGTTTCTTAACATGAGTGGCATGTGTGGGAGCGGCTTTAGCCGCGACAATCGCGGCTAAAGCCGCTCCCACACATGCCGGAAAACTCTTTCCCAACTACTTATAGGGCGCGCCGCGCACCTAAAGCGGGACGGGGTTTGCAACCCCGTCTCTAACGTTTTGACTTAGCAATGTGTACGAAATAACTTGGTCAAGTTGCTAATAGCCGGAGTGCAGGCTTTGCCTGCTTTGCAAGCAGAGCTTGCACTCCAAAATACCCGAAAACTTTAGCTCGATTACTTATCACTAACGCCGGACCGGACCGCATGCCCCGTCCGGCAATGGCGCGTCCTGACTTAACATCGGCCTATCGCCCGCCGCCGTAGCCGACGATCTCATAGGCAATCCGGCCCAGCGCCAGCTCCTTATCCACGCAACCCAGCTTGACCGCTTCTTTCGGCATGCCGTACACCACGCAGCTGTCTTCATCCTGAGCCACGGTACGCGCGCCCATGTCGTGCATTTCTTTTAAACCTTTGGCACCGTCATCGCCCATGCCGGTCATGATGATGCCCAATGCATTCTTGCCCGCGCACTTGGCGACCGACCTAAACAACACATCGACCGACGGACGATGACGGCTGACCGGCGGCCCGTCGACGATTTCAACGTAATACCGGGCTCCGCTACGCTTGAGCAGCATGTGCCGCCCGCCCGGCGCGATCAGTGCGCGTCCCGGCATCACCCGGTCGCCGTTGACAGCTTCGCGCACTTCGGCCTGACACAGATTATTCAGCCTGGCAGCGAAAGCGCCGGTAAACTTTTCCGGCATATGCTGGACGATAACGATACCGGGGCAGACCCGCGGCAAGGCGGTCAGGACCACTTCCAGCGCCTGCGTGCCGCCGGTGGAAGTGCCGATGGCGATAACCCGGTCTGTGGTTTCAGCCATTGCATGGACGCCGGCCGGGAGAATCGCGTCTGCGGTTAGTTTGGCCTGCACCGGCGGCAGCGCGGCTGCCGATACCGCCAGGCGGCGCAAGTTGGCTCGGGCCGCGGCTTTGACGGCGATAACCAGGCTTTCCGAGTCTTCCTGCAAAAATTGCTTCAGCCCTAGCTTGGGCTTGGCGACAATGCTCACCGCGCCCGCCGCCAGCGCCTGCATAGTGGTTTCCGCGCCTTTTTCGGTCAGCGTGGAACAGATCACCACCGGCGTGGGCCGTACCGACATCAGTTGTTTCAAAAAAGTGATGCCGTCCATGCGCGGCATTTCCACGTCCAACACGATCACATCGGGCCATTGTCCCTGCATCTTGGCCATGGCGAACACCGGATCGGAAGCGGCGCCGATCACTTCAATACCCGGATCTTGCGACAAATTGGCGGTCAATACCTGCCGCACCACCGCAGAATCATCCACTATCAGCACTTTGATCCGAGTCACCCAAGCCTCCTGTTCATGGCTTGTCGATCGGCTATGGTCAACACATTGCTATGCTTAACCCACACTTCGCCGCTCCACACTTCAAAAATCACGTTACGATGTCCGATATCGCCCAAGTGCTCGGCCACGCAAGTAAAACCGTGTTGTTTCGCCAGCCGCCGGGCCGCTTGCACATTCCTGCTGCCGATCTGGGACATCGCATTGGCATTTTTATTGGTTTCGGGAAACATGTTGCCGCCGCCGAATAACTTGACCTGGTATTCCTTATGGGAAGCGCCGACCTCATCCATTTTGTTCAGCAGCAGGACGATTGCCTCATCGGCATAACGCCCGTCCGGCGCAGGCCAGTCGCCTTCCCTGCGCTCGCTGCCGCGTTCCGGCAGCATGTAGTGGCACATGGCTCCGACCAACAGTCGCGGATGCCAAAAGGTCATTGACACGCAAGATCCGAGCACGGTGCGGATGCGCGTGTCGCGGTCGGCGAAGTAATGATCGCCGGGCTGGAGAAATATCTCTACGGGATGTAAAGGCCTGATCATTTCAGAGTTTCCGGTAAACGGCCGGCTGCACCAGGCGCACGTCTTCGTTGATGCCGTTCAGGGTCTCTGAATGGCCGACCAGGAAATGTCCGCCGGGGCGCAGCAGCGACAGCAGCCGCGATACCACTTGGCGTTTGGTGTCCTGATCGAAATAGATCATCACGTTGCGCAGCCATATCACATCGAATTCGCCCAGTTTCGGCGGCGCTTCGGTGAGGTTATAGTGTATGAACCGCACCCGTTCGCGCAATTTGCGCTCGATCAGTAATGTACCTTCCTGGGCGCCGGTGCCTTTAAGGCAGTAGCTCGACAAATAATGCCGGGGGATTTCCGACATCCTCTCCAAAGGATAAAGGCCGGAGCGCGCCTTTTCCAGAACCCGCGTGCTCAAGTCGGAGGCCACGATGTCCCACGGCGCATTGCCCAAGACTTCATCCAGCAGCATCGCAATGCTGTAGGGCTCCTCGCCGCTGGAGCAGGCGGCGCTCCAGATGCGCAGGGTCTTGCCGGGTTTTCGCGCCGACAAAACGCACTGGCGCAAAAAATCGAAATGCTTGGGCTCGCGGAAAAAATGCGTTTCGTTGGTGGTCAGCAAATCCACCGCCATTTGCAGTTCCGTTTTGCCGCCGGCTGCGGTAATCAAGCGATAGTACTCGCTGTAGCTCGCCAGTCCATGATGTTTAAGGCGTTTGGCCAGACGGCCGGTCACCAGCGGCTTCTTGGCGGCCGACATGTTGATGCCGGCGATGCGGTGGATCAGATCGCGAATTTGTATGAATTCCTTCTCTTGCAGCGCCACTTCGGCAAGGTTAGCTTTGTACGTCGCGTATGCGGTCATTTTTTTCATTCCCTTTATGTCATTTGTTTTTTATCGCCGCCACAGGGCGTGCCATGCCCGATTAATAGGCCAACCGCGCGCTGATTGCGGCAAGCATCTGAACAAACGTCCTAACCTTATGGATCGACCGACATCATCGTAGCGTCGTCGGTAATCCAGACTTCGTCGGTGTAGTCCGGATAGCGGTGTTTGTTCCATAACGCTGCCTCTGCCAATCGCAATTCAAGTTTTTTTAAACGCCGGGCAATATGTCCGACAGCCGCCGCGACATCTTCCGTCATCGAGCGTAATTCCGGCGGCATCGCGCAACTGCGCTCCGTGTCCCGATCGACCGAGCGGGCAATCAGCAAGCCCGATGCGCATTGCTTTGCAGTGCGCATCATGCTGATCTGCAACTCGCGCACTTGACTCACAATAAATTGCTCTATTTCATCGGTCTGTGCGCCTGCGCATGCCGCGGCGACATATGCCTGGGTGAGCGCCCCGCTACGCTTGCCCGCGTTTACCGCTACCTGCCAGTCGATCAAGGCGGATAGGCTTTGCATGGCCGTCGCGATCTTCTCGCTGAACATTTGCAGTTCACGCTCCACCAAGCCCCCGCCTGCAACGTGACTGCCGGTCGCGCTCAGTCTGATACTTGCGGCAACGGCAACAATATTGCCGATTTCCTCATTGATTTCCTCGATAACTTTTAACTGATTCATATAAATACCTTTATATTTCCCGTTCTCAGGCGCTACGCACCGCTTACGCCCGATCAACAATTAAAACTTTCATGGCATAACCTGGCGTTGTAGGAGCGGGCCGCGCCCGCGATAATCGCGCTGCAACTTAACAATCGCTGCCCGAATGTCGCGGGCGCGGCCCGCTCCTACAACATCATTGCGCTTAAATATAACGGCATCGGCTTTACCTCCAGTCTGTGCCGCTTGCCTCATTTCACTCATACCCTAAAACCATACAAATTCGGCCTCGTTAACCGCCAATTACGCCGCCTTTGTTGTCCTGACCGCGGCGTTGGGAGACATCGATCCGGCGCTATCCGCCACGGTAAAGAACGCCATCAGCGCCTGTAGCTGCGCGGCTTGTCCGCTCATCTGTTCCGAAGTGGCGGCCAACTGTTCCGATGAACTGGCGTTCTGCTGGGTGATCCGGTTGAGCTGATCCATCGCGGTGTTGATTTGGCCTACGCCTGCCGCCTGCTCTTCGGAGGCCGCCGCGATGTCCTGAACCAGGTCGGAAGTAAGCTTGATCGAAGGCACGATGGCATCGAGCAGCTTGCCCGCGCTTTCGGCCGTCTTAACGCTGCCGGAGGCCAATTCGCCGATTTCCTGCGCGGCTAACTGGCTGCGTTCGGCCAGTTTCCGCACTTCGGCGGCGACCACCGCGAAACCCCTGCCGTATTCTCCGGCGCGGGCCGCTTCAATCGCCGCGTTCAGGGCCAGCAAGTTGGTTTGGTAGGCGATGTCGTCGATGATGCCGACTTTACCGGCGATGCTCTTCATCGCGCTCACCGTTTCCTTGACTGCGTCGCCGCCCTGCACCGCTTCGCTGCTGGCTTGAATAGCCATGCCGTCGGTGACTTTGGCATTTTCGGTGTTCCGGTTGATCGACGCGGACATCTGTTCAATGGAAGCGCTGGTTTCCTCGACGTTGGCGGCCTGCTCGCTGCCGGCTTGCGCCAAGGATTGCGCGGTGGCGCTGATCTGCTCGGAGGCCGCGCCGAGCTGTTCGGTTGCGCCGATCACTTCACTGATGGTTTGCGAAAGCTTGGTCGCCGTGTTGTTGGCCGCGTTGCGCAATTCTTCAAGCTCGCCGCGATAGTGTTCGGTAATTTGCTGCGTCATATCGCCCTGTTCCATGCCGACCAACATATTCCGCACTTGAGTAAGCGGGGCTATTACGGTATCCAGCGTCGTGTTGACGCCCGCGATAATCTTGCGGTAATCGCCCTGGTGCTTGCTGACATCGGCGCGGATGGACAGCTTGCCCTCGACGGCGGCCTGCGACAGCATAACGGAATCGGCAATCAATGACTGCACCCCTAACACCGCCGAATTCAAGCCTTCCTTCAGCTGGTTGAACTCCGGCCCGTAGTCGACCGCGTCGTGCGCCGGCATTTCGCCGCGCCCGAGTTTGCCTACCGCTTCGACCATTGCCGAAACCGGGCGCAAAATACCGCGAACAATGAACCCGCTCACTATCGCAAAAACGCCAAACAAACTTAGCGCCACAGCCAGCATCGCGTATTTACGGGTATTGATACGCTCGATTCTGGCATCCAACGCCTTGGTTAGCGCCTTGCTGAAGTTTTCGGAAACAGCGAAGTGCTGGTCGACGCTTAGCGTTAGCACGTCAAAGAATTCCTTATTGGAAAGTTCCAATGTCGCCGGTTTGATAATTTTTTCTTCGATTAGATGAACGACTTTATCGGTGTCGCTGACCATTTTTCGGCTATCGTCGCGTAACGCTTCGTCGACGCCGGTGATTTTTGCTATGCATTCTTCTATGAGTACCTGGCTTTTACGCAACACCCCGATCAACTGCTGAAGAACCGCCGTATCTTCAGGCTTGGCCACTTTTTTCACCAGTATGCCCGCGCCTTTTGCTCTCAAATTGCCCAGTAATTCGGTCACATCCGGAAACTGATAAATCGAGATCATTATCATGTAATAAGTATCGACATCCGGGTCCAGCGCCAGATAAGACGCATCGCTTAATTTACGGTTGAAGGTCAGTATTTCTTCAATCAATGCGGTGTGTCGCGTCACGCTGGTTTTGGCATCCAATCCGGCAGCCGCGGCCGCAAGTTGCTCCCAATCGCTGCGCACGGTTTTCCAGGACTCGGTCAAACCCAGCTTGGACAATTTGTTGTTAACCGCATCAACCGCTTCGGCCTGTTTGTTGACTTCGCGGCGCTTGGCCAGCCACTTCTCGGCACTGCCCGCGTCGCCGGACAACACCATATTGGCGAGCCCCCGGTGTTGTTGAACGAGCTGCACCAGCTTCATGGTTTCGCGTACGTATTCGACGCCCAGTTTTTCATTATCCGCAACCGCCACTTCTTCGTTGGCGCGCGTTACCAATAACCAGCTCGGCAGCGCAAACATCATCACCGCCAGCACCACCAACAGCATGATTTTTTGCCCAAGTTTGATAGTGCTTAACAGCGCTTTTAGTTTTCCCGGTTTGAACGGATCGTTGATGCGCCCGGCATTAAGATCGGCATACAGTTTGCGGGCCTCGTCGACCTGGGCGCGTGAAGGTTTGAAGCGTAATGAGCGGTAACCTACGATACGGTCATGATCGAAAATCCCCGATACATGGGCATCGACCCAGTAATAATCGCCGTTTTTACAGCGGTTTTTGACCCGGCCGTTCCAGGTGCGGCCGGCCTTGACCGTCTCCCACAACGATTGAAAGGCTTGCGGAGGCATATCCGGATGACGAATGATATTGTGACTTTGTCCTAGCAATTCCTGTTCGCAAAAACCGCTTATTTTGACGAATGCCGGACTGACGGCGGTTATAACGCCTTTTAAATCGGTAGTGGAAACCAGTCGGTCGTCTTCGGAAAAATGGACTTCGTGTTGGGTGATAGGCTGATTGTTTTTCATGGCTGCTTATTCTCTTTATTATTGAGCTATGGATTGTGTTTCATCAACACGGTGTCGGCAGCAGCGCTGCGCCGCCCGTTGCGTATGCCGGTAAAATCCTGATAGCTAACCCCGCCGGGAACACATCTCATACCATTCTTGAATCGTTTCGCTTACCAAGGTCTAAAAAAGTGTGATGCACTCTACCCGTCGCCCTCGTCCATGCGCTGTCCCGGAAGCGCGCATTGACCGCAGTTCGTTAAGTCTGAACTTATCTCGCTACGCCTACAATCGGGTAAGCCTGATTTTTCGTAAGGATTGGCTTACACTGTTTCGGGTAATTGACTGTAGGGGAATCCTCACGCCCAATACTGTTTCAAGCGGAACGGGGTTGCGAATCCCGTCCGGCCACAGGTCCGCTGCCCACGCGCACCTGTTAAGCGTTGTAGGAGCGGGCCGCGCCCGCGATGATCGCGCTACCACTTAACAATCGCTGCCCAAATGTCGCGGGCGCGGCCCGCTCCTACCACATTACATAGTTCCCACGCTCCGGCGTGGGAATTCAGTCCGCAACCGCTCCAGCGTTGCGAAACACCTCAACCCGCACCGGTTCCGGGACGCCGGAGCGGGGGAACGAGAGTAAATCCCAAACTACGGAATGTTGCGTGTTAGACCTTTCAGGTTTTAAAAACCTGGAAGGTCTTTACTCCGTCTTTGCCAACTCGGCAGCCGAACTGCCGGAACCCATCGAAACCAACGCTTCCATGTCGTCCATCGACAACACATGGTGGATGTTCAGGATGATCACGAACTTGCCGTTGATCTTGCCCATGCCGGCAATGAAGTCGGCGCGGATGTTGGTGCCGAAACTGGGCGCCGGTTCGATCTCGGCGGCCGGGATCTCCAGCACCGCGTTGACCGCATCGACCATCACCCCGACGCTCTGGGTTTCCGCGCCTACCGCAACTTCGATGATAATGATGCAGTTGCGCCGTCCCAGCGCAGTGGCCGGCTTGCCGAAACGCGCGCTCAAATCGATCACCGGCACCACTGATCCTCTGAGATTGATAACGCCGCGGATAAAATCGGGCATCCGCGGCACTTCGGTCAGTTGGCCGTATTGAATGATTTCCTTGATGCGCAGGATGCTGATGGCATAGGTTTCGCCGCTCAACATAAAGGTCAGATATTGCTGTTGTTCTTCATGTCCATGACTGTCGACCGGGACCGGCTGAGGCTGCGTTGCTTGTGCGATTGTTTTCATGCCGTTCTCCTAGAATCTGACGAATTCGGCTTCGTTAGGCGCTCGTCTTGCCGCTGTTTTGTTAAGCGCCTGTCGCGCGACCGGCTTGGTCTTCAAAGACGCCGATACTGCGCCGCCGCTCACGGTAAAAAACGCAATAAGCTCTTGCAATTGCGCGGCCTGTCCGCTCATCTCTTCCGAGGTGGCGGCCAATTCTTCCGACGAGCTGGCATTCTGCTGGGTGATCTGGTTAAGCAAATCCATCGCCGTATTGATTTGGCCTACGCCTGACGACTGCTCTTCCGAGGCCGCCGCGATTTCCTGCACTAAATCAGAAGTTTTCTTGATCGACGGCACGATGGTATCGAGCAGTTTGCCGGCGCTTTCGGCCATTTCGACGCTGCTTTCGGCCAGTTCGCCGATTTCCTGCGCGGCAATCTGGCTGCGTTCGGCTAATTTCCGCACTTCGGCGGCAACCACCGCAAAGCCCCTGCCGTGTTCCCCGGCGCGGGCCGCTTCAATCGCCGCGTTCAGGGCCAGCAAGTTGGTTTGATAGGCGATGTCGTCGATGATGCCGATTTTTCCGGCGATGCTCTTCATTGCGCCCACGGTTTCTCTAACCGCTTCGCCGCCTTGCACGGCTTCGGTGCTGGCCTGGGTCGCCATGCCGTCGGTGACTTTGGCGTTTTCGGTGTTTTGGTTGATCGACGCGGACATTTGCTCGACCGAAGCGCTGGTTTCTTCAACCGATGCGGCCTGTTCGCTGGTTGCCTGGCTCATGCTTTGCGCGGTGGCGCTGACTTCTTCGCTGGCCCCGGCGATGTTGGCCGCGGCGGCGTTGACTTCGCCGATGACTTGCGACAGCTTGTCGATGGTGTTGTTAACGGTATCCTTGAAGTCCTTCAGCTGGCCTTTGTAGTCGCCGTTGACGGTTTGGGTCAGGTTGCCCTGTTCCATTTCCTTAAGGACTTCGACCGTTTCATTGACGGGATCGATCACGCCGTCCAGCGTATCGTTGATGCCGGCCACCAGCTTGCGGAAGTCGCCTTGGTATTTGCCTGCATCGGCGCGGGTGTCGAGAGCGCCTTCCGCTGCGGCCTTGACCAGAACGTCGGTGTCGGTCAGCAAGTCTTTCAGGGTGTCGCACATGTTCTTCATTGCGAACATCAGGCTGGTGGTGTCTTCAGTGCGCAAGGCGATATCCGATGTCAGATCCCCAATGGCGATCTTGTTGGCGATGTCGGCGGCCACTCTCGGTTCGCCGCCGATCTGGCGTGTCAACGCCCGGATAATAACGAATCCGATTGTAATCCCCATGAATACAGCCAGCGCGCCGATCAACAGCGTCAAATTCAGGGCCTCGTCGCGGACATTTTTGGCGTTTTTCTGAAAGCCTTCTGCTTTATCCATGACGAAAGCGTAGATCTTCTTTCGCAGTTCAACGATTTCTTCCACCTTGGCCGCACCCTTGGTACGAGTGATCTCCGCCGCTTCCGCTATCTTGCCCGCACGTTTGAGGGCAATCATCTCATCCCGTATCGGCTTCCATTCATTGAGCTTGGCATTCAGCGCGTCGAAATCCCCCTTGTCGCCAAGAAAACGCTCTTTAGCTAGTGCCAGATCTTCCTGTACCGACTTTTCATATTCATCAACGTCCGTGGCGAATTTCTGTATCTTTGCCTCCTTGTCGGCCAAGGCGATGTCTTTCATTCCCCGCATCATGCGCACGATATTGGCGTCGGCCCGCAATATTGCATTGCTTACTGTAAAAGGGTGCCGGTATTGTTTTTCGGTTAGCTCTGCCAGCCGGTTTTGCTGGTAGCTGGAAAAGGCGATAGTGCCGATCAGGGAGGCCAACAATAGACCAAAGCCAATAGAGAGCTGCATCGCAATGGTCATTTTTTTCATAGTGTTAAACATTTATATTTCCCTTGGAAAATTTTCTAATTCCTAGCGGGACGGGGTTTGCAACCCCGTCCCTAACGTTTTTTTATAGTTCCCACGCTCCGGCGTGGGAATTCAGTCTGCAACGCTCCAGCGTTGCGGGACGCTGGAGCGTCTACCACTGCATTCCCACGCCGGAGCGTGGGAACGATGCACTCCGAAATGTCGGGCATAAAAAGCATGCCCGGCCTACGCCTGAATAGAGACTGTCAACAAAGCTAAAACGCCGCATTCAACTCCACAAAGCCGTAATCGGCGTCGGCCTGCTTGCCGTACACATTTTTTAATACTGCCCCGCCGAACGCATGGCCGTAATAGAGGTTCCAGGAAAAATATTGATTAAGCTGATGGTTGAAGCTGATGTCGACCAGTTGGCCTATATCGCTTGCGCCACGGCCATTACGACCCGCGAAACCGAACGAACCGGAACGCGAAGTGGCTCCCCCGCCGCCGTAAAACAGATCCTGGCTGGAATCCAGCGACAGATGATGTACGTCAACCGCGATCTTGGTGGTCTCGGTGGGAATGGCGATGAATTGCACGAAAGCGTCCTGCGTATTCATCATGTTATAAAAGGGGAATTTGGCATACGCCCGAACGGTCGGCAGCATTTGAAAAAAGGTGCCGTGGCTGCCGTTACCGGCATTGCTGTCGCCGGAACTGCGGAAGTAGACCGCCCTGACCCAGGGCTTGAGCGGCACATTGCTCCATTGATAGCCGAGTTCGGCATCGATTGCGCCCGCCTGATGGTTCAAACCGGCCCAATCGCCGAATTGATAAGCGCCCCACAGCAAAGCGTCGACACTGCCTTCGCCCGCTTTCCAAAGGCCCAGCCAATGGCTGCCGATGGTATGCAGTTGCAAGTCTTGACGATTCAGGTTGGGACGTAAAGCGGCAGGCCGGTTATCAACAACCTGGGTATTGCGGTCGTCGCCATAATAGAGATAGAACAAGCGCTGTTCGGTGCCGGGCAGCAACACGTCTTTTTTGCCGGTCAACGCGGCGTAGAACACATCGATATGGCTGATTTCATCCTGGCCGTGGATATTGAAGCCGCCTTGGGTGGGGTGGGCGGCAGCCACGGTCAGGTTGTAGGCCGGTTTATCGTAGGCCAGATGAACGCCATCTAAATTACGGGTGGCATAGGTATAATCGAACGACCCCAGCAGGCGCTGTGCGGCGCGGCTAGCTTTCAGCCCGTCGAATTTGGCGTTGCCGGTTTTGTATTCCAGGCCCTCGGACATTTCATAGCGGCCCAGCTTTAAACGCAACCCGGCCAAACCCAACGGGTCGCCTTTGAAACTGAGATAGGCTTGTTTTAAATGCACGTCGGCGTTGGAGGCGGCGCTGTCGTTGTAATAGAGTGCCCCGGTACCCAAAGCTCCTGCGGGAGCGACTGCGGCATTGTTCGGCAAGCCATACACGCCGGTATATTCGCCCTGAACGAAGCCGTCGACATAGGTGCTGGTCAGCAATGCGCCCAGACGGATGCGGTGGCCGACGAAGTCGTAGCTGTTTTCGTGCTGGGCAGTGGTTGCCGGGTCGAAAAAGCCCCAGTTTTCGTAGCGGATGCGCATGTCGCCGCTGATGCGCAGATGATTGTTGATTTGCCCTAAATACTGCGGTTCAGCAGCCGGGGTGCTTTGCGCCAGCAGCATGCCGGATAGCAATATCGCTTTGTGCGCGTTTTTTTTTATTATTGGATTCATATTTTTATTTCAGCGTTAAAAATCAGGTTAGCCAAAAGGTGCGCGATGCGCACCCTACCGACTACGGAATGTTGCGTGTTAGACCTTCCAGGTTTTTAAAACCTGGAAGGTCTTTACTCCGCCTTTGCGCTGGTTCCCAAGCTCCGGCTTGCTGTTTATGCCCGACTTCTCACCGCTGTAGGGCGCGCCGTGCGCGCCTTTCCCGATGCTTGAAAAATTTTGCCATCCCTTTGGCGCGCACGGCGCGCCCTACTCGATTAGCATTTGTTTGTTACACGTTTTTCTTAACTTAATGGCAGCCCCGTAGGAGCGGGCCGCGCCCGCGACATTTGGACAGCGAGCGAAGTTGTAGCGCCATCATCGCGGGCATGGCCCGCTCCTACATCGCTTAACTTAAACGCCGCGCGGGAACCAGGGCGAAAGTAAAGACTTGTTCCGTTCGCCCTGAGCCTGTCATGAGCTTGCCGAATTTTATAGTTCCCACGCTCCGGCGTGGGAATTCAGTTTGCAACGCTCCAGCGTTGCAAAACACCGCCTTGCCAGCAAAAAACGCCTCGATTCGAACAGGTTCCGGGACGCTGGAGCGTCCACCCCTACATTCCCACGCCGGAGCGTGGGAACGATAAATCCTTCGGCAGAGCTCTGGGAACGCCGAGCCCCAGCTCGGCTTTTAATTTTCAACGTTCCGATTGTTTCGCGCCAAGCTAGGGCTTGGCGTTCCCGGAACTAATCTCAAGTCACCCCACCTGCACCACGTCGCTAACCGGCGCAGCCGATGACGCCCCCATAGAAACCAACGCTTCCATATCATCCATCGACAGCACATGCTGGATGTTCAGGATGATCACGAACTTGCCGTTGATCTTGCCCATGCCGGCAATGAAGTCGGCGCGGATGTTGGTGCCGAAACTGGGCGCCGGTTCGATCTCGGCGGCCGGGATCTCCAACACCGCGTTGACCGCATCGACCATCACCCCGACGCTCTGGGTTTCCGCGCCTACCGCAACTTCGATGATAATGATGCAGTTGCGCCGTCCCAGCGCAGTGGCCGGCTTGCCGAAACGCGCGCTCAAATCGATCACCGGCACCACTGATCCTCTGAGATTGATAACGCCGCGGATAAAATCGGGCATCCGCGGCACTTCGGTCAGTTGGCCGTATTGAATGATTTCCTTGATGCGCAGGATGCTGATGGCATAGGTTTCGCCGCTCAACATAAAGGTCAGATATTGCTGTTGTTCTTCATGTCCATGACTGTCGACCGGGACCGGCTGAGGCTGCGTTGCTTGTGCGATTGTTTTCATGCCGTTCTCCTAGAATCTGACGAATTCGGCTTCGTTAGGCGCTCGTCTTGCCGCTGTTTTGTTAAGCGCCTGTCGCGCGACCGGCTTGGTCTTCAAAGACGCCGATACTGCGCCGCCGCTCACGGTAAAAAACGCAATAAGCTCTTGCAATTGCGCGGCCTGTCCGCTCATCTCTTCCGAGGTGGCGGCCAATTCTTCCGACGAGCTGGCATTCTGCTGGGTGATCTGGTTAAGCAAATCCATCGCCGTATTGATTTGGCCTACGCCTGACGACTGCTCTTCCGAGGCCGCCGCGATTTCCTGCACTAAATCAGAAGTTTTCTTGATCGACGGCACGATGGTATCGAGCAGTTTGCCGGCGCTTTCGGCCATTTCGACGCTGCTTTCGGCCAGTTCGCCGATTTCCTGCGCGGCAATCTGGCTGCGTTCGGCTAATTTCCGCACTTCGGCGGCAACCACCGCAAAGCCCCTGCCGTGTTCCCCGGCGCGGGCCGCTTCAATCGCCGCGTTCAGGGCCAGCAAGTTGGTTTGATAGGCGATGTCGTCGATGATGCCGATTTTTCCGGCGATGCTCTTCATTGCGCCCACGGTTTCTCTAACCGCTTCGCCGCCTTGCACGGCTTCGGTGCTGGCCTGGGTCGCCATGCCGTCGGTGACTTTGGCGTTTTCGGTGTTTTGGTTGATCGACGCGGACATTTGCTCGACCGAAGCGCTGGTTTCTTCAACCGATGCGGCCTGTTCGCTGGTTGCCTGGCTCATGCTTTGCGCGGTGGCGCTGACTTCTTCGCTGGCCCCGGCGATGTTGGCCGCGGCGGCGTTGACTTCGCCGATGACTTGCGACAGCTTGTCGATGGTGTTGTTAACGGTATCCTTGAAGTCCTTCAGCTGGCCTTTGTAGTCGCCGTTGACGGTTTGGGTCAGGTTGCCCTGTTCCATTTCCTTAAGGACTTCGACCGTTTCATTGACGGGATCGATCACGCCGTCCAGCGTATCGTTGATGCCGGCCACCAGCTTGCGGAAGTCGCCTTGGTATTTGCCTGCATCGGCACGGGCGTCAAGCTCGCCGTCCGCTGCGGCCTTGACCAGAACGTCGGTGTCGGTCAGCAAGTCTTTCAGGGTGTCGCACATGTTTTTCATTGCCGCCAATAATTGGCCGGTTTCATCGGTACTGGTAGCTTGAATGTTGTCCGTGAGGTCGCCAGTTGCAATGCGTTTGATGATGCCGACAGCATCGTTCAACGGCAAAGTAATGCTGCGCGTAATCCAATAGGCCAAAGCGGCGGCGAAAAGCCCGCCGATAATGCCGCCGAACATCAAGGTTCCCTGGGTAATGGCGTACATCGAACTCATTTCTCCGCTACGTGTTTCCAATAGTCCGCGTTCGGCTTGGTCGATTTCGGAAAGCGCGGCACGCATCGCATCCATCCCGATTTTTCCGCTACCGACGACGGCTATCACTTTCCCGTACTGCGTAAAGTCATTGCCCACCGCGCGGCGTGCGCTGATGCTGGTTTCAACCGCATCTCTAAGCCAAGCATCGTAGGCGCTTTGGAGTTTATCCAGGCGTTGCTGTTGCGTAGCGTTGTCTGAAGTCAGTTGTTTCGCTTTGGTAAAATGCGTAGAAAAGGCTTGCTTTCCGGCGTTGAGCGGTTCCAAAAACTCGTCTTTTCCGGCGACCAGAAAGCCCCGTTGTCCGGTCTCGATATTGACCAGCGATCCCAAGATGCCGGTCACTTCTTCCAGAACTTGGTAGGTATGCGTATTCCATCCGCTTTTTTCGGAATATCGACTCAAGTTGAGATAGCCGGTGCCTATCACCGAAACCAATATAATGACGACAATTGCAAACGCCCCTGCGAGCCTCATGCCGATTTTCATGTTCTTAAACATTGTTTCTCTCCAATAATGATGTGATATGGATAAAGCAGCCTGTTACTAAAAATTGTATATTGCCGAGAACTGCATCCGGTGAAGGCTGCCATCCCGTTGGTCGACCAATTCCCGCGTACCGTAGATGTATTCCAGGCCGAAGGTCGCCTGCTTCAATGGGTTCCAAAGCAAGTTGGTGTGAAAGGTCTGGGCCTGATGGGTCATGGCGGGATTGATGAAGGACGGCTGGTCGGCTTTCAGGAAACCGTATGAGGCAGTGGATCGCCAAGCCGGACTCCACCAATGCTGGTAGGCAACCACGGCGCCGTATTCATCAACCAAGTGCATTTGCCCGTTGGCATCCAGCGCCGCATCGTTCAGCGGATGCGGGTCTGCATAACGGCCGAAAGCGTTTCCTGTCGTTAATATGAAGCGGATGTTGTCGGGACCGAAGACATTGACCTTGCCGGTAAGATTGACTGCGCCGCCCCAGGCAGCCTGGTGCTGGGTAGCATTGGTATAGCGAATCTGCCGAGCCATGCCTGCCAACGAAATCGCGCCCCACGAGGGCTTGTAGTTGAAACGGGCGACCATGTCGGGGTAACGCTCCGAGTTCGGGTTAGTCAAGGCTTCGGGCGTGTTTGGATCCCACGCGCTTGTCCATAGCTGAGTGTTCGGCGCTTCCGCGGCAACCTGGAATTCCATAGGAGCATCGGCAACGGTAAAAGGTTGGGTCCAGCGCACTAAAGGCTGCCTGACTTTGATGCTTCCGGCGGAACCGCCGTTATCCAATAACTCCGGCAAGGCCTCCTCGTTCGAGAACGTCGATGCGGTTTGACCGGCCAGGAAGTTGCCTATGGAGCCGTAAGCATGACGCAAACGCGGCGTATAGGATGACGCAGAACCGTACAAATCTAGTTCCAATACGGTATTGATGTTTCCCAACTTAGTCGGTGTAAAGGATTTAATCCAAAAGCGGCTTTCCCTGGCGTTAAACATGGTCTGGCTGTTTTCGCCGGGATGCGGCCCTACCGGTATCTGGGGTATAAACAGAGAATAGTCGCCCGCTTTATTCGCGCCGGCGCTGACGTCACTCCAATTGGCGTCGAATTTAGTGAAGCCCCCGATACCGACGGAGGTGTCGGTGCCGGGTATCTTGATGGTATCCGGGACATCTCCCAGCGTGACCGCAGGCTTAGCCGTCTTAACCTGATCATAGTCTGGGCCAGCCGCTCCCTCGTTCCGACTCACGCTAGGTGGGACGGTACCGGCCGCCGCTATTTTCCGGTCGCCTTCGCGTTTCTGTTCGAGCATTTTTTCCAATTCCTGCATGCGGGCATCGGACTGCTTGGCTTGGGCTTTGAGCTCCGTAACTTGGCGACTCATCTCCTTAATCAATGAACGTAAATCTTCATCGGCAGCCGTTGCGTCAACAGCAAAGAGTGCGGACGCAAGAGCAAGGAGGATACGGGTAGGTTTGTTCATTTTTTGGTTCTCATGTGGTTTCGTAAAATGGCGGCTTTTGTTCCATTTGAAATCTCTCGACTACTCAGGTATTCGCCGGAATCGCTTATTCTCGCTATCGCTCGAAAAGCCTTATTCCGGCCTTACACATACACCTTTATAGTTCCCACGCTCCTGCGTGGGAATTCAGTTCGCAACGCTCCAGCGTTGCGAAACACCGCCTTACCGGTAAAATACACCTCGACCCGCACGGTTCCTGGACGCTGGAGCGTCCTCCTGCATTCCCACGCCGGAGCGTGGGAACGATAAACGCGCCGCGTGGGAACGAGAGCGAACCGGTGTTTCCGGCAAAACGATGCGTCGGCTACGCCACGCCGGAGCGCGACATCGATACGATCTCTCCAGCAGCCCTTTCGTGTTCTATCTGCCCCATCAGTCCGGGTACATCAACAATCAACGCGACCTCGCCGCTGCCCAGAATAGTAAATCCGCCGATGCTCTTTTCGCTTCTGAACAATTTGCCCAGCGGTTTGATCACGGTCTGGAATTCCCCCATCAGTTTGTCAACGACCAAGCCCGCCTTGTGTTCGCCGTAGCGCACGACGACGACATTCTCACGCTGCACTCTCTCAGCTTCGATGTCGAAATGATCGCGGAGACATCGGTACGGCAGTACTTCGCCGCGCAGGTTCAGGTATTGGCCGCCGCCCTCGCCGCTTTCCCAGGCGCTTAATTCGACGCATTCGACTACCATGTCCAATGGGATCACGTAGGCGGCGTTGCCGACCCCGACCATGAAGCCGTCGATAATGGCCAGGGTCAGCGGCAGGCGGATGCGGATGGTGCTGCCCCGGCCTTCGACGCTGTCCAGGTCGACGCTACCGCGCAAGGCCTGGATGTTGCGTTTGACGACGTCCATGCCGACGCCCCGGCCGGACAGGTTGCTGACGGTGTCGGCGGTGGAGAAGCCGGCTTCGAAGATCAGGTTGTAGATTTCTTTGTCGCTCAGGACCGCGCCCTCGGCGACCAGTCCGCGTTCGATGGCTTTATTCAGGATTTTTTCTTTGTTCAGGCCGCCGCCGTCGTCGCTGACTTCGATGACGATGCTGCCGGCGTCGTGGTAGGCGTTGAGTTTGAGCGTGCCTTTGGCGGGCTTGCCTCGGGCAAGGCGCAGTTCGGCGGCTTCTATGCCGTGGTCCATGGAGTTGCGCACCAGGTGGGTCAAGGGGTCGCCGATTTTTTCGACGACGGTTTTGTCGAGTTCGGTGTCCCCGCCGCTGATCACCAGGTCGATGTCTTTGCCCAGTTCTTTGCTGACGTCGCGCACCACGCGGGTGAAGCGGTTGAAGGTGGCGCCGATCTGCACCATGCGCAAGGCCAGCGCGGAATCGCGGACTTCTTCGACCAGCCTGGACAACGTGGCGGTGGATTCGATCAGGTCGGCCATGCCGGCGCGCCGGGCGATCAGGTTGGTGCCTGCGCCGGCGATGATCAGTTCGCCGACCAGGTTGATCAGTTCGTCGAGTTTTTCGGCATCGACGCGAATCAGGCTGGCTTCGCTTTTTTTGTTGTCTTTGACTTGTTTTTGTTTTTCCAGCGCGGCCTCGATCACCGGCGGACTGACCAGCTGTTGCTCGACCAGCACTTCGCCGATCGGTCGTTGCGGATCGTCGCCATGCTGCGCTTGAATACGCAGGATGTTGTCCAATTCTTCGGGGGTTAGGGTGCCGCATTTAACCAGGATTTCGCCGAGGCGCATTTCCTGTTCCGGCAGTTCCTGAATCAGCCGTTGGTATTCGGAAGCTTTGCTGCGCGGCGGCAGGATGCGAATGAAGCAGTCGCTGCGCACGAAGTTGAAGAGGCTGTCGATGGCGAGTTTGTCGGCTACGCTGCTGAAGCTGATTTCAAAACCCAGGTAGCAGCTTTCCGGGTCCATCTGCGCGGCGGGCGGAATGGCGTCGATGATGGTCACCAGTTCTTCGATGCTGCCCAGCGAGGCCAGGCAGCGCACGAACGAAAACGGGTCCATGCCGTTCCTGAATACCTCGGGGCCGAAACGCAACGAGATATGCCAAAGATCGGTGCCGACAATGCTGTCGCTGTGTTCGCGCTCGACGTTGGCGGCATGGAGAGCGGGCATTTCGCCTGGTTTGGCCGAAACCCCCGACGGCTCGGCTTGGGTCTCGCCCAGATAGGCTTCCAACCGGGCTATCAGGGTTTTGCCCTGGCTGTGGGTGGCCTCGGCCGGGTGGCTGCCTTCGGCGACATGGCCGATCAATTCTTTTAAATGGTCGTGCGCTTCGATGAATAAGGCCGCCAATAGCGAATTCATCGATAGCTCGCCGCTGCGCACCCGGTCCAGGACGCTTTCCGCGGCATGGGTAAATTCGACCACCGGGTCGATGCCGAACATGCCCGCCGAGCCTTTGATGGTGTGCGCGGCCCGAAAGATGGCGTTGATGATTTCCGGGTCTTGTTCGGCCTGTTCTACGATGAGCAGGGCTTCTTCCATGTGTTCGAGCAGCTCTTTGCATTCGACCACAAAGGTTTGCAGATATTCGTCTGGGATCATGTCGGTTTACCGGGTTATGTGGGTTTGCGGACGATCAGCAGCGGGTCGCCGAAAAATCCGGCCAGACCGGACAAGTCCAGCAGTTCCACCACCACCGGACTGTGTCCGGTAAAGCTGAGGTCTTTGCCTGAAGCCGTCGCCTGTTGTTTGATCATCACCAGCAATTGCAAGCCGGCGGCATCGATTTCGCCCACTGCGGATAAATCCAGTTCCAATGCGTCGGCCTCCGCCAATCCGCTAAGCAATTTTTCTTTCAATTCCAGGGCGGTATAGATGGTTAGTTCGCCGTCTATGGCGATGCGACCGGGTTGCCGGGTTTTATTTTTCACGTTCGCCATCGGTGGCTCCTGTTGTTTATGCTGGAAAAGTGGGTGATCCACGAAAATCACGAAAATCCATGTAGGGTACGCTGCGCGTACCCTTTGCCCACGAAAAGGTACGCGCAGCGTACCCTACTGATTTATTTCGTGTTTTACGTGAACTACGCGCCGTTTTCAGGTTTACGCCTGGATAAGCTGCGAAACCGCGGCCAGCAGTTGCGCGGGCTGAAAAGGTTTGACGATCCAGGCTTTGACGCCGGCCGCTTTGCCTTCGTTCATTTTGTCTTCCTGGGTTTCGGTGGTCAGCATGATGATCGGGGTGAATTTGTAGGCGGGCAGTTGTTTGGCCTGCTTGACGAAGCTCAGGCCGTCCATGTTGGGCATGTTCACGTCGCTGATGATCAGGTGTATTTTGCTGCCGTCCAGTTTGCTCAGGGCGTCCCGGCCGTCGCAGGCCAGGATGACGTCGTAGCCTTCGCGGGTCAGGGTGCTGTTCATCACTTGCCTGACTGAGGCGGAGTCTTCTACAAAGAGTATTGTTTTGGCCATGTTGCGTTCCTCAAAAAAATGTAATGTTGGTTTGCTGGGTCTTGATCTCGGCCTTCGCGCCATCGTGGGCGCTAAGCTGTTCTTCCATGGTGTAAGTCTTGGCCAGTTCTTCCAGCCATTGCTCTACATTGACCGAGCGGGACATCCCGCCGTCGTCGGTTGCTTCGTTGTTCAGTGCGTGCAGATGCTGTTCGAGTTTGTTCAAGTCGTCGCAGACCAGCGCCAGTATCTGGCTGACCCGGTCCTGGAACTGCAAGGCGACAAATACGTCGGCTATTTCATAGTTGATGGCGTTGTTTTCGCTGCGCAGCAGTTCTTCTGAGTCGGACAAGCCGGACGCGGCGCGGCTAAAACGCCTTAATACCGATGCAATGATCTGTTCGGCGTTGTTCAGGGTCTGTTCGTCTTGTTTGGCGAATTTTCGGGAAATCAGCAAGGTGCCTTCAATCGCTTCGCTGACCGCGTCGATGGTCTCGGTAATCTTTTTGCCGACATCGCCGGACGAGCGCGACAATTTCCGCACCTCGTCGGCCACCACGGAAAAGCCGCGCCCGGCATCGCCGGCCCGTGCCGACTGGATGGCGGCATTCAATGCCAGCAGGTTGGTCTGGGCGGCAATGCTGCTGACTTCCGAGGCCATTTTGCTGAGCTGCTCGGTAAAGCCGGACAAGTCCTCGATGGCGTGCAGCAATTTTTCCTTGTCTTCCAACGAGGCGCCCAGCGCTTGGGTGATGGAGCCCAACTCCAACTGGCTGTCCCGCAATAGTTCAACGATGCCGCCGCTGGCGGCGGAGTCGCCGCCTACGGCGCTTTGAGAGGCCATCACCGCGGCATCGAGGCGCTTTGACAGAGCGTCGAAACGCTGCGCCAGGTCGGCGATCGACTCTTCGGTGTGAACGCGGGCCATCTGCACTTGACTGGACCAGATCGGTAAGACTTTTTGACACAGCGAATCCAGGCCGTCGATGCCCGGCTCTTGTTGTTCATCGCCTGCGGACTGCTGATCGAGATGACTTAGCAAGGCGGCGCAACGCTGCGCCAAATCGGTAATCTGCGCTCCGGCAGATAAGGTCGTCGCTTCGGCTTGTCTGGTTTGTTGCTGCTTGCCGAGACGGTTTGACAAGGCGTCGAAACGCTGTGCTAACTCGCTGATTAAGGTGTTGAGATGCTTGCGTTCCGTCTCTACTTCCCTGACCAATTCCAGTAAAACGGCTTCATTGCGCTCAGCCTGCAATGCCCTGATTTTTTCCCTATTTTCGTGCTCCGCATCGTCGAGCCACGTCTGTTCGATCGTGCGTAACAGCGTCCGATGGCGATGTCTGTTCCAAAAATACAGTCCGACGCTCACTGCGCTCAACACAGCCGCCATCACTAAACTCATCATTGCAAAACCGCCGGATATGACGATGCCTAATACGCCAACCAAGCCGGATACCGCTAAGGGCAAGGCCGGCCAATCGGTATTCAGGTAGGTTTTCGTCGCTTCTTTCATAGTGCAATTCCCCCGTAATCCTTGATAAACAATATCCCATTACAAACAGTCCATACGACAGTTGCCGACCGAAATGGGGAGGGGGAATTCCGGTCATCCCGACCTATGTATTAGGCGGTTGGCCGGTTTTGTCGATACCTTTCGCCCACCGACATCGCAATCCGACACGGCTATGCAATGGGTGTAGAGTCTGGACTTTTCGGACTACGCCTACAATCGGCGTGCCCCGAATTTGAGCAGGAATCTCCCTACAAGCTGGTCGGCCATGTTTGTAAGGATAGGACTACATTAAGACGATAATTTGCATAGCGACGCGCTGAGTGTCTGCGAGCTTGAGCATTCCGGTAGATCGATTTATTGATTACTTTTCTCGTTCCCACGCGCCGCGTGGGAACGCCGTCAAGGCGCGCTGCGCCGCGAGTCATGTGCAACGTGCGTATACGGGACGCAGCGCGTCCAGCACGGCATTCCCACGTAGCACGTGGGGACGAGGCGTTGACGGTGTTTCACAGGCATTTGTGTATAACGACGAGAGCTCCCGCTTGGGAACCCAGTGAGCAAAGCTCTACAGCTTTGCGAGCCGGGAAGCTGGAGCTTCCCGTACTGAATTCCCAAGCAAGAGCTTGGGAACTAGCGCATCACGATCAACGTTTTACGATAAGGGACGTAGCGCCACTGCCATTAAGTTACCTGATGATAAAGATGCGTCAGCTAACGCAAAAAACGCCGTCATTCCGGCATGGATGCGGGAATCCAGAGCCAGGGAGAGTGACTATCCCTGGCATCCGTATCCGATCTAGGCATTATGCCAAGTCATACCTTCACATCCATGTGACTGGATACTGGCATCCATGCCAGTATGACGGCGCTAGCTGAAGCTAGCTTACTGACTGATGTTACGCATGTACCTAATAAAAAAGCGTAGTCCACGAAAGGCACGAAAAAAACCAGGTACAGGAACAATGAATAAAGCCCATCGTTAAGATTGGAAAGATGCATGCCGTAAACCGGGAAACATACGACGCTCTATTTTTTTCGTGTCTTTCGTGCTTTTCGTGGACGATCTGCGATTTTCAGATGAATCTAAGCAAGGGAAACTTATCCGGATGTTGCGCTTGCTGCACGGCTTGCAGTTTTTTCGCCTGCCGCTTCTTTATACCGTCATGCCGTGGGCGATGGTGTATTGCATGAGTTTGACATCGCTATCGATATGCATTTTTTGCATCAGCCTCGCCTTATGGGTGCTGACGGTCTTGCTGCTGATGTCGAGTTCGGCGGCAATTTCGTTGATTTTTTTGCCTTTGGCCAGCATCCGCAGGATAACCAACTCCCGGCCCGATAATAGCTCATGCGGCACCAGCGACGCGGCATCACTGACTTCAAAAGCGATTTTTTCGGCAATATCGGCGGCAATGTAACGTCCCCCGCAAGCGACTTTGCGTATTGCCCCCAGCAGATCCTTCGGCGAACTGTCTTTAGTGATATAGCCTGAAGCGCCCGCCTTGAGCTTGCGTTTGGCAATCTGCGGTTCGTTGTGCATGCTCAGTATCAGAATCGGCGGATTATCGGCCAGTTCCTTGATTTTCGTTATCAGCTCCACGCCATGAATGCCGGGGATGGTAATGTCGAGCAAAACCAGATCAACCGTTTCATTACGCAGAATTGCCAGCGCTTCTTCGCCGCTCCCGGCCTCCGCGCTGACTACAATGTCCTGTTCACCCTCGAAAAGTTGTTTAAGTCCCTCGCGCATCAGCGCATGATCGTCGACGATCAATAACCGTACCATATTGTTTGCTCCATTTATTTTTCTTGTTTATGTTTCGGGAAGTTATTTTTTAACCCAATCATGAGTCTTTAGCCCCTAAGGAGTCTGCATGAAATAACGTGAACAACTCGCGCCGATAAATTTTCAGCAGGCGTGCAAGCTTCGCTTGCGCTTGCAGGCGAAGCCTGCACTCCGGCTGTTAGCCGCTTGCCCACGTTATTTCGTACACCTTCCTAAGCAAGACAGGGCCTGTACCCCGCCCGGCCCTTCGCCCTTACTCAATCGGTATGCACAATCTCAATACCGTACCTCCTGCCTTCGCGTTCGCAATATCCAGCGTCCCTTTCAATATCAGCGCCCGTTCGCGCATGCCGACAATACCAAATGAATTGGGCCTGTCGACACGGTTTGGATCAAAACCTTTGCCGTTATCGCGCACTTCCACTTCGCAGCTGCCCGCGGCGCTGCGCAAGGTAATATCGACGCAGTCCGCGCCGGAGTGGCGCAACACGTTGGTCAGCGACTCCTGCACAATGCGGAACACCACCATCGCCCGATCTTCGTCGAGAGAAATTTCGTCGACAGGTAAATGCAGCTTACACTCAATGCCGGTGCTTTCGGCGTATTCCTGCACCAGCCATTCCAGGGCATAGGCGATTCCCGAACTCAACACTGCGGGTCTAAGGCGCGTAGCAAGGTTGCGCACCATCAGGATGGCCTGATCTATGGTGCCGACCATTTTATGGGTAAGGTTGCGCAAATCGGCGTTAGCGTCGCCAAAGCGGAAGTCCAGAGTAGCCACATTAAGCCGCAGCACGTTCAGCAACTGGCCCAGCTCGTCATGAATTTCGCGGGCGATACGTTTGCGTTCTTCCTCGCGCGCCTCTTCGCGCTTGGCAACCAACGTCCGCAATTGGCCGCGCGATTCTTCCAGACGCCGTTCGGTCGCCTTAAGTTCGGTAATATTGTGGCCCAGAACCAGCGCCCCGATAACCTGCCGTTCTTCATCGTATTCCGCGACCATATGCATGTCATGGCTGACCAGTCTGCCGTCCGGGTCATGCCATTCCAGCAAGATACGATCCGATTCGCCGCTGTCCATCACCCGCTTAAGACGGATCACGAATTCATCGCAGGGCATCAGCGGTTTCCAAACCTCGTACGGGGTTTTATTCCATACCGTTTCCAGCAATATCCCGGTTTGACGCTCATAGGCCGGATTGATATAGATACGGCGGCAGCCCCGGTCGTAGCGCACGATCATTTGCGGCGAATTTTCCGCCAGCGACCGAAACTCCAATTCGCTCTTACGCAACATGGCTTCCATGCGCTTAATGCCGGTAATATCGTGACTGATCGAAAGTACGCTGACGGCCCGGTTATCTTCGTCGAATTCCGGCACCAGAAAGGTGATGCGGTAAACCGGCTTGGCCTCTTTATCCTGCATTTCGGTCAGCAGGTCGTCGCTCTCGCCTGTGTCCATCACGCGTTGCAGGCGCGCCGTATATTCTTCGGCGGAAGGCGATACGAATCGCCAGCATTCCTGCGGGGTCTTGTCTATTGCCTCGCTTACTTCTATGCCCACCGCGTCCATGTAAGCCTGATTGAAATAAATCCGTCGGCAATCCCTGTCGTAGCGCACAATCACGTCGGGAGAATTTTCCGCCAAGGTGCGGAATTCGCGCTCGCGGCGCACCAATTCCTGTTCCAGCCATTTCTGCTCGGTGTAATCCCGGCCGATCGCGATGGCGCCGACAACCTGACCTTGATCGTCCAGTTCCGGCGCCAGCCGGATCAAGTCATGCAGGGCGCGGTCACCGCCGACCGGCTCGCTGATCATATCGAATTCTGCCGACTCGCCGGTCGCGATGACCCGTTCCAACACTTTCTGAAAGCGCAGCATGGCTTCGCTGTGCGGAAACAACTGGTCAGGACGCATGCCCATCGCCGCTTCCGCAGTCACGCCCAAGGTACGCTCCAAGACCCGGTTCATGTAAAGTATCCGCGTTTCACGGTCGTAACGAATGATATTGTCCGGCGCGTTTTCGGATAAGGTGCGGAATTCGCGCTCGCGTAACGACAGCGCCTCTTCAACCCGCTTGCGCTCTTCGATTTCCTCCCGCAACAAGCGATTACTGGCGCTCAGTTCGTCAGTACGCTGCATAACCCGCTGTTCCAGTTCTATCTGCTGGACTTGCAATTGCGCGTTCTGTACTTGCAGTTGCCGTTGCATGGTTTGTAAATTGAGATGCGTACCGACGCGCGCGATGACTTCTTCAATCTGCATGGGTTTGGTAATGTAATCGACGCCGCCCACTTTGAAGCCGGTGATTTTATGTTCGGTTTCCGCCAGCGCGGTCATAAAAATCACCGGTATATCGGCTGTATCGGCATTCGATTTTAAACGACGGCAGACTTCAAAACCGTCCATCCCCGGCATCATCACATCCAGCAGAATCAGCGCCGGTTTTACGAACGCGGCGCGTTGCAGGCCTTCCATGCCGTCCTGAGCCACCACCAACCGGTAGCCTCGGCTTTCCAGACTTTCCACGACCACGCTCAAGTTGATCGGGGTATCGTCGACAATCAGAAGGGTGGGCATATCGGGCAACTTCTCATTACTCACAGGTCAATCCACAAAAAATATCGATTAAAAAATTACCGCCATGAACTTAATGCCCACAAAAAGCACGAAAAATTCTTATAGCGCAATCCGCTCATTTGCCGATTTTGGATCGTCATTCCGGCAGTCTCTTACCTGGCGTTAGGCGGGAAACATGTCGATAGTCAGACCTTCCAGGTTTTAAAAACCTGGAAGGTCTGCCCGGCAGCGTTCTTAACAGGCGGGACGGGGGTTGCACCCCTTACAAGGGTAGGTTTTTAAAAAAAGTATAACGAGACAGAGCGTTACGGTAAATTGATGCGTGTCATCGACACCTGTTTACCGGAGGCGCCGCTATGCCTCGCCATCCGGAACTATACCAATGGATCGACACGATTGTCATGCGATTTCCCTCGCTCAGCAAGCCGCAAGCTTTGGGCTTGGCGTTGTGGATGTTGTTTGAGCAGGGCTTGCTATGCTCCCGGTTTTTCGTACCCGAGCCTGATAGCGAATTGGATAAGATAGATTTAATGTATTGAGCTGAATCTTGAGTCGGATAGCGCTTATTTTCATTGCCCGTAAAGGAGTAAAAATAGGACTAACTGCCTTAAGAGCGAGTGAGTCTATGAATCAAACGGAACAGCCAAATTCCAACGCACATAGCGGGCGTGAACAACAAGGCTTCTGTAGTGCGTCCATAGCTAATGGCGGCAATGGCCGTTCCCGTTTTCAATAACCACTGTTCTTCATCCGTCAAACGTTTCGGACGGGGTTGCAAACCCCGTCCAGCCCCGGAGCTTGGGAAACCAGCGCAGCAAATCGATAAACTAAAGCGTTGTTGGGTGTTCGCAGAGAATACGACTATGAGCCTTGACAGAAACTAACGACTTAAAGTACTTTATAAAAAACGCAAGCTGACCGGACAACCGGAAGCCAGTGAATCCTCAGGGATCACTGGCTTTTTTTTGGCCGAAATTTGGCCGACCGTTACTCGAACATTGCTCACCAGCCAGCTTAGCGGCTGAAATCAAAGGAGATTTTTATGTCACATTGGTACGAAGACAATTCCCACTCCATCGGCCAGACGCCGCTGGTGCGGCTTAACCGCATCATCGACGGCGCGCCGGTTACCGTGCTGGCAAAAATAGAAGGACGCAATCCCGCCTATTCGGTCAAATGCCGGATCGGCGCGGCGATGATCTGGGATGCCGAGCGGCGCGGCGTGTTGGGTCCAGGCAAAGAACTGGTAGAGCCGACCAGCGGCAATACCGGCATTGCGCTGGCGTTCGTGGCGGCGGCGCGGAACATCCCGTTGACCTTGACGATGCCGGAAACCATGAGCTTGGAGCGCCGCAAGCTGCTGATCGCCTATGGCGCGAAGCTGGTGCTGACCGAAGGCGCTAAAGGCATGAGCGGCGCGATAGCCAAAGCCGAAGAAATCGCCGCCTCCGATCCCGAGCGTTACGTATTGCTGCAACAGTTTAAGAATCCGGCGAACCCGGCTATTCACGAGCAGACCACCGGGCCCGAGATATGGAACGATACCGACGGCGCTATCGATATTCTGGTGTCCGGCGTCGGCACCGGCGGTACGATTACCGGCGTTTCCCGTTATATCAAGCAGACTCAGGGCAAGGCCATCATTTCGATTGCGGTCGAGCCTGAGGCGAGTCCGGTACTCAGCCAACGTCGTGCCGGTGAGCCGCTAAAACCGGGGCCTCATAAAATTCAGGGTATCGGCGCGGGGTTTGTACCGGATGTGCTCGACCTGTCGCTAATCGATGACATAGAACAGGTCGGCAATGAAGAAGCCATCGCTTTCGCACGCCGACTCGCCAGGGAAGAAGGCATGCTGTCGGGTATTTCCTGCGGCGCTGCGGTGGCTGTCGCGGTGCGTGTCGCCAAGCGCCCCGAGAACGCCGGTAAAACCATTGTGGTCGTGCTGCCGGATTCCGGCGAACGCTATTTGAGTTCGCCTTTGTTTGAAGGTGTTTTCGATGCAGGCGGTTTTGCAGCATGAACGATCCCGGCTATCAAAATATCAAACAGGATTGGGGCGTTGATGAGCTGGTAACAAAATTGCGCCATTTACGCGTGCAATCGCTGGAAAGCCGGCATCGACGCGACCGGCCGCCCAAGCTGCCGTCGCGCAAGGAACTGCAAAAAATTCTCGACGGGCTGGCCGCGGTGTTGTTTCCCAACCGATTGGGACTGCCCGATTTGAACGATGAAGGCATCGATTACTTTGTCGGCCATACCCTCGATACGCTGTTACGCGAGCTTTACAAACAGGTCCGCCGCGAACTGCAATTTGTTGCTGTTGAGAATGCGGGCGAACAGGCGGTTGCGATTACCCGAGAATTTGCCAAGCGTTTACCCGAAGTCAGGACGCTGCTCGATAGCGACATTCAGGCCGCCTATGAAGGCGATCCGGCTGCGAGAAGTTCCGACGAGGTGCTGGTTTGTTATCCGGGCATTACCGCGATCACTCACCATCGGCTTGCGCATATTCTTTATCAACTGGGCGTGCCGCTGGTTGCACGCGTTATCTCGGAGCTTGCCCATTCAGCCACCGGTATCGATATTCATCCCGGCGCGAAAATCGGCGAGAGTTTTTTTATCGACCACGGCACCGGCGTAGTCATCGGCGAAACCGCCGTGATCGGGCGGCATGTGCGCGTGTATCAGGCGGTTACTTTGGGTGCCAAGCGTTTCCAAAAGGACGATGACGGCATTCTGGTCAAAGGCAATGCCCGGCATCCTATCGTTGAGGACGATGTGGTCATTTATGCGGGCGCGACGATTTTAGGCCGCATCACCATCGGCCGCGGCTCGACGATCGGCGGCAATGTTTGGCTGACGTATAGCGTACCGCCCGGCAGCAATATTACCCAGGCGCATGTGCGGAGTGAATTGTTTCATGATGGGGGCGGGATATAGGGGAGCGAGGTTCAAGGTTCAAGGTTCAAGGTTCAAGGTTCAAGGCTCAAGGTTCAAGGTTCAAGGTTCAAGGTTCAAGGCTCAAGGCTCAAAGTTCAAGGCTCAAGGCTCAAGGCGAAAGGCGAATGGTGGACGGGGTATTGCCCTCGTTCCCACGCGCTGCGTGGGAATGCAGTCAAGGCGCGCTGCGCCGCGCGCTGCGCCGCGAGTCACGATCAGCATCTGTGTATACGGGACGCAGCGCGTGGGAACGAGGGTCTCGCGAAGCTAGAGCTTCGTCCTCTAGATTCCCAAGCGGGACCTTGGGAATCAGCGTAACGTTTTATTCACGCTACCAGACAAAGCTTTATCGTTCCCACGCTCCGGCGTGGGAACGCATTTGCAACGCTCCAGCGTTGCCAAACGCGACGCCGGAGCGTCACTACTGCATTCCCACGCCGGAGCGTGGGAACGATACTATAACAACCACAATTAGGAAAAAGCCATGTCCGATATTCACGAAGGTCAAACCCATACCGCGCTAGGCGATGTTGCTGCGCGCACCCTGGCAAATGCCACCAAAACCGTCCCTATGCTGTCAACCATCACGCCGCGATGGTTGGTTCATCTGCTGCAATGGAAACCGCTTGAAGCCGGTATTTACCGCGTCAACAAAGTTAAAAACGAAACCGGCCTGCTGGTCGATTGTTCCAGTCTCGATGAAAAAGAACTGCCGCAAACTTTTGTCGATTACGAGGAATGGGGCCGCGAATACCGCTTGAATGCCGTCAATACGGTACTCGACGTACATACCCGTATTTCCGATTTATACAGCAGTCCGCACAATCAAATCCATGAGCAACTGCGTTTAACCATCGAAACCATTAAGGAACGCCAGGAAAGCGAGCTGATCAACAACGCCGAATACGGCTTGCTGAACAATGTCGCGCCGGGCTTTAAAGTACAGCCGCGCACCGGCGCGCCGACGCCTGACGACATGGATGAATTGATTTCACGGGTCTGGAAAGAGCCTGCGTTTTTCCTGGCTCATCCTCAAGCCATTGCGGCGTTCGGACGCGAATGCACCCGTCGCGGCGTACCGCCCGCTATCGTCACCTTGTTCGGTTCGCAGTTTTTGACTTGGCGCGGCCTGCCTATTATTCCGTCCGACAAACTGAAAGTGATCAACGGCAAAAGCAACATCTTGCTGCTGCGCACCGGTGAAAGCCGTCAAGGCGTGGTCGGCCTTTACCAACCCAACCTGACCGGCGAACTGAGCATGGGCTTGTCAGTCCGCTTTATGGGCATCAATCACAAAGCGATTGCCTCTTACTTGATCTCACTGTATTGCTCGCTGGCGGTATTGACTGACGATGCGCTCGGCGTGCTCGAGAATGTCGAAGTGGGCAAGTACCATGAATACAAGTAACAGCGATTTTGCACAACATGCATCATTGCCGGATATAGAGCAATTGACCAAGCTCGCCAATGATCTGTTTACGGCGCTGCCTTGCGACGGATCGCGCATCGGCATAGCCGCTTCGGCGGTGCCGGTCGGCTTGACTTCATCGTTGCCGGGCGCCGATAAATCGGCCATAGCGCAAGGTTTCGACCTGCCGGGGGAAGCGGAACTGCGAAAGTTGTTCGCGCCGCATCAATCGTCTTTCGATAGCGTTCCCGACAGTATCGATACCGGTTCGGTGTTCGGCAATACGTCTTCGACAGCGGCATCGCCGTTGGCCGGCTTGGACAAATCCGTGTTGGACGGTATTTTGCCGCACAATTTCGGCTTGCCCGATGAAGCGCAATTGCAACAGTTGCTGGTTTCGCGCGTACCTTCGGGGAGCAGCATTCCTGTAAATATCGAGGCAGCTCCGTCTTTGGCGACAGGTATTGAACCTTTAGCCAAAGCGGACTCTTCTCCGCAGGCGATTGAAGCGCAATTGCAAAAGCTTTTCGCTACCGGTACAGCGGCTACCGGAAGCATTCCGCAAAGTGCGGCAGGCAATTCAATTCCGACGGCGACTTACGGCTTGGCTGCGTCTCTGACTGATCTTGATGCATCATTGATAGCGGGGCTTTCGCCTCAAGCCTATGGCCTGCCGGGCGAAGCCGAATTGAAAGAACTTTTCGGTTCGTTTTCTGCGCCTTCAGCAGGTGTTCCGGCAAGCGCCGAGTCGGGTTCGTCATTTTATTTTCTCGATGAATTGAAAAACGGCGGATTTAATGCGCAAGCGCCAACCTTGGCTTCTGCGCATCCGGCTTTCGATGTGCAGGCGGTGCGTCGGGACTTTCCGATACTCAAGGAACGGGTCAACGGCCAACCGCTAGTCTGGTTCGATAATGCGGCGACCACCCAAAAACCGCAGGCGGTGATCGATCGAATCTCGTATTTTTACGAACACGAGAATTCCAACATTCACCGTGCGGCGCATGAACTGGCGGCGCGGTCGACCGACGCTTACGAAAAAGCGCGGGATACCGTTGCCAAGTTTATGAATGCGTCGTCTTCCTCGGAGATCGTCTTTGCGCGCGGCACGACCGAGGCGATCAACCTGGTTGCGCAAAGTTGGGGACGGCAACATATCGGCGCGGGCGATGAGATCGTCATCACCTGGCTGGAGCATCACGCCAATATCGTGCCGTGGAAACAGCTGTGCGATGCAACCGGGGCGACATTGCGCGTCGCGCCGGTTGACGACGACGGCCAAGTATTGTTGGGCGAATATCAAAAGTTGCTGAATGTCCACACCAAACTGGTGTCGTTCACTCAGGTTTCCAACGCACTGGGCACGGTAACGCCCGCTCGGGAAATGATCGAGATGGCGCATCGGGTCGGCGCGCGGGTGTTGCTGGACGGCGCTCAGTCGGTTTCGCATTTGCGCGTCGATGTACAGGCGCTGGATTGCGACTGGTTCGTGTTTTCCGGACATAAAATATTCGGCCCGACCGGCATCGGCGTGTTGTACGGCAAGGCGGAATTGCTGGAAGCCATGCCGCCGTGGCAAGGCGGCGGTAATATGATAGAGGATGTAACGTTCGAAAAAATCGTCTATCAACCCGCACCGGCCCGCTTTGAAGCCGGTACCGGCAATATCGCCGATGCGGTAGGTCTGGGCGCTGCGTTGGAGTATCTGCTGAAAATCGGCATCGATAATATCGCCCGTTACGAGCACGAGTTGCTGGTGTATGCGATGGATGCGCTGAGAAGCATATCCGGCCTGCGTTTGATCGGCACGGCCGCTGCAAAAACCAGCGTCTTATCGTTTGTGCTGGAAGGACACAGCAATCAGGATATTGGCGTCGCATTAAACCGCGCCGGTATTGCGGTACGTACCGGCCACCACTGCGCTCAACCGATCTTGCGCCGTTTCGGCCTGGAGAGCACCGTGCGTCCGTCGCTGGCGTTTTACAATACCCATGAGGAAGTCGATCTGTTGGTTAAAACAGTGAGACGGATTCAGAGCGGCAAGGATTTTTAGCGCTAAGGGATTTTTGTAGGAGGGACTTTAGGCGAAGCTCCCTCTACTGAGCAATACTTGTTACTTAACCGATGTTACGCATGCTCATAACAAAAAGCGTAGTCCACGAAAAACACGAAAATAGTTAAAACACATCAGAACGTTGCTAGGCAGACCTTCCAGGTTTTAAAAAACCTGGAAGGTCTGCCTATCGGCCTGCTTCTTGCCCACCGCCAGGCCAGCGACTATCGGAATGACGACACATCCCGTAAATACTTGTGTAACACGAAGTTTCACCTCCCTGTGCCTGGGTTCCGGCATCCCTGCCAGAACGACGGCATCCCACAGACCTGGGTGTATGACGTAAGGAGCCTGTCTTGGGAGTCTGTGAATGAATGCCGGGTATCACGCCGTCAGCGAGAAACCTACAGCGGATGTTTTTTTCGTGCTTTTCGTGGACAATGCGTAACATCAGTTACTTAACGTAGGGCGTACCGCGCGCCTTTTCCATTTAGGTTAAATTGATACTTAACTTCCTTCTGGCGCGCGGCACGCCCTACTCCGTTGCTCTGAAGGAACATTGTGGCGTCAGTTACTTTTATTCACCACGAAGGCACGAAGTTTATGTTTTTTCTTCGTGCTCTTCGCGCCTTCGTGGTGAATAACCTGCCGTACCCCCCCGAATATTCGTCATAATTTATCTGTATAACACTATAGCTGCGGTTCCAGAATCACGAATACCTTCACCGTCTCAATCATTTAAGAGACAATGCGCTATGCTGACTACCCCGGACAGGATTGAACATGTCGCCGACTACATTAAAAACTGAAGCCAACTCTACGATAACCATTCCCAGAGGCTACCGGGAAATTCCGTTCAATTACACGTCTGCGGATGATTGGCAGGTCGTGTCTTTCCTGCTGGGGACGGAAATCGCGCTGATTCTGGAGGAATTGCGCGACCGCCGCGTCACCGGACGCTCCGCCCGCTTGCTGATGCGTTTTTTCGGGGAGATCCTGATTTACCGCCGCAATCCTTATCTGTTCCAGGAACTGGTCAGCTCGGCGGCAAGGCGCAAGCGCATGTTCGAAAATGCCGAAAAGCACTTGGGCATCATCGAGCAGAATATCGGCGACGAAGCCCGAGTGCATAAGGTGCTGGTCGCGTCCCGCCAACTGCTGGACGCGTTTCGCAGCGATGTCGAAAAAGTGCCGGGCTTGCGCCGCCGCATGAAAAGAGAGCTGGGCGCTGTGACCGGCGTCAGTAACGTATTGTTCGATCCGTTCACGCTGGTTTCCCATGCCACCGATGCGACCGACTGGCGCTTGTACCTGCCTGTGGCGGTGGTGATGCCGGACAAGGAGGCGCAACTGTCGCCGCTGCTCGCAGCCATCGCCAAGATGGGACTCAAAGCGGTGCCGCGCGGCGGCGGTACAGGACTGACCGGCGGCGCGGTTCCGTTGCGTCCGGACTGCGTGGTCATCAACACCGAAAAGCTCGACCGCATTCGAGGTACGCGGGACATGGCCTTCAAGCTCTGGGACGGACAAACCGCCGTGGCCCAAGTGCTTGAAGTTGAAGTCGGCGTCATCACCGAAAAAGCCCACCAATATGCAAGCAACCGGGGCTTGGTTTTTGCGACCGATCCGACCAGCGCCTGGGCGTCGTCGATAGGCGGCAATATAGCCGAAAACGCGGGCGGCAAGTGCGCGGTGCGCTGGGGAACCTGCATCGACAACCTGATTTCCTGGCGGATGGCGATGCCCGGCGGCAAGCGTTGGGAGGTGCGCAGAACCGACCATCAGTTGCGTAAAATCCTGCCGGAAGACAATGTGACTTTCGAAGTAGCGGACATGACCAGCGGCGAGTCAATCAAGAGCATTGTGTTAAAAGGCAGCGAGATCAGGAAGAAAGGCCTGTGGAAAGACATCACCAACAAGGCCTTGGGCGGCGTTCCGGGCCTGCAAAAGGAAGGCACCGACGGCATCATCACCTCCGCGGAATTCATCCTTTATCCGAAATTCGAAGCCACGCGCACGATTTGCCTGGAGTTTTTCGGCCAGGATATGGAAGAAGCCAGCCGCGTGATTGTCGAGCTGTCCAAAGCGTTTCCGTTTCCCGATCAAGGCAAGGATACGCTGGTGGCGCTGGAACATTTCGATGACGAGTATGTGCGAGCCATCGACTATCAGGTCAAATCGAGCCGGTTCAAAACACCGAAAGCCGTGTTGCTGATCGATGTCGCGGGGCATTCTTTGGATCAGGCGCAGCAAGGCATCGACAAGATCCGCGCGATTCTGGACCGGTACCCGAACAGCGAACTTTTTGAAGCCCACGATGCGGCGGAAGCCGAGCGATACTGGGCGGACCGCAAGAAATTCGGCGCGATTGCACGGCGCACCAACGCCTTCAAGCTGAATGAAGACGTGGTCATTCCGCTGGACACGCTGGCCGAATTCGCCCGCTTTATCGACGAGGTCAACGTACAGGAAGAGTGTTATGCCCAGCTGAAATTTCTGGATCGGGCCGCGGCCTTATTCCGCGAGCCGCCGTTTGAGGACAATGCCGATTCATTTGCGGCCAGGGCCGATGTGGCGCTGGAGCTTTATGCGAACGCCAGAAACGCGCTGACGGCAGCCGACGAAGCAACCTTGCGCAGCCTGTCGGTCATCAAAAAATTCAAAAAGGACTTCGCCGAACTGGCGCGCGGCTTTCCCAAGATTATCGCCGCCGTGAACCTTGCCCATCAGGAAGTGCGCGACCGGCGCATCGTGCTGGCGACGCATATGCATGCCGGGGACGGCAACGTGCATGTGAACTTGCCGGTGCTGTCCAACGACCGGGACATGCTGGAGCGCTCCGGCGAAGTCATCGACCGGGTGATGTTCAAAGTGGTCGAATTGGGCGGCGTGGTGTCCGGCGAGCACGGCATCGGCGTCACCAAACTCAAGTACCTGGAGCCGGAACGCATCGCGGCGCTGAACGCCTATCGCAGCGAAGTCGATCCGACCGGGCTGATGAACCCCGGCAAGCTCGAAGATTTTGCCGTGCTGGAGCATATTTTCACGCCCTCGTTCAACCTGTTGGGACTGGAAGCGCGCATCCTCCGCCACGGTCAGTTGGAGGAGCTGGCCAACAAAATCGCCCATTGCGTGCGCTGCGGAAAATGCAAACCCGATTGCGGCGTGTTCCATCCGGCGGGCAGCCTGTTTTATCATCCGCGCAACAAGAACCTGGCGATCGGCGCGATTATCGAAGCCTTGCTGTTTGATGCGCAGCGCGAATATTCGACAAAATTCGAACTGCTGCAATGGCTGGAAGAAGTGTCCGATCATTGCACGACCTGTCACAAATGCGCCAAACCCTGTCCGGTCGACATCGATTCCGCCGACGTATCGGTGCTGGAACGCCGGATTCTGGCCGACTGGGGCTATAAGCACACGGCCGCGGCGACCAAGATGACGCTGCGCTACTTGCACAGCGACTCGCGGGCCTTCAATAAGGTGTTCCGCTTCGGCGTTCTTCGGGCCGGTTTTGTCGGCCAGCAGCTGGGCGCTGTATTAGCCAAGCCGTTGCAACCGAAAAAAGGTTCGTCAAAACATTACCCCTTGCAATTGCTGAGCTCGCCGATGCCGACCGTGCCAGCACTTACGTTGCGCGATTTACTGCCCAACTGCAAGGAAGACCAGGTTTTGGTGTTTGAACCCGATCAGGAAGCCGAACGCACCGTATTCTATTTTCCCGGTTGCGGTTCAGAGCGCATGGTGTCCGACATATCGATGGCCGCCATCCATGTACTGATGGGCTTGAAAACCCGCGTGGTGTTACCGCCGCCGTTCCTGTGCTGCGGGTTTCCGGCCTATGCCAACGGCCAAGCCGAAATGCACTCGCAAAACGGCTTGCGCGTGACCATCCTGCTCAATCAAATCCGGGACATGTTTACCCATCTGGAATTCGACGGCTGCGTGGTGACTTGCGGAACCTGCCGCGAAGGACTCAATGAAATGGAAGCAGCCAAATTGTTCGGCGGCAGGCTGGTCGATATAGCCCGTTATGCGCTGGAGCGGGACTTGCAATTGGCAGGTACAGGCAGCGAGAGCTATCTGTATCACGCGCCGTGCCATGACTCGCTGGACGGCAAGGCGCTGGACGTGCTCGATCAGCTTGGCGGATTCGGCACTGTTCAGCCGGTGCCGAATTGCTGTTCAGAGGCGGGAACGCTGTCGTTGTCCCGTCCCGACATCTCCGCCGCGATGCTGCATCGCAAACGCGAATCGTTGGCGGAAGCTATGCCTGAAAAGGGCAGAGCCACCATCCTGACCAACTGCCCGTCTTGTATGCAGGGCTTGGGGCGGAACAAGGGTATGGGCGTTGATCCGCAACATCTTGCCGTGGCGTTGGCTGAGAAATTGTCAGGGAAGTCTTGGTTGAAGAAGTTTAAGGCGCAGGCGGGGAAGGCTAAGGCGTTTAATTTTTGAGGTGAATAGCTAAAATGTTGGGGAACGAAAAGTTGTTGACCAACCTCCGAGCTGCACGTTAGCCGCCATTACCAGTAGTGAAAACAACAATGAGACCACTTGCAGAAGAACATCCGCAACTTTTCCATTACACGAGTGCGGCAGGGTTGGACGGTATTATCCGAAACCAAACATTACGGGCGACGCACTACGCATATCTCAATGACGCTGAGGAGATTAGACATTTCCTCAAAAATAGACTGCCAGAAGTCTTTGAAAAAGTTATTTTGAACCAAGGTGACAAGGAAGAAGAAGCACGTCGCTTTGGAAGGAAAATTGCTGAGTCGCTTCTAGAAAAGCTACTGAATAGTGCCGCAAGCAGCGAGCCCTTGGCAGAACCGTATATCACGTCGTTTTGTACGCCAAGTGGCAGGGATGGTCGTGTGGATAAGCATGGCTTGTTAAGTCAGTGGAGGGGATATAGCAAAGAGGGTGGATATGCGATCGTTTTTGATACCGAAGGCCTTTCCGAGTTACTAACAGAATTCGCCGAAAAATACGAAAATGGTGGCCATCTGTTTGCCGGAGACGTTGTTTATTCCTCCGATAGCAACGAAACTTTCTCCAAAGAGTTTGCGGTAGATCTGACCACGATGGAAAAATTTCTATTCAGCCAGCTACGAGGCATTGAAGATCACGAGAATTTGGAGAATATTTTTGCAGCCGTCATGCGGTGCGCCTGTCGCTATAAACACTGGGGATTCAAAGAGGAAAATGAGGTGCGCCTAATTCTTATCCCAAATAACAAGGAGGTGCGCGAATACGCCAAAACAGAAGGAATCACGATAAACGATATACCACGGAAGCAATATATTCGTTCGGGAACGAATGTTCCCTTCGTGGATCTGCTGGAAGGTATAACTTCTTCAACGAGATCATTGCCGATTCAGCGTGTTATCGTAGGTCCCTGCGCAGAGCACGAAAGAGCTAGGCGAGTCCGCGCAGTCGAAATATTACTTAACCAACACCACATCAACGCCCAAGTATCGGCCTCTGAAATACCTTACGTTGGGTAACGCTATAAGCGAGTAGCCTGGATGGAGCTTGCGGAATCCAGGGCTTCGTGGCACCGACCATCCCATATTCCGCTATGCTACATATGGGCTACGCGAATGGGGCCGCTGTCCGATTGCGCACAATGTCAGGCATGAACCTCAACGAACGAACTTGAAGAATGCGGCACCGGAATGCACTGCCCCTCTTCTTTAAGCCCCTCAATGTGAAATTCGATAGCTTCCTGGATAAGTTGAAGCGCCTCTTCAAACGACTCTCCTACTGCTACACAGCCGGGAAGATCGGGGACATAGGCGCCAAAACTTGTCGGGCCTTCTTCAATGACAACCATATAACGCATATAAACCTCTACTGCTTAAGTCCCGCTTGTTTCAGAACACTGATAAGCGTTCCGGGCGGGACATCTACGCTGGGCTTGCCAGCAATTGTGACCGTACCGGATTTGATGGAATGATGGAACTGGCGATGGCTTCCTCTTTGCCGCACCAGCTGCCAGCCATCCGACTCAATCAAGGCGATAAGATCTTTAACTTTCATGCCGGGAGTTTAGCACAGCCTCTTCTTGATACCCAATTACGCTAGTCCCCAAGCTCCGGCTACCTGTATCGCGAAGCTAGAGCTTCGCGTTCTGGGTTCCCAAGCTGTGGAGCTTGGGAACCAGCGAGACTGGCGCGTAGCGCGTAGCTTGGATGTTGCTTACTAAATCCGGGGCTTTGTGGTTCCAATTATCCGGTTTCGCAAGCCACATACGAGCAATGCAGAGACATATCTCATTCACGCGCGCTGGTTCCCAAGCTCCAGCTTGGAAACCTAGTCTTGGAAGCTCCAGCTTCCCGAGCAACTCACCACGACCGAATCACCTCAATCAACCCCTCCTGACCGGCATAATTACGCGCACTGGAATAGCGCCAATGTTCCGGCTGGTCCACATAGCCCCGCTTGACTGGATTGTAATGAATGTAATCCAGCTTCTGCCGCATAACCACCTCAGATTCGATGATTTGCGGATGATTGCCTTCTTCCCAAACCTGATAAGTGGTTTCCTGCTTATGGGCGCGTTTAAAAAACGCCAGCAGCTCAAGCAGCTTGGCTGAGCGGCGTTGTTCCAGATGCGCGATGATTTGTTTCGCCGTGTAGGATTTAAAACGCTGCATGTCATGGCTTAAATTTTCCGATGCGGCGATAAGATGCAGATGGTTTTCAAGGATGACGTAACCGTAGAGTCGAAAGCCCGATTCCTTCTGTAAAAAACTCCAAGAGTCCAGAATGATGTTCACGGTTTCCGGGTGGGTAAATAACGGTATCCAGTAGTTTACTGTTGTGGTCAGGAAGTGTGGGCAGGGGTCGCATTGGACACGGTAGCGGCTTCTGGGTATGGTTATACTCCTGTGTGGCTAGGGTATACGGGAAGCTGGAGCTTCCCGGACTGGGTTCCCAAGCTGGAGCTTGGGAACCAGCGCTAGCGAAACTCGCAAATGGGATTGAATATAAGCCGCAGTCCGATTGACTGCAATGTCAGAAATGAGCCCGCGATGAAGAGCCGCATCAGTGCAATACAATCGGCATCGTGCATTTCAACGGCCTTTACCCCGGCGTCTTTGAGCCAATCCAAAGCTCCTCAAAATTGACCGATTCGCCGACCACCACTGTACCGATAACTCTTAAGCAATACCGGAAACCAAGACGGGTAAGGCGCGCCCTACCCGTTGCCTCGACAATAATGACGTAGCCTTTTAATGGTTAGTCACTAATTTAGCTGATGTTACGCATGTACCTAATAAAAAAGCGTAGTCCACGAAAGGCACAAAAAGCACGAAAAAAACCGGGTACAGGAACAATAAGTAAAGCCCATCGTCAAAATTGGAAAGATGAATGTCGTAAACCGGGAAACATACGGCGCTTTATTTTTTTCGTGTCTTTCGCGCTGCCTGGATGTCGTGCGTAGGATGCACTCAACTCGCGGCGCAGCGCGCCTTTGACTGCATTTCCACGTAGCGCTTTGCGAGCCGGGAAGCTCTAGCTTCCCGTACTGAATTCCCAAGCAGGAGCTTGGGAACTAGCGCGCAACATACGGCTCTCTATTTTTCGTGTCTTTCGTGCTTTTCGTGGACAGTGCGTAACATCAGTAATTTAAATTGAAAGTACTGTAGCTTAGTTAACTACACGATGTCCGCGGTTTCTCATGCAGTTGGAATAGGCTCTTTTGTATCCGGCTTCGCCTTCGAAACCCTGTTTGGCGCCGCCGCCGATACCGCCGACTGTCGCGCCTATCGCTGCACCCGTTCCTGGACTGCCTGTTATCGCACCGATAGCCGCACCGCCGGCCGCGCCGATTAAGCCGCCTACGCCTGCACCGATGGCCGTTTCTTTTGCAGTACCGCCGGAGGCATGACTGGCAAGATCTTTACACTCGGCCATATCCTGGTTGATTCGATAGGCATTAGGGTCATTGTAAGCGTCAACGGTCGGCGTCCATCCGCCTTGGCTGTAGCAACCTGAGATTAATGCGCTGCCTATTAAAACGATACGGGTTGTTAGTTTTTTCATTTTGATTACCTCGGGTAAAGTTATTTCTTTGCAGAATACTTCATTTTTCATGAATAAAGAATGAACACCATAACACTATAAGCGCTTGGCGCTTTATGAATGCTCTCAGAATAAAGGATCGACGCTCTGCAAACAATAAGTACTATCGCTGACCGCCAAGTCTTGGCGTTATAGCGCCCTTAAAATCCGGAGCGGCGCTTTATTAACGACATTCCTGACCCCCCAGCAGCCCGCCAAGCCCACTAATAAAGCGCCGGTTGGCGGCACAATGACCCATAAATAAACATTAGCGCGGTACTCCATGTGCATGACATGGCTGTACAGCGCATAGAGCATGGCTTCCGAGATGACGACCGCTAACAGGCCGGAAATCAGCCCGAGCAGGCTAAACTCGATGAGGTGGGTTTTTCTTAAAAATGCGCGATTGGCGCCCAGCGTTCGCATCAACGCGCCTTCATGAATGCGGCTGTCCAACGTCGCATAAACGGCGGCGAACAATACCGTAAATCCGGCCAGCAATGCAAAGTACAGTAGGTAATTGATCGCTTCGGTCAATTGGCTCAGTATGGTTTTAAATTGGCGTAGGATTAAATCGACTTCCAGAAGGGTGGTGCTGGGATATTTTTTGACCAGCGCGTTTAAAAAGTCTTTTTGGTTATCGGGCAAATAAAAGCTGGTGATAAAGGTGCTGGGAAAAGCATCCAGCGTGCCGGGCGAGAAAATCATGTAAAAATTCGGCTTCATGGTATCCCACTGAAGTTCGCGGATGCTGGCAACAGTGGCTGTAAACTGCCGGCTGCCGACGGTAAAGGTCAACAGGTCCCCCAGCTTGATTTTCAGGCTTTTGGCTAATTTCTGTTCGACAGAAACCTGCCCGGTTTGCGCATCCTGCCACCAATTCCCGGCGGTGATTTTATTATCCGCAGGCAGATCCTGGGTCCAGGTCAGGCTCAATTCACGATGCGTGGCATTTTCGCCCGGTGAATCTTTGCTGACGATTTGTTGCACCGGGGTGTTGTTGATGGCGACCAGACGGCCTCTGATGACCGGATAAAACCGGCTTCCGTTGATTTGTTGCTGTTGCAGGTCTTGTTGAAAGCTTTGTTGCTGATCGGGGAAAATATTCATAGCGAAATGATTGGGCGCATTAGCGGGCAGCTGTTTATGCCAGTCATTGATTAAATCGGTGCGCACGGTAAAACTGAGCACCATCGCCACCAACGTAATGGAAAACGCCAGTATTTGGCCGACGCTGCCTCGGCTGTTTTTTAACAAGCCCTGCAAGCCGAAACGCCAGGTCAGGCCAAGATGCGGCAACAGTCTCCGGCTAAATCGCAGCAAACCATAAACCAGCAAACCGAGCAGCAGCAAGGAACTCAAGCCGACGCCGATAATGGTTGCGGTCATTTTAAGATCATCGGTATAGCGCCAGATCAATACGCCGATAATGCCGATGGCCAAACCGTAAATCAGCCATGCACTGCTCGGCAAAGGCTCCAGTTCGCGGCGCAATACTCTGAGCGGCGACACTTTTTTAAGGCGCAATATCGGCGGCAGCGCGAAACCCAATAAAATAGCCATGCCGATGATAAAGCCGAAAAAAACCGCCAACAAACCGGGATCGGCGACCTGTTGAGGCAACAGCGATCTCAATAAATGGAACAACGCTTGCTGCGCAAACCAGCCCAGCAGGCACCCTATCGCGCTGGCTGATAAGCCCAACACGACAAACTGACTGCCGTAAAGCCAGAGTATTTCGTTCTGTTTACAGCCCAGGCAGCGCAGGATGGCGGTGGCGTTAAAGTGCCGTTCGGTATAACGCCGCGTCGCCATCGCAATCGCCACGCCGGAAATCAAGATGACAATAATGCTGGATAAGCCCAGATAGCGTTCCGCGCGTTCCAGCGCCGAACCCAGCTCCGGGCGGTCTTCATGTATATCCATGATGCGCTGGGACGGATTCAACTGCGGTTTGATCCATCGATTGAATTCGCTTAACGCTTTGCTGTCGCCGCTGAATTGAAAGAAATAATGCACGCGGCTGCCCGGCTGCAAAATGCCGGTAGACTGCAAATCGTCCGCATTAATCATCACCCGCGGCGAGAAGCTGTAAAAATCGCCGCGCTTGTCGGGTTCGTAAGTAATAATGTTGCTGACGGTGAGTTGTTTTTCTCCGACATGTAAGGCATCGCCCAGATTAAGTTTAAGCGCCGACAGGATGCGCTTTTCAACCCAGGCGGTTCCGGGTTTTGGGCCGGTGTGTTCGACGGTTTCAGTCGATGCCGTAGTGCTTTTTAAAAAACCGCGCAACGGATAGGCGGAACTGACTGCTTTAACACCCGCCAATAACAGCTCGTCATGCTCAATCAACACGCTGGAAAATTCAAGCGTTTGCGCTTGAGCGAGATTGAGTTGCGTTGCCTTGGACAGCCATTCGTCAGGAATCGCGGCCGGGCTTGCGATCACCAAATCGGCCGCCAGAAATTCCGCCGCTTGAGTGGTCATGGTCCGTTGCAAGCGGTCTGCAAACAGCGATATGGCGGTCGAGCTGGTGACTGCAATGATCAAAGCCAGTATCAGTATGGTTAACTCGCCGGAACGGCTGTCGCGCCACAGCAGTCGCAATGCCAAATTAAAACGTGTCATAAGTGTGCCTATAAAATTGGAATTCAACGATCTGCCGGTACCATAAATCAAGGTTATGTGGCGTCTGATAATTGCAGTTCTATATCCATTCGTTGATGGAGAATGCGAACTATCTCGATGAGGTCGGCATCAATTTCATGAAAGAAAATGACATGCTTACCTATTTGATATTTGCGATAGCCATCCCGTATTGCCCCGTAATCTTGTCCTTTCATGGGGTCGGCAGCCAAAGCATGGAAGCCCTTATCAATTGCGCTTAAATAGTTGTTCCTTTGTCGGACGCCCCATGTGTTTTGTGTATATCTACCGATAAATTTGAGGTCTGATTCGGCCTTATGCGTAAGAACAAAACCCGGCTTGGTCGTAACTAATTCAGTGGATGTGTTGCGCTTATCCATCCTATTTCAGCCCTTAATCAAGTGTCATTTGTAGGATGGATAAGCAACGGGATCCATCAACGCCGTAACTAACCTGTTGTAATTCGCCCCCATCAAAGCCATTAGTTAGCGCTTTCTTGGTCAAGATCGTTTATTAGGCTTTGCAACGAGTAATTCGCCCGTCCGCTCTGTTCACCCTCTATAAGTGCTTTTTGTAAAGCCGCTATTTTTAATTCGCGTTCTTCCAACAGCCGTAAGCCTGCGCGAACGGTTTCACTTGCCGATCCATAGCGCCCGTCATGAATTTGTTGGGCAATGAACTGTTCAAAGTGTGCGCCAATGGTGACACTGGTGTTTTTTTGTTGCATAGCTTTAATTCCCATTAAAAATACCATTGAATAATATTAAAGGGTATTTTTGCGGTCAAGCATTAATACCTCCACGCGACATCCCGTCAAAAAAAAATTAATGTCAATTAGCTACTACGCGCCCCGAATCCAGTTTAATGTTGCGTTGGCAACGCGCCGCCAAGGCCTGGTCATGCGTCACCAGAATTAACGTAGTCTTGTTTTCAAGATTAAGCTCGAACAGCAAATCAATAATATGCGCACCGGTTTTACTGTCCAGATTGCCGGTCGGCTCATCGGCAAACAAAATCGCGGGCCTGGTGACAAAGGCTCTGGCCAGGGCCACGCGCTGTTGCTCGCCGCCGGAAAGTTTTTGCGGGGTATGCGATAAACGGTGCGACAGGCCGACTCTGTCCAATAATGCGGCAGCCGAAACTTGGGCATTTTTATCGCCGCTTAATTCCAGCGGCAGCATCACGTTTTCCAGCGCGGTCAATCCCGGCAGCAATTGAAAAGACTGGAACACAAAGCCTATCAGCTCATTGCGTATCGCCGCCCTGCCGTCCTCGTTCATCGCGGTTAATAATTTCCCGTTCAAACTGATAGTCCCGGAAGTCGGCGTGTCCAGCCCGGCCAGCAGACCGATTAAGGTGGATTTGCCTGAACCGGATTCGCCGACGATGGCAATACTTTCACCGGATTTGATTATCAAATCTATGGATGACAAGATATGCAATATTCCATCGGACGTGGCTACCGATTTACTCAGGTTTTCCGCTACTATAATATTAATGTTGTTCAATGATTGAGTTTGCATAATGGGCCGATTTTTACTTGCCGTGATTGTTTCGTTAATGTCGATGACCGCTACGGCCAAATCCATTGTTGTCTTGGGAGATAGTATCAGTGCCGGTTACGGAATTGAAGTTTCGCAAGGCTGGGTGGCGTTATTGCAGCAAACACTGAATGAAAAAGGCGCAGGCCATATCATCCACAACGAAAGCATCAGCGGCGATACGACGGCCGGCGGCTTGGCGCGGATAGACCGGGCTTTAACGCTGGACAAGCCGGACGTCGTCATCATTGAGCTGGGCGCTAATGACGGCCTGCGCGGTTTGCCGCCGGAGCTGATAAAAAGCAATCTTGCCGAAATTGCCCATCGCGCCCGGCAAGCCGGGGCAAAAGTGTTGTTGCTGAGCATGAAAATCCCGCCCAATTACGGTAAACGCTATACCGATCTTTTTTATAATATTTACCCGCAATTAGCTACGGAACTGGGCGTCCCGTATGTGCCTTTTATCATGGAAGATGTCGCCCTGACCAAGGACATGATGCAACAAGACGGGCTGCATCCCAATGCCAACGGGCAGCCGGTCATTGCAGATAAAGTATCGCGGCAGCTGATGCCGTTATTAAAATAATAAAACCTTCAACAAGAAGAGAACCCTAGATGAAATCACTCACACTCGAAAAAGCTAATCTTATAATAAATACCGCAACCAACAAGGCCCGTAAACTCAACATGGAACCGATTACCGTGGTCGTTCTGGATGCATCGGGACATTTAAAAGCCATGCAACGGGAAGACGGCGCAACGATGATCAGGGAGCAGATTGCCACCGCAAAAGCCTGGGGCGCGGTCAGCATGGGCATATCGTCACGCAGCCTGGCCGGCGTGGCGGAAAAGAGGCCCGACTTTATGAATGCCCTGTTAAACATGGCGGATGGAAAAATAATGCCGGTTCCGGGCGGCGTGCTGATTCGCGACACCAAAAACAACCTGATCGGCGCGGTCGGCATCAGCGGCGATATTTCCGACCAGGACGAGCGTTGCGCGATTGCGGGTATTGAGGCAGTGGGCTTTATTGCGGGGGTTTGAGATTAGATAGACCGCCTGAATATTCTCAAACCTCCCTGTGATGTCATTTTTTAACTTTAGATGTAATATATTATCGGATCAATACAAGGAGCTATTATGTTATTCAATGCCATCATCGAAAAAGACGAATTCGGGTATTTTGCTCAGATACCCGAATTAAAAGGTTGCGTCACCCAAGGCAAAACTTATGAAGAAGCGCTTTTTAATATCAAAGAGGCGGCTGAACTTTACCTCGAAAGCCTTAAAGTCGAAGAGCTTAAAGCGTTTCAAAATCGCACATTTTCTATTACACCTATTGAAATCGCGCTGAATGCCTGAATACCCTAAACTTACCGCAAAATTTGCTGAAAGGCTCCTTTTGCAAAATGGTTTTACGCTTGAAAGGCAAAAGGGAAGTCATCGAATTTATATCAAAAACATCTATAGGATGGTCGTACCGCATCATCCTGGAGAGATACTGCATCCTAAAATTATCAAGCAACTTTTCGAAGTCATTGATGAAGCAAAGCTGAGCTAGTGCATCGTTCGAAAGAACATCCGCACTTCTGAAACCCAATAAACCGACGGAAAAACTATGTGCTGGAGCGGGGAAGCGTCAACTGTATTAGCGACTATCGGATTATCGAGCACCGCTTATTTTTATTATAAAAAAGAACCGGCGCCTCTGTGTTACGCCTTGGGCTTCTTCTCATTAATGGAAGCCTTGCAGGCCTATACCTATACGGTGATAGACGATTGCGCCAACCCCGGCAATCAGGTGGCAACCTTGCTGGGCTATATCCATATCGCTTTCCAGCCGTTTTTCGTCAACGCGGTATCGATGTATTTCATCCCTGAAAAAGTCAGGGACAAGATTTCCGCATCGGTTTATTTTATCTGTCTGGTAACCACGGTCTGCTTGCTGATACGCCTGTATCCGTTCGAATGGGCGCCTTTCTGCTACGAGGTTAAAACCCGGTTTATCCTGTTCAGCCAATATGCCGAATCGTTCAATGTGCCCTTTTGCGGCAGGCGGATCTGCTCTACGTCCGGCGACTGGCATATCGCCTGGGAAATCCCGGCAACGGCCAATCTGGTGTTGTTCAATATGTACGTTGTCGCGGCCTTTATCATGCCTATTTTCTACGGCTCGTGGAAAATGACCGCCTACCATATTATTACCGGACCGTTGCTGGCTTGGCTGAGCACCACTAATCCCAACGAGTGGGCGGCGGTTTGGTGTTTGTATTCAATCGGTTTATTGTTGCTGCTGGTTAAAACGCCGATACGCAATTATTTGCATGTGCAAAGCTGGTTTTGGTGGAAATATCTGAAATCCTGAAAGGCTATATCAGGTAAATGCTTAAAAGCTATCACCACGAAGACACGAAGGACACGAAGAAATAAACTCTTCGTGTCCTTCATGTCTTCGTGGTGAATAAAAAGACTTTCAATCGCCTGAGGATAATGAACAGCTCATATCCGATAACAATAAAGCGTAGTCCTGCGCCGGTCTTCAATTTGTACGACCGACTCCGTTTCCCACTCCGGTATCGGGAAAGATGAAGAGATAAACAAACTGCCGGGACGCATTTCACGTCTGACTTTCTCGCCCAGCTCCGCCATAACCGCCGGGGAAAGAAACGCAAACACCAGCTCATAACGCGCCAGGTCGCAGTCCCATAAACTGGCGCGTTTCGCAGTCGCATTCGGCAGTTTGCGGCAACGCCAAGCAGTAATGAGCCACGGTAGCGGCGCACGTTCCCAGGCATCGACGATCATGGCTCGACGTTGCGCCAGCGGCACCGCGACCGAACCGACTCCCGCGCCAAGGTCGGCGAACACACCGGCATTTTCCCGTTCGACAATGGACGCTAGCGCATCGGCTACAGCAGAAGAAGATAAGAACAGCGGCACATCGCCCTTGACAGTACCCCAAAACACCAGCGCCAGCAGCAGCACGGTCAGCAGATACAACCAGGAAGGCAGCTGCAAGGAGAGCATGGCGATAGCCGTGGGCAAAAACAGTAAATGAATCGGCAGCCACCAGTACCGCTGGCCCAATACGCTTGACCACAAAGCGGCGGCAACGCCTTGTAGCAGCGCCAAACGCCATGCGCCGTGACACAGCGCAGGCGACATCCAGGCCAGAGCGAGGGTAAGCGCCAGACCCAGCGCCTGTGCGGCAAAAGCTTTGAATAATGTTATCAGGCCTGTCGCCCCTGCGATTTTTATCACGCTGCGGCTGGCAATATCCAAGCCGTTGGCGTACCGGTATTAATTCTTCGGAGCGGTTGGTTTCGCCGCGGGAACGTCAGGTACAGGCACCGGCGCGGAAGACGGGTCGAGGATTTTGGATACCGTTTCTTTAGACGTTTTTTCCTCTAAAGCTCTTTGCCGGTTGCCTTCGCCATAAAGCGTAGCGGAAACCATAAACAAGACGGTCGATATAATCAGGACTAAAAAGCGGTCAGGTTTTTTCAAAAAGAATAACGGCCATTTCGGCTTAATCATTCCGACTATTAAAAAAAGCAGGGTCCAGATCCCGGTGTGAAAGGCGGCGGTTATCAGCATTATAATTACTCGTTAACTTACATTTAGATAGATTTATATTATTATTAGTTGGGCGGCCGTTTGCAACACGCACGCTGTTATTTTAACGGTTTTACTTTAATTGTTAGCATTGCTTTTTTAAGCCGGCTAATAAAACAAGATTTCCAGGTGATTGAAGGTCGACGCATTCCGTGTCAAAAAACTCTCAGTTATAGAGTTTTTATAAGAAATCAGGAGGTTCTATGGGTAGCTTTGTTTTAGCATTATTGATTTTCGCGGTCTTGATGGTGTTTATGAGCGTCAAGTCGGTTCCCCAGGGCATGGAATACACCGTAGAGCGCTTCGGCAAATATACCAACACGCTGACGCCCGGCTTGAACATTATCGTGCCGATTATCGACCGCATCGGCAAAAAGATGGTGATGATGGAACAGGTGATGGACGTGCCGTCGCAAGAAGTTATCACCAAAGACAATGCGATGGTGACCGTGGACGGGGTGATTTTCTACCAAGTCATGGATGCCGCCAAAGCCGCTTATGAAGTCAGCCAGTTGGGTTGGGCCATTCTGAATCTGGTGATGACTAATATTCGTACCGTCATGGGTTCTATGGACCTGGACGAACTGCTGTCGCGCCGCGATGACATCAATGCCCGGCTGCTGTCCGTGGTAGACGATGCCACCACGCCGTGGGGCATCAAAGTCACCCGCATCGAAATAAAAGACATCGCCCCGCCCAAAGATTTGGTTGAAGCGATGGGCCGGCAAATGAAGGCCGAGCGATTGAAACGCGCCTCCATTCTTGAAGCCGAAGGTTTACGGCAATCCGAAATCTTGCGCGCGGAAGGCGCGCAACAGGCGGCGATCCTGGAAGCGGAAGGCCGCAAAGAAGCCTCTTACCGCGATGCCGACGCCCGCGAACGCTTGGCCCAAGCCGAAGCCAGGGCGACGTTGATGGTGTCCGAAGCGATCGGCAAAGGCGACGTCCAGGCCATCAACTATTTCGTCGCGCAAAAATACATCGAGGCGTTAAAAGAAATCGGCGCTTCAGGCAACAGCAAACTGGTTTTCATGCCGCTGGATTCATCCAGCGTGATCGGAGCCCTCGGCGGCATTGGCGAACTGGCCAAAGAAGCCATGACGAAAAAGAGCTGACATGGCTGAGCTGGAGATTGTTTTTTGGAACTGGTGGCTATTAGCCCTGATTCTGTTAGTCGTCGAACTACTGGCCCCCGGATTTTTCTTCCTGTGGATGGCGGCAGCAGGTTTTGTCACCGGCTGCCTGCTATTGCTGATACCTGTACTCGACATAAAATTGCAGGTATCGATTTTTTCGGTGCTGTCTGTTGTTGCCATCACCTTATGGAAGCTTTACGGCAAACAACATCCCATAATCACAGACCATCCCTTGTTGAACAAACGCGGCCAACAATACATTGGCCGCGTCTTTAGCCTGTACAAGCCGATAGAAAACGGGGAAGGTAAAATCAAAGTCGACGATTCGATCTGGAAAGTTCACGGCCAAGATTGCGATATTAGCGCCAAGGTAAAAGTCATCGCGGTTCGCGGCACCGTGTTCGATGTGGAAAGGGTTGAATAACGCGGCACCATTTTAACGGCCGAAGCAGGCGAAACACAGCCCTCGGCTCGACAGGTTCAGTAGGGCAGCCATAGCGAGAATCTGATTTTGTCTTGCGGCGCATCGTAGGCGATCACGCCGCCGAGCAGTTCCGTAACGCTATGCACCAGATAGAGACCAAGCCCTGAACCGGTTTTGCCGTACGCGCCGGGACTGCGGTAGTACTTTTGAAATACCTGTTCCGGGTCTGGAAATCCTGCCGTACCGGGCTGGTTTTGGATGGTGATGAAGACGCCAAGTCTTGACTGTCTGTGTCCGGCTATGGCGGTCATCTCAATGTCGGTAGCGGGCGCTGCGTATTTGATGGCATTGTTGATGAGGTTACCCAGAACAATGCGCAGCAACTGCGGGTCGGTGTTAATTTCAGGCAAGGGGTCGATGCTGACCTGAAGCCGGGCGGGCGACCAACTGTTTTGTTTTAAACCGTTGAGGATGTCATCCATTCGGCAGGGCTGCGCCCTGATGATCAACTGGCGCTGCTCCAACTGGTCTACCTGCCGGCAGAGCTCGACGATGCCGTTCATGTCTTCGAGCGCGCGATCGGCGTGCTGCTTGAGCGGGCCTTGAACTTTCATGGCGTCCAGCGACAGACGCACGACGGACATGGGGGTTTTGAGTTCATGGGTCAGCATGACCATGAAGCGTCTCTGTTCTTCTTTTTGCGCGCGTTCCAGGTGTAGATGCTGTTGCGTGAGTTCCAGCGCCAGACTGGCTTGCTGTCCTTCCCGAAAAAGTTGCCGCGAACGCAGGTGCAGTATCAGGAATATCAGCCCGCTGGAAATCAGTCCATGGATGTGCGGGGCATGCAGCAACCACTCGCCGGCCTTAATCCAACTGAGAATGGACAGCAGGGAAATTATCATGGGCAAGGCCACCAGGCTGTAAAAGATGCGTAGCATGAACCGGCTTGGCACGCCCTCCCGGCGCGCGCTAAACGCCACTGCCAAAAACAGAAAAGGAAACACCAGAACCGACACGGCATTGGACTGTAAAGCCGGACGCGGCAGTCCTCCCGCTATGAGGGCCATATTCAGCACCGCGAGTCCTATCAATACGTCCATTCCGAGCATGAGTAGCTTAGGCGGCATATACAATCGCAATAGAACCCGATGAAACAATATGCCGAAAAGAGTCGCGGCCACAACCAGCAGACTGGTCGCCAGGTCGCCCATCGGCGCGGATTGCGTCGGCAAAAAGGGCGCCAGATAACCCATAGTGGCAAGATCATAAAGAATATGAACCAGTTGGCACATCATGAACAGGCCCGTTATCGCCTGGCGTTGGTTAGCGTAATCGTGTACCGCCCAGGACAGCAGCCAGAGCATGACGCCAAGGTACAGCGCCTGAATGCCGAGGAGTTTCATGTCCTCGATCTGGGCTACGCGAGACGCCAGCGCCTCGACATGCAAAAGGGAGGCGCTGCTGGTTTTGAGGCGCAGGTAATAGACTGTCTGCGGCGCTTGCGGACGAACCACAAAGGCCAGGGTGACGGCCGCGCGGTCGCGATCCTGATAACTGTAGCGGTCGCCGGTAACGCGCGTATTCCAGCCGCCAGGACTGGCGGGGTCGGGTTCAAAGAGGCGCACTTCGTCGAGAAAGGTGGGCCGGATGCGCAATTCGACGGTGTCGCCCCGGTCCGGCGCGGTTACGCTCAGCCGCAGCCAATGCACGGCATCGGTGTAGCCCCTGGACAACAGGGGGCCGACAGGCTGAAAATCGTCGGCCTGAATAACGTGATCGATCGACAAGACGCCTGCGCGGTCTACCAGAAAGGCGCGTGAAATAACGAGATCGTTGCCCCAGGCGGAGACGCTAAGCGACCAGCCTAATATCCAAGCCAGTAATTGAAGACAAAAACGCATAGCGAATAGTAAGCGTGGTTTCTGGGAGCGCAACGGAAATTTACGGTTATAGTCAAGTCGGCTCGCCTTTCAGGGCAAAGAACCATCCTTTTTCTTTGTAACTGATGTTACGCATTGTCCACGAAAAGCACGAAAGACACGAAAAAATAGAAGGCCGTAGCTTCCAGCTTACTGTGTGCCTCTTTCTAATCTTAGCGATGGGCTTCCTGTACCCGGTTTTTTTCGTGCTTTTTGTGCTTTTCGTGGACTACGCTTTTTTATTAGGTACATGCGCAGCATCAGTTTGTAAGCCTATTTACCGATATTGTAATCACATACTTACTCTGCCGTCATTTCAAGATGACGTTGCGGCTGGGCTGGGCTGGAATAGGCGGCGATCAGGCTCTAAACAATCCAACCAGGGTCTTGAGCTGCTGCAAATCCTCGCCGCTTGCAATACGTCCGTAGCGTAACTTGATAAAGACGGCGGTGATTCGATCGATGTCGGCGGCCTGCTCGGGCAGTTTTAGTTTGGCCCTTTCGGCAAAATCCTTAACGCCCTCGCCGGAACTTCTGAACAGCGCGCGCTTGGCAAGCTTGTTACAAAACCGCTTATAAATCAGCAACGCTTTATCGTTGGTTGTCGGCTTTTGATAAAGCAAAAACCAGCAAAGCACCGCCGTTATCGATGCGATGGCCGCAATCATCCAGTACATCAGGGTCTTGATGTCATCGATGCCGAATGACGACAGGAACGTGGACTGGTTCTTGTTATCGTAATTGATGACCCAGCGCTGCCAGTTATAATCGACGCTGCCCCATAGCTGCCGGGCCTGCTTTAGCCAGCTGTAAGCCGGTATCTTTAGGGTTGCGATGGCGTAGTCGGTTTGCCGGTCTACGCCAAGCTCCGCTTCGATTCTCTCCGGCGCGATGGCGGCTGTCGGATCGACGCGAACCCAGCCGCGGTTGTCCAGCCAGACTTCGGCCCAGGCATGGGCGTCGGCTTGTCTTATCTCCAGAAAATCGCCGACTGTGTTCTGTTCGCCGCCCTGATAACCGGTCACGACGCGCGCCGGAATATGCGCAACGCGCATTAAATAGACGAAGGCGGAAGCGTAATGACTGCAAAAGCCGTAACGGGTTTTGAATAGAAAGTTTTCAATCGGGTTTTCTTCCAGCACCGGCGGGCTTAGGGTGTAATGAAAATCTTCCACCCGGAAATGCTGTAGCAGTTGGCTGATAAAGTTGTCCGGTGCGCTGTCAAAGCCGTGTAGTTGCGCGACCAGCTGTTTGATTTTATCCGACGGCTCGCCGGGCAACTGGGTGGCGGCTTTATACTCGCTCGGATTGATCGGGCCGGTATTGTAGTCGGCATAGGAAGTCACTTTATATTCGATGCGTTTATCGGGGTTTTCTGAAGTTATCAGCTGGTAAGCGGCATTTTGGGATAAAGGCGCGGAAAATTCTTGAGGCATATCCAGCGCAAAAACCCAGTTTTTATCCTGCGGCTCCATCAGGAGCGTGTATTGATAAGGCCTGCCGGTAACGACGGATTTGACCAAGGGCTTTTGGAAAGCCCCCTGAGTCCAGCGTTTGCCGTCGGTATAAGACAGCACCGGGCCGCGCCAGTAGCGTTGTCCGGGCGGCGGAACGGCGCCTGAAAACTTCACCCTGAACACCCGTTCGTAAGAGGCGGCCAGCTCGCTGATCGAGCCGGGTTCCATGCTGTCGCTTAAACCGGTCCGTGTTTGGTGTTGCGCATTAAACAACAGCCATTTTGGCGCTTCAATGCGGGGAAATAAAATAAACAAGGCCACCGCAATCGGCAGCGCCTGAACGGTGATAAGGACGGCTGTTTTCAAGGCCGCCAGCGTTTGCACGTTGCGGCTGTTGATGCAAACGAGCGTCGCCAACAGCACGCAGCAGACCAGCAGGATATAAGCCGCCATCAGTATGCTTTGCTCGTATAAAAACTGGGAGGCCGCGACGATAAAAGCCAGATAACTAATCAGGTAAAGATCGCGCTGTTTTTTAATCTCCAACAGTTTGAGTCCCAGCGCGGTAATAAACAGATGGGTGCCGGCATCGCGTCCGAACAGGCCTTGATGTTGGCTGTACAGCAGGGCGATTGCGCAGACCGTCAGTAACAGGATAACCAGTTTTCCGGGCAGCCGGTTGGGTTGCCAGACCCCGATAAAACGCCAGCTGAGCAGCAGGCAAAAAAAGCCGAAGATTATTGGAGGGATATGATAAACATGCGGAAAAACAATCAGCCCGATGGCGGACAGCAGAAAGATTAAAATGTTTTTATCGAGTTCCGGTTTCATAGGTTTAGGCTTTTTTCACCATGAAGGCGTGAAGTTCACGAACGACTGTAAAGATAGGGAGATTGTTGTACGCAAGTATCTGCGAGGCGTCGTCATTTGGACAGCCCCTTATCTCGATATGCAGACCTTCCAGGTTTTTAAAACCTGGAAGGTCTAACTTGCAACGTTTCAAACGGAACAACATTCCTCGTCCGGCTTGGATTGAAAGTTGTTCCTCGTTCCCACGAGACGCTGGAGCGTCTCGTCTGCGTTCCCACGCCGGAGCGTGGGAACGATAAAATTACCTAATTGTGGCGGGACGGGGGTGCAAACCCCGTCCCGCCACAGCAACACCCATAATCGTCTCTCTTATAGTTCCCACGCTCCGGCGTGGGAATTCAGTCTGCAACGCTCCAGCGTTGCGGGACGGACGCCGGAGCGGGAACGATAAAATTACCTAACATCGATTATCAAAACAGCGCCAGCGCTTCCAGGCATTTCCGATAATGCGCCAAGCCGTTATCGGGCGGCAGTTTTAATCCCGGCAACGCAAAGCCGTAACGGATTCCGGCTTGCTCCGCATCGACTACCCAGCGGCACAGTTGGCTTAACCGTTGCTCAATATTGTGTCCGGGCGCATGTTCGTAATCCAGCCATACCTCTTCTAATGACTGTTCGCCGCCGTATTGTTTGCTGAATACGCCCAAGCCCTTGGCAAACGCTTTCCAGTGTATATGTTTGATGGAATCGCCGGACTGGTATTCCTGCAAGCCGTAAAAGTCATCGGCGCCCTTGCGGCTAAATCCCTGTTGGGTTTGAGCGGATGACGTTTTTGGAAAAGCTGTTTCAAGAGGCGCGGGCTTTGGGTAAACCAAGGCCTTAAGCTCGAAGCGAATCGGCGACCAGGCGCGAAACAAGCCCAGCGGATAAGTGCTGGATAGCGTGACCGTCCCCGCTCGGTGCCAGCCTCGGCTTTGGGTTATCGAGTACAACATCACATGCGCGGTGCTGTGCGGCGCCATAGCCAGGCTTTGAGCGTCTTGCAGTACAAGCTGCAACTGGCGGCGTTCCACATCGACAGGGTTGTCGATACGGATCTCGAACCCCGCGGCTTCACCTGCGAACACGGCTTTAGTCCGGCATTTTTGCACCACCAGACCGGCTAAGGCTTTGTAGCTGTGTAAGATGGTGACGAAAAAAATACTCGCCAATAAAAAGCCCAGCAGGTAAGCCAGGTTATTGTTATAAACAAAGGCAATCAGCAGCAGGACGGTAATCAGCAACACAAAGCCCAAACCCCGTTGCGTAGGCAAGATAAAGATGCGCCGGTGATTTAAAACGACCGGCGCATCGACCGCTTTTTCGCCTGAAACAAAGCGGCTGAGCCTAAAGCGTTCTTTTAAGTTGAGTCCCGAAACAGAATATCCCATCAAGAATCCGACCCGCAGGAAAAAATAGGGTCCACGAAAATCACGAACGACACGAAAGAAACAGTCGAAAGACTCGTGTTATGGGGGTTTTTCGTGCTGTTCGTGTCTTTCGTGGACGGCTCTTTTGGTAGATTCATATTGCGGCAACGTTAGCCAAGATCGGCGCGACGATGGCTTCCGACTGCGTGTTGCCGGCCCGTAGCCGATGCCCCGCGACCGCCGCCAGTACCGCTTGCAGATCTTCCGGGATAACCGCATCGCGCTGATCCATAAACGCCCAGGCCTTGGCCGCAGTCAGCAACGCCAAACCGGCTCTGGGCGACAAGCCGCAGTGATACTCGGACGACTCGCGGGTAAAGTTAATGATGCCCTGGCAATAATCGAGCAAGGCGCTTGATGCATAAACCCGAGTAACCGCCTGCTGTATCCGTTGCAATTGTTCCGGCGGCAGTTGCACCGGCAGCGATTCGCACAGACTGCGCCTGCTTTGCCCTGCAAGCAATTGTCTTTCCGCCTGATGATCGGGATAGCCCAGCTCGATACGCATTAAAAAACGATCCAGTTGCGATTCGGGCAACGGAAACGTGCCTATTTGATGGGACGGGTTTTGCGTGGCAATCACAAAAAAAGGCTGGGGCAGCGGATAGGTTTTCCCTTCCACCGTCACCTGATGCTCTTCCATGGCTTCCAGCAAAGCGCTTTGCGCCTTGGGCGTGGCGCGGTTGATTTCATCGGCCAGCACCATCTGGTTAAAAACCGGGCCTGGATGGAATTTGAATTCATGATTTTTAGCATCGAATACCGAAGCGCCGATGATGTCGGCTGGCAAAATGTCGCTGGTGAACTGAATCCTCTGATAATGTAAACCCAGCAGTTTTGCCAGGGTATGAGACAACGTGGTTTTGCCGACGCCGGGAATATCTTCTATCAACAGGTGGCCGCGAGCCAACAGGCAGCAAAGCGCGAGCCGGACCTGCCGGGGTTTGCCGAGAATGACCTGATTGGCTGAATCTAAAAGCTGATTGATTGCATTTTGCATGAGGGGTGTTAGGATGTTTGGATTATAAATGTCTTGAAATTCAGTTTTATTATAAAGCAAGATTCAAGTACATACAGGCCGAACCAACAAGAGGGATTTGTCATGAAAGAATATAAAGAAGTGCGCGATAGTTTAATTGAAATGCTCGAAGATCTTGACGATCGGCTGGCTAAAATCACTCATGATGTCAAAGAGCCTTTAGATAAAGACTTTGAAGAACAGGCGACCCAAGCGGAAAATGACGAAGTGCTGGATAATTTGGGCAATGCGGCCAGAACGGAAATAGCTTTGGTCAAGCAAGCTATCGCCAGAATAGATAAAGGCCAGTACGGGCTGTGTCAGGTCTGCGGCAAGCCGATCAGCGAACAGCGATTGAAAGCCGTGCCTTATTCCAGCCTGTGTATAAAGTGCGCCAGTCAGACCGGCTGCTAATGAATCATTTGAACAAACAATGAACCGCCGGGCGACCGGACTGTCGCCCATTAGCTTGATACATCCCGCCTAATTAAAAATTTATCGGGATAAATTAAAGATTACAAGACAATTTATGCAAATCTTTTGTTTAATAAGCTTACCCCCCTTATAATCCAGCAAAACTTCCAAGTTTTTTCTATTCCCTATTTATTTCACTACAACCCGAGACCTGTTTAACGATGAAAATGAAAATCGCCCTATTTTTAGGACTGTTACTGATTACTAATGTGAGCTTTGCCGAATTAAAGATTGGCTTTGTCAATATCCCCGCCGTCCTTGAAAAAGCCCCCCAAGCCGAAAAAGCTAAAAAACGTCTGGAACAAGAATTTTCGCCGCGCGATAAGCAATTAGTCGCGCAACAAAAAGAAATTCAAAGCATGGATGAAAAAATGGCCCGCGATGCGGCCGTGATGGGCGAGTCGGCCCGCGCCAACATGGAAAAAGATATTCTGAACAAGAAAAGAGACGCAAAAAGAGCGCAACAAGAATTCAGCGAAGACTTTAACGTCCGTCGTAATGAAGAACTGGGTAAATTGCAAAGCCGTATCGTTGAAGTTATTCGCGGCATAGCTAAAGATCAAAGCTTTGACTTATTGCTGACCGACGGCGTTATTTATGCCAGCGAACAGATTGATGTCACGACTCAAGTTCAACAAAAATTATCAGCGATGCCCAATTAATTGATGCCAATCGACAGTCCCAAATCGACTGCCGAGACATCAACTCCGATTGCAAAAGCGGCCAGTTGGCCGTTTTTGCGACACAGCACAATCCCCTCCTTTTCCTATTAGCCGACCCGCTAATTATCGATACTTGCCCGCCCCATTACATTTTGCATCAGGTAGGATGACATGAACAAGCGACAGCTTATCGACCAGTTATCATTGGCTGCCCATATCGAGGGCGGCTATTTTGCCAGGACCTACAGTTCCGAGCTAAAAACCGGCCTACCTACCGATTCGAAACCGAGATGTTTGCTGTCCTCTATTTTTTACATGCTGACTGACGACAGCCCGATTGGTCATCTGCATAACAATAAATCGGACATTATCCATTACTTTCATGGCGGTTCCCCTTTAACCTACTTGATCCTCCACCCAGACGGCACTCTTGAGACTAAAGTGCTTGGCGCTGATTTTGATAAAGGCCAGCAACTGCAATTAATTGTCCGAGGAGGCTGCTGGAAAGCAACCGAATTAGAGGCGGGCGAGTTCGGCTTAATCAGTGAAGCGGTATCGCCCGGATTTGAATATGAGGATATGGAATTGGCCGAAGAAGCAACCATAAAAAATCGATTTCCGCAGCTATGGGATCGACTTGCAAAATATGTGAGGTAAAACCGCACCCGAGAGCGGAAAGGCATTTATCCCACTGCCAATTAAGTTAAAGATTTTTCCGTTCGCCCCGACCCTTCGGCGCGCTCAGGACTAAAGGCCTTGTCGAAGGGTGAATGGAAAAATTCGAACCCGCTGAGTTAAGCCATTCATGGTTCGACAAGCTCACCACGAACGGCTTAACTTAATGGCAGTGACGCTATATCCCTCATCATTTGATTCACTCCCAGTCGCTTTTCCCGATCCGTTTCTGTTGGCTTATCATCGAACGCAGTCGCCGCCATAGCCTCGTACAGCCTTTCATCGCATGCGGCGCATAGCGTTTCGCCCGTTGCAGCAGCAAACCGGCCAACCGGAACAGCATCAACCCGGCGCGATAGCCCGTTCCCTGCAAGCGGTAAAACAGCGGCCGCAGCGCCGACACCGCGCCTGTTACCGACAGGCTTGCGGCATGCACACCCTCCCTGGCGATAAAATTCACGTCCCTGTCCTTGACTTTGCCGTGCCGATGCAGCCAGTGCAGCAAGCCGCTGACGTAGAGAACGAACAGGCCTATGCCGGTAACAAACCAGATAAACCGGCCTATGCCGCCAAACGCCTCGCCGGTATGCATAGGCCATATCCAGGTTGCAAACGTTTCGCCCGAACTAAATGCCGACGGGTCGCGCACGTCTTTGACCTGACCGCTCCACCTGTCCACCCAGACCGTGGTGTAGGGATGCCGGTGATTGACTTCGCTGCCTTGGCGCAAATTAATGCGGTAAATTCCGCTGTCGCCGGCAGGCGTGGTAACGCGCCTGAGTTCGGCGCGGGGAAACGGCGCGCGCGCGACAAATTCCGCCGACTCCAGGCCGACCGGGTGATTGTTGGGAATCGCCGTGCTGACGATATTGCGCCCGGTTTCGCCATGTTCCATGCCGGATGCGCCGACCAGCGTTGCCAATACCCCTGGATAACTCAGATTAAAACCGGTGAACGCCAGCAGCAATAAGATCGATGCGCTAAGCAACCCGATCAGGCGGTGCAGGTCGAAGGCAAGCCGGATCATACCGGCATGATGACGAATCTTTAGCGCATTCAAAATCCCCCGCCAACCCGGCCACCACAAGTAAACGCCGGTGCCGATAGACACCGCCAGCAATAATCCCAACATGCCCACCGTATTCCAGCCGAAACGGTCAAGTTGAAGCTGGGTATGCAGGTCAAGCAGCCAGGTGGTCGCTGTTTGCCCCCAGAACCGGTCGGCAACGACCTCCGCAGTGTACGGGTTTACCGACACCATCAGCGGCGCATGCAGCTCGAAGAAAGTTTCTCGGGGTTTGTCGTACCAGACGGTAATCATGCCGTGAGCGGATCGGGGCAGCTCCAGCGTCCAAGCGCCGTAGCGATTGGGATGTGCCGCCTGCACCGCCGCCATGATTTTATCCAGAGACTGACGCTTGCCCTCCGGCTGCTCGATAACCAGCTTCGGATTCAACAGCTCATCCAGCTCTTCGCGGTAAACGCTGATACTGCCGGTCAGCCCCAGCAGCGCAAAAAAGAATCCGGCGATTAATGCCAGATACAGATGAACCTTAACCCAGGTTGCCCGGTTGAGCAGGCGTTGAACGGGGAATTGCATGGCGTTGTTGTGAGATGAAAAAAACCGCATTATCCCATACGGGATTATGCGGCGTTTATTTTTGTCCGATGAGCCGGACTCAACCTGCCCATAAAAAAACCTTACGTGATATGCCGTATTGCACTGTGTCATATCACTCAGTTTTACGATTTATAGCAAGCCCAATTCATCGCTAAAAAATCTTGTCGGATACCGCGCAAGCCCTGTCAATACAGGCTGCATGGCATTCGCATGCAAGGCGAATCCCATTGTGGCATGGATGCTGCTTTTGCCTATCAAATACTGTCAATCAATAGCCTGTCCCCCGACTTCCAATGCCTAAATCCAATCACGATCTACTCAACCGCCTGTTCCATCATCACAGCAAAGAGCTGTTGGCCTTCGCCGGTTGGCGGGTGGGCGATTTCGCGGCCGAAGACCTGGTGCAGGAAACCTATCTGCGCTTTCTACAGCATCCCGAACCCGCCTCCATCAGCAATCCGCGCGCTTATCTTTACAAGGTGATCGCCAATCTCGGCTTCGATCACCACCGCAAGGAGAGCGTGCGCGGCAAATACGCCGAGACCGATGCAGTCGAGCCGGATGAGCTGATTTCGCCGCTGCCGGGACCGGAAGCGCTGATGGAAGGAGAACTCCTGCTGCGGAACTGTCTGGCGGCGCTGAAAACATTGCCCGAAGTATATCGTCATGTTTTTTTCCTGAACCGGATCGACGGTTTGACCCACCTCGAAATCGCCGATGCCTTGAAGCTGCCCCGGCGAACCGTGGAGCGCTATTGCGCCAAGGCGCTTACCCACTGTTTTACCCATACGATGCGTAATCAGGCTTAAACCGGCATGCACCGGCAGCCGCTATTGTTTTATACTGCGCCATTCACAACCCCATTATGCTATGACTGATATTTACGACACCTCATCAGGCTCCGTCCATGAACAAGCCGTAAACTGGGTCACGCGGCTCCATTCCGTCGATTGCACCGACCAAGAACGGCGGGATTTCGAAGCTTGGCTGGCGCAAAGCGAGGCTCATCGCGCCGCTCACCGCGAAGTTGAAGCATTCTGGAACGGCTTAAGTCGAATCGAGCCGCTTGCCGCTCCCCAGCTTGCGGCCGCACGCGCCTATCTGCGCGAGACCCGGCAATCTCGTCGCGCATTGTCTAAAAAACGTCTGGCCGGAGTCTTGTCCGTTGCCCTGATAACCGGTTTCAGTCCGCTTGGCTGGTCATGGCTGAGCACCGATACTTACCGCACCGCCAAAGGCGAGTCCGCCGGCATCCAGCTTAGCGACGGCTCGCGCATCGACCTCAATACCGACACCGAACTGAGCGTGCAGTACAGCTGGACGGCGCGTAGCGTGAAACTGGAACGCGGCGAAGCGCTGTTTTCAGTCGTTCACAACCCGGAAAAACCTTTTGAAGTCATCGCCGCAGGCGGCCGCATTCAGGACATCGGCACTCGCTTCAATGTCTACCGGCAAGCCGATCGGGTATCGGTAACGGTACTGGAGGGCGAAGTCAGCGTTGCCGCCAAGCAAAATGCCACCGCGCACCCCCTGATTCCCGGCCAGCAGATCAGTTACGACTCGACCGGGCAAAGCTCCGCCATCGCTTATGCCGATATGACTATCACCACCGCTTGGCAAAAAGGACAGCTGGTATTCAAAGGCCAGCCCTTGAATAGCGTGTTGGAGCAACTGGGTCGCTATCATGACGCCTCGCTGCAAGTGCCCGATTCGCGCTTGCAGTCGCTTAAGGTCAGCGGGGTATTTCCCACCAACAATCTAAGCCTTGCCCTCAATACCATTGCCGGCGCCTTGCCCATCAAGGTAAACCAAGCCGCGGCAAATACCTTCGTCATAGCTCCGGCTGATTAGCTTAGGATTCCGGCAAAATTAATTTCCGCTTAGGGTTCCCACGCAGAGCGTCACTGCCATTAAGTTAAGCGCATCGACACTTCGTAGGAGCGGGCCGCGCCCGCGACATTTGCACAGCGATTGCAGACTAGTCGCTTTTTCATCGCGGGCATGGCCCGCTCCTACACCGCGTCACTTAATGGCAGTGACGCAGCGCGTGGGAACGATGAGTTCAGATTTCGGGACGTTGAGGATGATCCAGGTATTCTGCGGGAAGCGGTTTTTCCTCAAGCAGCAGAATAAGCAATACCCTTAGCTTATCCATGTCTTTACCACGTTTCTTGGCAACTTTTACATTACGCTTAAATTGGCTGGAATGAATTGGGTTGAGCACCTTAAATTTCCAGGTCTTTAAACAACTCATCTGCCGAAGCGAAGCGCATTCCCTTACCTTGTTCCAGCTCTTCCATTGCGGTGCGTGTCGCTTGATTCGGCTGTTGTTGCTGAGCGATATAAAGCCGCATCAGTTCTCGTACAATTTGAGCGGCCGGGCGATGGACACTGGCTGCAACAGCCACAAATTGATCTCTCAATTCCGGCTCCATCTTGATGGACATTTGTACTTCTTTGCGCATGGTGATTCCCTTGATAAATGACAGTTCGTCAGTCTATTGGGTATCTATAGAATAGTCAAAGGACATTCATTTGCTACCGTTGCGTCGCTATAAGGGTGCCATTAAGCTAATGGCGACTCCCATGAAAAACCATTGTAGAAGTGAATTTACCCCCTACGAACCCTGGAATATGGGAACGATACAATTTTTTTCGTACTAAGTGGCGGTCTACAATCGCCAAATCAGTCTTATAAGTTAGTGTCACAAACAAACTTAAAGGAGATCTGATGCGCACACTACCCAAACTGATAGCAAACCTGCCGCTGGCGATGGTCATGGGAGCGGCCGTAGCCGAAGAAAGCACTTTCAACCTCAACATCCCCGCGCAACCGCTGGCCGCAGCGATAGAGGCAGTGAGCAAGCAGACAGGATTGCAACCCTTTTACGCCGACGGCGCTTTAGTCGGCAAACAAAGCCCGGCGCTGAAAGGAAACTACAGTAAACGCGAGGCCGTGGAAAAACTGCTGGCGCAAAGCGGACTGGACTACACTTTCACCGGCGACAACACGGTGGCGGTCAAGGCGCCTGCCGCCAAATCCGCTCAAAAAGCAAAGACAGAGGAGCCTATAGTTTTAGATACGCTAACCATTAAAGGGCAAAAGTCCAATATCGATCAGCCGTTCGGCAGCTATCTCGACCCTTCCAAAATAACCCTGGCCCGGACGGCCGTCAGCGATACCTCTCAAATGCTTCAAGGTACGCCGGGCGTGAGCTTCTCCAGCGGTGGCGGCATTTCCAGCCGCCCCGTTATCCACGGCATGGCTGACGACCGGTTGCGGGTTCAAGTCGACGGCATGAATTTGATTTCGGCTTGCGCCAATCACATGAATCCCGCGCTGTCTTACGTTGCCCCCTCCAGCGTACTGAGCGCGCAGGTGCTTGCCGGCATCACGCCGGTCAGCATGGGCGGCGACAGTATCGGCGGCACCATTCGCGTTAATTCCGCCGATCCCGAATTTGCCGAGGACGGCAAGGCTCCGTTGATAAAAGGCCAGGCCTCGACCTTTTATCGCACCAACGGCGACGCGCGAGGCGGCAATATTTCCGCCTCAATAGCCAACGAACATGCCGAGCTTAAGTACACCGGTTCGACGGTACAGTCGCGCAATTACAAAGCGGGCGGAAATTTTACTACCCGAAATACCAAAAACGGCAGTGATGTCGTGGCTTCTTCGGCCTATAAATCCGAGAACCAATCGCTGTCGCTGGCCTTGCATAAAGACGACCATCTTGCCGTGATCAAGGTCGGTCAGCAGAACATTCCTTATCAAGCTTTCCCCAACGTGCGGATGGATATGACCGGCGATGACAGCTGGTTCGCCAATGTCTTCACCAAGAGCAAGTTTCAGTGGGGTAACCTGGAAACCCGCGCTTACCACGAGGATGCTCAGCACAAGATGAACTTCCTGGCGGATAAATCCCCCGGCAACATGCCGATGGATACCTACGGCGTTAACCAGGGCCTGTCGGTAAAAGCCAATATCGATATAACCGACAAGCATTTGCTGACTGTCGGCAGCGAGTACCAGCGTTATCGGTTGGACGATTGGTGGGATCCGGTCGGCTCCAATCCCATGCTCATGATGCAAGGGCCGGCACCGTTCTGGAATATCAACCAAGGAAAGCGCGACCGTATCGACCTGTTTACCGAATGGGAAGGCCGCTGGAATCAGCAATGGCTGACTCAACTCGGCGTTCGTGTCGGAGCGGTGGAAATGAATGCGGGCAATGTGATGGATTACGGCACAATCACGCCGGAAGCGCGAACTGTTAACAGCCAAAATAAGAAACAAACCGACATCAATATCGATTGGACGGCATTGGCGCGTTATACCTTCAACGACATGCAGACTTATGAGCTGGGCGCGGCCAGAAAAACCCGCTCGCCCAATCTTTACGAGCGTTTTGCCTGGTCTCGCGGACGTACCATGGGGATGATGACTATGCCTATGGCGATGTATATGAACAACTGGGTGGGCGATGCCAACGGCTATGTCGGCAATATTAACCTTAAGCCGGAAGTCGCGCACACCGTCAGCGCTACAGCTAATTGGCATGATGCCGCTCAGGAAGACTGGGAAACCAAAATCACGCCCTTTTACACCCATGTTGAAAATTATATTGATGCGGGACTCTGCCAGACTGCCAATGGAGTACGTTGCCCCAGTCCAGCCGGCAGCGAATTTAATTTACTGCAACTGGATAACTACGATGCGCATCTATTCGGCGTCGATGTTTCCGGATCTAAGTTATTAATGGAAACCGCCAAATACGGCAACCTGACCGGTAAAACCGTCCTGAATTATGTCAGAGGCCAGAACAACGACACCGGCGGCAACCTGTATCAGCAAATGCCGTTCAATGCGACGGTAGCGCTCGAACATAAACGCGGCGGTTGGGCCAATACGATCGAAACGCAAATAGTCGCGCCTAAAACCGACGTGCAAGCCGTCCGCTTGGAGCCAAAAACAGCGGGGTACGCACTGCTCAACCTGCGCAGCAGTTATACCTGGAAGCATTTGCGGATCGATGGCGGCATAGACAATATTCTTGATAAGAATTATGCCCTTCCCTTGGGCGGCACCTATATAGGCGAAAGGAGTGTTGTGGGAACGGCGGTACCCGGCATGGGCCGCTCGTTTAATGTGGGTATGACGATAAACTATTAACGGATGTTACGCATGCTCATAATAAAAAGCGTAGTCCACTAAAAACACGAAAATAGTTAAAACACATCAGAACGTTGCCAGGCAGACCTTTCGGGTTTTAAAAAACCTGGAAGGTCTGCCTATCGGCCTGCTTCTTGCCCAACGCCAGGCCAGGGACTATCGGAATGACGACACATCCCGTAGATACTTGTGCAACACGAAGTTTCACCTCCCTGTGCCTGGGTTCCGGCATAACCCACAGGGATGTGGGGAATGCAGATATTGCAGGAGCAAATATCTGTCCCTGCCAGAACGACGGCATCCCACAGACCTCGGTGTATGACGTAAGGAGCTTGGCTTGGGAGTCTGTGAATGAATGCCGGGTATAAAGCCGTCAGCGAGAAATCTACAGAGGATGTTTTTTTCGTGCCTTTCGTGGACAATGCGTAACATCAGTTACAACTCCCTTTTAGCGGATCAAACAATTTTTCCAGGCTGGACGATTAGGCTAAAAATTCATGCCGCTAAGCCGTGTCTGACGAGGCGGCATAAAGCAACAAAACCCGCCCTCATAAATCTATTTATTGGATATTAAAATCGAATAATATCATTTCTTTATTGACCGCCCGCTGCACTAAACTATTTTCCAGCAATAAACTTTGATGGGAAGAATGGCATGTCGGTATTAAAAAAAGCGGACTATTTCACGACTAGTTTGGCAAAAGAGATGACCTCGAGTTTTCGGCAGCATAGTCCGTTCGCTACCGGCCATATTCAACTGACTCATATTTACTATCGCCAATTTCAAATAGAACCGGCACTGTACCAGTGTTTTTTTGAGCATTCGTCGGACGCCATGTTAATTGCCGATGCGGATTGCAAAATCCTGCATGTCAACCCGGCCTTTGTCGCCATTACCGGCTATTCGCTGGAAGAATCCATCGGACAAACGCCCTATTTACTCGCTTCGGGCGTACACAGCGAATCGTTTTACGATCAGCTTTGGGAATCGCTTAATCAAAAAGGCTATTGGCGGGGCGAATTAGTCAATAAACATAAAAACGGCGATTCATTTTCAATTTGGCAACGGATCAACGTCATTGAAGATGATAACCGGCAGGTGCTCTATTACATTTCCGCGTTTAGCGATATTTCGATCATCAAGCACACCGAGCGGAAATTATGGCAAATGGCGCACCTCGATTCATTGTCCGGTCTCGCCAATCGCGCGTTATTTGAACAACGATTGCTGCAAGAGATTTTCGCCGCCAAACGTTCCGGGCAATTCGGAGCGGTTATTTTTCTGGATTTGGACGATTTTAAAAAAATTAACGACGGCTTGGGCCACCGCTGCGGCGATTTATTGTTGCAAGAAGTCGCCAAACGCTTGCAAAGCCATTTACGCACCGAAGATACCGTAGCCCGATTAGGCGGCGATGAATTCGTTATTTTACTCTCGGGCTTAAGCCATTATCCGGATGACGCGGAAAAAACGGCCGGCAGCGTGGCTCAAAAAGTGTTGGATGCGCTGCTTCAGGTTTACCTCATCGAGGGTCAGGAACTGCAAATATCCGCGAGCCTGGGGATTACTCTTTTTTCCACAGGATTCGATGAAAGCGCCGAAAAACTGCTGCGCCAGGCAGATGTCGCCATGTATGCGGCGAAAACCGAAGGCAAAAGCGTCTACTGTTTTTATCATCCCAGCATGTTGGAGCAGGCGAATAAACGCCTGAATATTGAAACCGAATTACGCTGTGCATTGCAAAACGACCAGATCGTCTTGTTTTATCAAGCGCAATATGACGCGGCGCATCGGTTACTGGGTTTTGAAGCCTTGGTTCGCAGGCAACACCCGGAACAAGGCACGATTTCGCCGGCTGACTTTCTGCCGATTGCCGAAGAAACCGGCATGATCATCGAGCTGGGCGAGCGCATTTTATACCTGGCCTGTCAACAGCTGGCCGACTGGCAGGCGCAGGGCTTCGAGGCGCCGCACTTGGCAATCAACATCAGTCCCGCGCAATTTAATCACTTCAATTTTGTCGATTCAGTCATCTCGGCGCTGGAATTGACCGGGGCTAATCCTGCCAAGGTCATGCTGGAAATTACCGAAAACCTGATCATTAAAGATGTTAATGAGGTCATCGAAAAAATGCGCTTGCTGAAACAACGGGGCATTCGTTTTTCAATCGACGATTTCGGCACCGGCTATTCCTCACTGGCTTATTTGCAGCGTATGCCCATCGACCAGTTAAAAATCGACCGCTCTTTTGTGCAAGACATTACCTGTAACGACAATGATGCGGCGATTGTTGATGCGATTATCGCAATGGCCGGAAGTCTTAAGCTGGACATTATTGCCGAAGGCGTCGAAACCGCCGAACAGGTTGATTATCTGATCGGTTGCGGTTGCAACGCTTTTCAAGGCTATTGGTTTAGTCGTCCTCTGCCTGGCGCTGAAGTTTTTATACCGGGAAGCCGGTTGAATCCGCCGCATCGTCAATCACGGTAACTATAAAATCGAAAAGGAAACGTATCATGTTTAAGAACTTAACCATCAAAATACGCTTTATACTGATCTTGGGCACCTTGGTTATCGGCTTCTCGCTGTTCGGCATTGCGACATTCAAGGCCATGACCACGCTGAATGTTAACGGTCCGGTTTATCAGCGGATTGTGCAAGGTAAAGACATTATTGCCGATGTGCTGCCGCCGCCCGAATACATCATGGAATCCTATATGGTGGCGCTGCAACTGACTGTTGCCGAAGACTTTTATGATCTGAAGACGCAAGCGTTGGTATCGCGGTTTAAAAAATTGAGAGCCGCATACGATGCCCGTCACAGCTTCTGGTCGACTCAGCCCTTGGATCAGGAACTCCATGATTTATTGCTTGAACGCTCTTACCAGCCTGCGCAGGCTTTTTATGCTGAGGCCGAACAACGCTTTCTGCCGGCTGTCCAGGCCGGAGACCGCGACGCTGTACTCGCCGGTTTTCAGGAAATGCGCCGTTCTTACGACCGGCACCGTATCGTTATCGACGAGTTGTTACGCTATACAGCGGCGCAAATCGCCGAGGACGAACAGCGAGCGCAGGCGATGACCGGCCGCTACGACATCGGCTTGCTGGGTATTTTCTCTTTCAGCGTTGCCATAGCGATAGTCTTGACTGTATTGATCAGCCGCGGCATTTTAGGTTCGCTGAAAACCGCTCAACAGGTCGCTGGAGCCATTGCCGATGGCGACCTGAACTCCAGCATCGATATTCATCAACGCGATGAGATCGGGGATTTATTACGCTCCATGGCAACCATGCAGCAACAATTGCTGGCGCGCATAACGGCAGAACGCAAAGCGGCGGACGAAACCCTGCGGGTCAAGATTGCGCTGGACAATGTCAGCACCGGGGTCATGATTGCCGATAACGACCGCAACATTATTTACGTTAATCAAGAAGTGATCACTATGCTCGGCAAGGCCGACATGGAAGCCAGTCGGCCATTAGCAACGTTCTCGGCTGATAATCCGGTCGGCGCGAATATGGATGATTTTCACCAAAATCCTGCGCATCAGGCCAAAATACTCAGCTCCTTAACCGGCAACTATGAAGCGTCGGTGATGGTGGGTGGCCGTTCGATGGTAGTGATAGCCAACCCGGTCATCAACGAGCAAGGTCAACGGCTGGGCACGGTGGCGGAATGGCACGACCGCACCGACGAGGTCATCGCGGAGAATGAAGTCGCCGTCATCGTGGAAGCCGCGGCCAGAGGCGATTTCAGCATGCGTTTCGACCTGGACGGCAAGGAAGGTTTTTTGCGTCATTTAGGCGTCGATATTAACCAGCTCATGCAAACCAGCGAAACCAGTCTCAATGAAGTCGTGCGGGTACTGGGCGCGTTGTCTCGCGGCGATTTGACCGAAACCATCGACAACGACTATTCCGGTCTCTTTGGTCAACTTAAAAATGACGCCAATTACACGGTCGGAACACTGAAGTTTATTGTCAATCAAATCAAGGACGTTTCCGGAACGATCAATATCGCGGCAAAAGAAATCGCGGCGGGCAACAATAACCTGTCGCAGCGCACTGAACAGCAAGCCGCCAGCCTGCAACAAACCGCCGCCAGCATGGAAGAATTGACCTCCGCCGTGCAGCATAATGCCGCAAACGCCCAACAGGCCAACCGGCTCGCCGTTAACGCATCCGACATAGCCGGCAAGGGCGTTGCAGTGGTCGGTCAAGTCGTTATGACTATGGCTGACATCAACGAATCGTCACGCAAAATCGGCGACATTATCTCGGTAATCGACGACATCGCTTTCCAGACCAACATACTTGCGCTCAATGCTGCGGTAGAAGCCGCCCGAGCAGGAGAACAAGGCAAAGGTTTTGCCGTCGTGGCAATTGAAGTGCGCAACCTTGCACAGCGCGCCGCGGACGCTGCCGGGGAAATTAAAGAGCTGATTAACAATTCGGTAAACAAAGTCTCAGGGGGCAGCAAGCTGGTTAGTCAGGCGGGACTAACCATGGAGGAAATCGTCGCCTCCATTCGCGGCGTTACCGATATGATGGCCGAAATCACCGCCGCCTCGGCTGAACAAAGTTCCGGCATCGAACAAGTCAATCAGGCCGTCACCCAAATGGACGATGTAACCCAGCAAAATGCGGCCTTGGTAGAACAAGCCGCAGCGGCGGCGGAAGCGCTGGAAGATCAAACGCAAAATTTGGGGGTTACGGTGGCGCACTTTCAATTGGATGGCGACTCGCACGACGCCTCTTCAGGGGTACAAGCTAAAGCCGGTAATTTATTTAGTTCAGCGACGCCGCGAAAGAAAACGGTGCCGACTGGAACGGGCGCTGGTAAACAGCGTCAGTCGATCAGGCAAAAGCCTCAATTGGTAACCAGTGATGCCGACGGCTGGGAAGCGTTTTAAATAACAAAGACTGCGACTTGCATTGAATCATTAACCGTGCGGACGGGTAAAATAACCCGTCCATACCCATCCTACGCATCAGATAACATCTGACTCCGAAAAATCCGCCAATTGCGAACGGGTAATCCAAAGCCGCTGACCCAAGGCGCGGGAAATATTCCAAACAATTTTAAAAGCCAAAGAGCCGTTCGCCGAACGTAAGTCCAACTCGCAAGGGTGAAATCAGTTTATTATTTTTGCCATTGCATTGGAAAACATTTGGGGTGTCTCAAGACGTTGGGCTGAACAACTGCATGCATCAGGCAATAAAAACGCACTGGCGCTCAAGCCGACCCCAAGCGCGTGCGCCAGCACTTTGGTGCGATCATGGCGCTTATTGTCTTCGGGCTGCGCGACAACTCCTGCATTCCGTTAGAAGAAAAGCCGACGGCAACTCACATCGAGGCGTTTTGGCGAAAAATTAGCAGACTTTGGCGATCTACGGTGTTCATCAGCATCCAACTTTTCCAGCTTCATCGTTGGCATTGCCAACTACAAATACAATTATTATTAATAATAACAAAAAGATACAAACTTATACCGGTAAATTTTGACGTTGTTTTTTAATAAATAATCGGCAAAAATTGAAAGCTGTTTTCCATAGGTCGACCGACGCATAAAGACGGACCGAGTACCAGTTACCGCTTAATTCACATAGGAAAACCGAACGGTTACATGACTTATATTTGATAAAATTTGGTTTGTCAGGAGAATTCTGTTATGTTTTAAGCCGTTAGTAATAGTACGTATATTGAATGGCTTTTCTGGGCGCTTGGTTACATTTAAATACATATAATCAATAATATACAAACGTATACTTCGTTTTTGCTCAAAATTCTTTATTCTGGCGATAGTAAATACTAACGCACTTTCAACTCTCTTAAATTATAAAATTACTACTGAGTTATTCAACAACACATAGGCTGATTGGGTTTTTTAGCCGCTCAGTCCATACAACAGAAGAGGAATAAGTATGTCAAATATAGCAGGCAAGGCTTATGCGATGAATGTCATTTCACCGTTGAGGCCATATCTGACTTGGGTTAATAAACTTATATTTTGGTACGCCGCCAAAAAACCCAGCAACCTAACCGGTCTGATTACACTTTCGTTGATACATTACGCTCGCTGGGTCATTATCGATAGAGATAAGTTTCCGCACCTGGATCCGAAGCAGCCAAAGGAAGACTTAAGTTACAACTATATGTTGTTCTTTAGTAATTTCAACGGAAGCTGGGATCAATATGTCGATTCTTTCACCTTTGCGATTCCTGGCGGGCTGGACTTACTCTGGAAGTGGACGGTCCGCTATCCCAAATCGGTCGCGCTAACCCCCTTTCATAACTACATCCAATACAACCAGATCGAAACCATTCATTACTACAACGCCTACCCATTGGCGGCTTCCAATGATGTCAAAAGCGCTAAATCCGTCAAATCCGCACTCATCCAATTCCAGCAGGATACGCAGAATGCAAGCGACGACGACTTCATGAAAAGCTACAACGCATTATTACGTGGATTGCAGCATGATTTGGGCGATATGCATCCAACACCCATCGTCAGTATGTCGGCTTATCAGGTACAAAAGCGGCAAAAATGGCACGAGAAAAACGATTTGCAACAAGGGGGAGAATAATCATGGCAAGTAATATCAGTGGCAATGCCTACGCACTCACTATCCTGTCTCCGATTAAAAACGGCTTGCAAGATGAAACAGCCTATGCGGATATCGTCAGAAACCGGCTACAAGAATGGAATGCTGAATATAACAGTCCGATGGCACTAACCCCGGACACCTATCTTTGCCGTTTTTTCGTACTGGATGATGTTTACACGGAAACGCTGCCCGGCGCTAATGCCTGGGATACCGTCGTCGACTGGCTGCCCTTCGTGCCGAATTTTTTACGCCGCTGGGCGTGGCCGAAAGAAGACCATTTAAAATCGCGCTATCTGGTTTTTTCCAGCAATTTTTATTGCGGTCCTGAAGGCACTATTGACGCTTATCTACGCGCTATGTGGGTTGCAATCGGCGATCGCATCAAAGAAATCTGGGGCTATTGCTACGGTTTTGAGGACGTTAACGACGCAGACCAGTTTATTGCCTACATGAAAAAATGCCAGCTTACGGCAACGCTTTTTTTTGTTGGCTCTACTGATGATCCGCTGAATGAACAATTGAAAGCACTCTATCTGAAACAGGAGTTTGCTAAATTTGCCATCGATAATCAAGGGCTTGATAAAACTGCATTGAAGAATAATTTCCAGGCATTCTTTGATCGCGTCCAGCCCGCCAACCTGTCCGCGCCGACATGGGCTGCGGGAAAATATCGTTTAGAAGATTAGGAGGATAACATTGTGACTAAGCAATTAGATTTATTGGATATTCAAGGCCATGTGCTCCGTGCCTACGGTCGCTTCCACTACCCGGTAGCCCGCTATATATTTTTGAATATCAAGGATGAATCCATAGGCAGGGATTTTGTCGGCGCGATTAGCAAAAAAGTGACGACAGCGGTTGAATGGGGTAACGGCCCCGGACAAGTCGAACAGCCCCCCTGGACGGTTAATATCGCGTTGACCTATCAGGGCCTGAAGCAACTGGGAATCCCCAGATCGTCGCTGATTGGCTTCTCGCCGGAATTTGTCAGCGGCATGAAGGAACGTAAGGACATACTGGGCGATGACGGCCCAAGCTCGCCTGAACATTGGGATCCGATATGGCGCGAAAACCGTGAAACCCGCGAAAAGGATGTGCATATCTTTATCGCACTCAATGCACAGTTCTCGAAAGACACCGATTTACTCGGGGAAAGTTACAACTGGTTGCTGGGCGTTATCAAAGAGCATCAAAAAGGTGTAGCTGTGCTGGGCGGCCATCGCGGCGATGACGGCGCGCTGCTGGATTATCAGGATGCCAAAATCGTGATGGAAAATGGCTTGCCGACTGCCAAGGAGCATTTCGGTTACACCGATGGCATTAGCGATCCCGTCTTTGAAGGCGTTCCTTATGATGCCGATCGCATCAATGGCCGCGGCAAGCAAATGGAGGACGGCTCATGGGCGCCTTTAGCTACCGGGGAATTTTTACTCGGACATATCGATGAAGCCAAGGAATATCCGCCGGCGCCCAATCCTATCCTGCTTTCACGCAATGGCACTTATATGGTGTACCGCAAACTGCATGAAAACGTCGCCACCTTTGAATCCTATCTGGACGAACACGGCAAAAAATTCCCTGGCGGCAAGGAATTACTCGCAGCCAAGTTTGTGGGTCGCTGGCGCGACAACGGCGCGCCTTTAACCACCGCGCCCGATGCGGCAAGCAAAGCCGAGTTCGACAAGAAATACGATGCGGCGAATAGCAAGGGCAAAGACGACTTGCTCAGTAACTTTACTTACGACAATGACATGAGTGGCGGAAAATGTCCGTTTAGCGCGCATATCCGCCGCATCAATCCGCGCGCTTCGCTGGAAATGATCGAGGGCGATAAGCCCGGTTCGTTAAAAATGAACCAAAATGCATTTGACACCCCGGGCGCCTTGTCGAATAGACGCCGCCTGCTGCGCCGTGGTTTGCCCTACGGAGAGGTCAAAGATCGCAGCAAAGATAACGGTAACCATGGCATTATCATCATGATGGTCAATGCCGATATAAACCGGCAATTCGAGTTCGTCCAGCAACAGTGGATTAATTACGGCAACGACTTCAGAGCGGGTAATGACAAGGAAATCATCCTGGGAAACCATTCGGCTAATGATAAATTTTCGAGTAAAGCTGTAATCCAGGTTGACCCGGACAGCGATGAGACTCCGTATATTTTGTCCAAAATCCCGCGTTTTGTAGAGACCCGGGGCGGCGATTATTTTTTCATACCGAGCATGACAGCCTTGAGAATGATTGCCCAGGGCGTAATCGATCCAACCTAAATTTATATTCGAATAAGCATCAATAATCGGATGCGATACAGGGTGGGTTAGCAATCGTCTTACCCACCCTCACGATACCGTCCATACGCCACATTGATTTATCAAATAACCTGAGACTGGGTTAAGTCGCTTTTTAAATAAGACAGGAGAATAAAATGGCTTCTAACACACAAGCTTCCATTACTACAAAAATTCAGGCATGGCTGCTTGCCAATCTGAATTTAGTCTTCAGTATATTGAGATGGGTCAAGCCGATAGCTGTGTATAAAAATGCTGCGCTCGTTACTCGATTTGACCATGTTCAGGAAGTTTTATCGCATGATGATATTTTTCATGTCACCTATAAAGAGAAAATGGAAAAAGTCACATCAGGTGAAAACTTTTTCTTAGGCATGCAAAATACGCCCATTTATACGCGTGACGTTTCCAATATGAGACTGGCCGTGCGTCGAACCGACCTCCCCGAAATAATCACCCCGTTTGTTGATAATTGCGCCGAAAAAATCATGGCTTCCGCGCAAGGGCGAATTGACGTGCCCGCCGAGTTAAGCAGAGTCGTCCCCACGCGTCTGGTCGGCCATTACTTCGGCACCCCCGGCTGGGATGAAGAGGAGTTCGCCAATGCCGCTACCTCAATGTTTCAATATCTGTTTTATCCCGATGATCCCGAAGTAGAAAAAACCGCATTAGCGGCGGCTGCGAAATCGCGTGACTATCTCGATGATTTTATTGTACAAAGGCAAAAAAATCGTCGACAACACGACGATGTCCTTGAGCGTTGTCTGCAAATGCAGGATGCCGATATGCCCGGCATGAGTAACCTGGATATCCGTAATAACTTTATCGGCTTGATTATTGGCGCCATTCCCACAACATCCAAATGCGTTGTGCTTGTTCTCGATTATCTGTTGTCTCATCCTGATTTGTTAGCTCAAGCCCAACAAGCTGCCCGTGCAGATGACGACGTCCTGCTGACTCAATTTATGCAGGAAGCTTTACGCTTTAATTCTTTTTCCCCTGCAATCTCACGACTTGCAGCAGAAGATTACGTAGTGGGACGCGGGTCGTGGCGAGCCACCAAAATACCCAAGGGTACCAAGGTGATAGCGGCGACTCAATCGGCCATGATGGATTGTCTCCAGCTGAAATCTCCCAGTCAATTTCGACTTGACCGGCCCGATTACCAATACATGCACTTTGGTTTTGGATTACATACCTGCTTTGGACAATATATCAACCGGGTGCAAATACCGCATATACTCAAAGCGGTGTTGAAACGCCAGGGATTGCGACGCGCATCCGGTCCTGAAGGTCAAGTCGAGTCCGTTGGGCCTTTCCCCGTGCATTTGGTACTTGAATTCGATGCCTAACTGGAATCCATTTCACTAAAAACAAGGAATAGAAAACTTTAGGCGACATCTCATTAGTCACTTAAAATTGACAGCGAGGGAGTTCATGAAAAGTGCTCCGCTTCCGCCAATAATTTAGCTTGCTGGTCTTTTGCTGACAAGGAGGGCTGGCCTTGAATCGGCCATTGGATGCCGATAGCGGGGTCGTTCCAGGCAATGCTGCGCTCGAATTCGGGCGCCCAGTAGTCGGTAGTTTTGTAGAGAAACTCTGCGGTTTCCGAAATAACCACAAAGCCATGCGCGAAGCCTTCAGGTACCCACAACATGCGCTTGTTTTCGGCCGAAAGTTCCAGCCCAACAGACTGCCCGAAACTAGGCGAGCTGCGCCGGATGTCCACGGCCACGTCAAAGACCGCGCCTTGCACCACGCGCACCAGCTTGCCTTGCGGCTGCCGGATTTGGTAATGCAGGCCGCGCAGTACATTTTTGGCCGAACGGCTGTGGTTGTCTTGCACGAAATCGACATCACGCCCGGTGAGCTCGGCGAACCGACGGCGGTTAAAGCTTTCAAAAAAGAAGCCGCGCTCGTCGCCGAACACCTTGGGTTCGATGATCAGTACTTCGGGAATAGCGGTGGCGATCACTTTCATGAGGACTCTCCTTCTTTCAACAAGCGCTGCAAGTATTGCCCATAGCCGTTTTTGGCGAGCGGCTGCACCAGTTTTTCCAATTGCCCGGCATCGATGAAGCCTTTGCGGAAGGCTATTTCTTCTGGGCAAGCCACTTTCAAGCCCTGCCGGTGCTCGATAGTCTCAATGAAATTGCTGGCTTCGATCAAGCTCTCGTGGGTGCCGGTATCCAGCCAGGCATAGCCTCGACCCATGATTTCCACATTGAGCTGGTTCCGCTCAAGGTAAATGCGGTTCAGGTCGGTAATCTCCAGCTCGCCGCGAGCCGATGGCTTAAGATCGGCGGTGATATCGACCACTTGGTTGTCGTAGAAATACAGGCCGGTGACTGCATAATTGCTCTTGGGTTGCGCGGGCTTTTCTTCCAGGCTGGTGGCGCGCCCCTGCTTGTCGAAAGCGACCACGCCGTATCGCTCGGGGTCTTGCACGTGGTAGGCGAAAACAGTTGCGCCTTGATTGCGCACCATAGCTTGCTCAAGCTGGATTTGCAGGTCATGGCCATAGAAAATGTTGTCGCCCAATACCAGCGCGCTTGGCGCGTTGCCAATAAAGTCTTTGCCGATGATAAAAGCTTGGGCAAGGCCGTCCGGGCTGGGTTGCACGGCGTATTGCAGGTTCAGCCCCCATTCGCTGCCGTCGCCGAGCAGTTGTTCAAAGCGCGGTGTATCTTGCGGCGTGGAGATGATAAGGATGTCGCGAATACCCGCCAGCATCAGGGTGCTAAGCGGATAGTAAATCATCGGCTTATCGTAAATGGGCAGCAGTTGTTTGGAAACCACTTTAGTCACGGGGTAGAGCCGGGTGCCGGAGCCTCCGGCCAGAATAATGCCTTTACGTTGGGTCATAATGACTTCTCAAGAATTTCGGTAAGCATACGGGTAATGCCGTTTTGCCAGTGGGGCAGATTCAAGCCAAAGGTGTTTTGCAATTTTCGGGTATCCAGGCGCGAGTTTTTGGGACGCGGGGCGGGCAAAGGAAATGCGCTGGTAGGCACGGGCTGAATAGCTTCCTGAGCAACCTTGATGTCGATACCGGCTTGGCGAGCAAACTCAATGACAAATCCGGCATAATCGTACCAAGAGGTTTGACCGCCGGCCGCAAGATGATACACGCCGCTGACATCGGGACGCTGCAAGGCCGAGCGAATAGCGTGGGCGGTCACATCCGCCAGTAGGTCGGCGCCGGTGGGCGCGCCGATCTGGTCGTCGATCACAGAGAGGCTGTCTCGCTCACGCGCCAGCCGTAGCATGGTTTTGGCAAAATTGCCGCCGCGCGCGGCATAAACCCAACTGGTACGAAAAATGAGATGCCGGCAACCTGTAGCGCGAATGGCCTCTTCACCTTCCAACTTGGTTTTAGCATAGACACCCAGAGGGCCGGTAGGATCGGTTTCCTGCCACGGCTTGTCGCCACTGCCGTCAAACACGTAATCGGTGGAGTAATGAACAAGCCACGCTCCGCTACGCTTGGCTTCTTGCGCTAAAATGCCGGGAGTCAATGCGTTAACGGTGCGGGACAGGTCCGGTTCGCTCTCGGCTTTATCGACGGCGGTATGCGCGGCGGCATTGACGATGATGTCCGGAGCGACGGCGCGGACAGTTTGAGCGATACCTTCCGGATCGGTGAAGTCGCCGCACAGCTCCTGACTGCCGGCAGCCAACGCCACTAGCTCGCCCAAAGGCGCAAGACTGCGTTGCAGCTCCCAACCGACTTGACCGCCCTTACCGAACAGAAGAATTTTCATGTCGAACTATCCCTGCCCGGCATCCTGCGGGCGGCGATGCCGTGCAAATGCACTCCCAAGGTATTTGTCATGCTGTACGCCCTGTATAATTTTTTTCGACCCATTCGCGGTAGGCGCCGGATTGGACGTTGGCTACCCAACTCTGGTTTTCCAAATACCACTGGACGGTTTTGCGAATGCCGGTGTCGAAGGTTTCGGCCGGCTTCCAGCCAAGCTCACGCCCTATCTTGCTCGCGTCAATCGCGTAGCGACGGTCGTGACCGGGGCGATCCGTAACGTAGGTAATTTGTTCGCGATAGCTTTTACCGTCCTCTCGGGTACGGAGTTCGTCAAGCAGCGCACAAACAATGTGGACGATGTCGATGTTGGGTTTTTCATTCCAGCCGCCGATGTTGTAAACCTCGCCGACTTTGCCCGCTTCCAGTACCCGGCGAATAGCGCTGCAATGGTCTTTGACATAGAGCCAATCACGGATTTGCTGTCCATCGCCGTATACCGGCAGTGGTTTGCCCGCAAGCGCATTGACGATCATCAGCGGGATGAGTTTTTCCGGGAAATGATATGGGCCGTAGTTATTGGAGCAGTTGGTGGTCAACACAGGCAAGCCATAGGTGTGATGGTAGGCTCGCACCAGATGGTCGCTGGCGGCTTTGCTCGCCGAATAGGGACTGTTAGGCTCATAGCGGTAAGTTTCGGTAAAGGCCGGTTCGTCTTTAGTCAGAGAGCCGTAGACCTCATCGGTGGAAACGTGCAGGAAGCGAAAGTTTTGCCTGACTTCGCCTTGCAACTCGCTCCAATAGGCCCGCACCGCCTCCAAAAGCCGGAAAGTACCGACGATGTTGGTCTGAATAAAGTCTTCCGGGCCGTGAATAGAGCGGTCTACATGGCTTTCGGCGGCGAAATTGATGATAGCACGAGGTTGATACTGAGTGAGTAACCCGGTCACCAAAGTGGAATCGCCAATATCGCCCTGCACGAAAAGATGCCGCTCCTCCCCAACCAATGAGGCAAGGTTCTCACGATTACCCGCATAGGTGAGTACGTCGAGATTAATGACCGTTTCGTCGGATTGCGCCAACCAGTCCAATACAAAATTCGCACCGATAAACCCGGCGCCGCCCGTTACTAAAATCATTTAATATGCCCGAAATACCTGCTTCCCCGCCGTAATGTTCGGCGAGAGCGCATTTGATTTTTTATGAAAACCCGAAAAGTCTTTTGCCAATCGGCCACGCTACTACCATGCCTGTTGGCGAACAGCAACGTTGGCACGTTGCCCGACCACGAATAAATATTTTACCCTATGAGGGAATGAGGGAATCAATTTTTTATAAACATAATTCGTTAGTATTATTTTTTTGCTGACAATAAATAGTGAGGAAAACGCAAAAAAGCAACTAATCTCAACTGGATTATTAAAACTCTGCTTGAAATCGGAAAATTGATGCGTCTGTTGAAAGCTTAACATCTTATGCATTGCTATTTACTCTACGCCATATCTGTCGAGGTTACCTGAACCGGTGTCTTAGTAACAAATGTCAAATAGCTACCACAATTTTTCAGCCGATATCGCCATGTGAGGATATTACCTGACAAACCCATACAGATTAAGGGCGCTGATCATAAATACCAACAGGAAGAGGGCTTTTTTTCTGTAAACAAAAGTTTCGCGTAGATTCACTTTTGAAGTAAAACATTCTACTTAAGAACTCCGTTTTATCAGTAAATCTAAAAAACTTGTCGCGTCTACTATTTTTAAAGGGGGTTCAACGACGCCGAGATGACGTTTAACAGCACGCGCAATTGAAATTGCCGAATCAGGATCGAAGGTCTGCTCAGGATCAAGCACATCACGCACATAGTCCAGCTCTGCGGCCAGCGCTGGCACTCCGGCTTGGCGTGCCTCGATCAGGGGCAGCCCGAACGATTCAAAGCTCGAAGGGTAAATCAATGCGCCCGCATTTCCATAGAGCGCCAAAATATCCTCGTGGGGCAACTCGCCTGCATTCGTTAATTTTAATCCGTATCGTTGACGCAGCACCTCTATCCCTGTACATAACGCAGCAAAGCGAGCTTCATCCAAGGTCAAGCATAGCGAGGGAAACAGCCCTTCCTCAGCCAGCAGACGCCATGCCTCAATTAATCGTCGATGGTTCTTGTGCGGCTCTCCCGATGCCACATATACGAAATCATATTTATATATTTTTTGCACTTCCGATTTCGGCGCACTAGGCGCATCGCCATGGGGTTCCGCTATAAAGGGAAGGACTCGCACCGGCACTCTCCCTTGTGTCTTTACCTCCAACAAATGTTTCATGGTCGGCGTTTGTACGACGAACTCACTGGCGTTCGACATCTTTTTGGCTAACCACAACCGCTCCACAGCAAGCCGCAATCGCACCCTAAGCGGGAAGCCCTTCAACTTGACGTCATCGATCAGATACCGATTTTGCACAAAGACCGCCGTGTGTCCGCGCAATTTAAATAAAGGCGGTAAATTGCCGAGACACAAAACAATGTCTTCCGGCGCAACACTCCGGACAAGCCATATCTCGGCACCAAGTCGCTGTATAACAGTTGGTTTTACGCGCTTGATTTTGACATTGCGCTCCATGCCCATTGGTGTAGGCATACGATCATCCAGGGACAACACAAACTCCGTTTCGCCGTGGAACGCTTTTAGCAAAGCTTCGAGCAAGGACCGCCCGCCGCCTTGATGGATATTCGTCGCATGAATAAACACTTTGTTTGGCATGCTTACTTTCAACTGCCGACAATAATCTGTTTTTTGTGTCGCATAAAGAGCCTTAATTTCTTAGCTTCTGACCGGTAAAAGGTGCTGATTTTTTGTATGAATGCAAGAAGCCTGAAATGATGTAAAAAAGCTGAACCGCATTTCAACCGCCGACAAATACCATACCCGCGGGCTAGGAATGCCCAACCACAACCGAAATTGCGAGCAAGGTTCTTAGTGTTCCCATATAAACTACGCCCTGCTATTACTTAGCTGTTTATGTCTTTGTCCAATACAAAGGCAAGCCCTTGGCACGTCTACCCAGATCAAGAAGCTTTCTAGTCATTTTCTCGCCGATCAAGTTCCATAATATCAAACGCAGATAAACCCTTATCATAGCCATCATCCAGAAATGACCGGGGAAAATCAGGCCATGCATCCTCTGAGCGCGCCTGATATCCCACATCGACTCAATAGAGTTTGACGGACTACTGCTGAGCCCGCCTTGACGCATCCCGATCATAATAATATCAGGAACAAAGATCGCCTCGGCTGTCTTCAGCTCTCGTAACAATAGCTCATAATCACCACCGATGCGAAATGATTCATCAAAATTTCCGTGCTGCTCAAATAAGCTGCGCCGGTGCATTAAGCCTGGGTGCGGGATACACATAACTTGTTTAAAGCGTTCTTTTACTTCATTCCATGGCTCGCCGATCGGATACAGCTTCCCCCCATCATTGTTGAGCAGCATAATTTGTCCATAGGCCACACGAATGTCGGTAGGAATTGTCACCAATTTTGATGCCATCCGATCTAACACTTGTGCGTCCCAAAAATAATCATCTGCACCAAGAAAACAAATCCACTCGCCTTTTGCCCGCGATAAGCCTTTATTCCATGCGTTGTAGATGCCGCTATCCGGTTCGGAAATCCAGTAGTTAATCTGTTCGCTGTTCGCCATAAGTAAATCGACCGTCCCGTCTTTAGAGCCGCCATCAATAATAATCAGCTCAATGTTTGCATATGTTTGTCGAGCGACGCTGTCGATACATTGCTGCAATGTATCGACAGCATTAAATACCGCAACAATAACCGAAATTAAACCGGGGCGAATGTTGTTCATGATTTATAAACACGATTTTTTAAAAACATTAATACATTTAACGCTGCCAATCCTAATGCAGCTAAAACAACCGATATTGTTTCTGATAAAGAATCATCACCTTCATATTTGCATGAATGCTTGTTTGGCGATATGAAAGCGCGAGATTTATTTATATCCGTCAACCACGTTCTGGCTACATAGCTTGCCCAATGTCTTTCGGTCAACTGGGTTTTACAAAACCATGCAATAGCCGCGCGATACCCTTCAGTCACTTCGTTGCCGCTATCAAGCGTTGCAAGCGACCCAGGGTGAGAACGAAAAAAAACCTCGGCTTCAGAAATCATTGCCACCGTTTTATAGCTCAATGCTGTCAATATAAACAGCAATACATCTGGCCCTGCGCCATTCTTAGAAAAATCTCGAGGAATTTTTGTAGGAATTTCAATGCGTAAATTAGCGCGGATGTCCACCATACGAAAAAGAGCGGCGCCCGGCGAATACGGTATTTGAGATTGTTTACAAGGAATCAATAAATTAAAGTAACGTTCGCTTGATATTTTCTGTAATTCAGTAGGTGCCGTATAAAACACAACGGCATTATCCGGTGATTCGCCAATCAATGCCGCTGTAGAAACGAAGCCGATTTCAGGATCTTCAAGATACGGCAGCGTGTGCTCAAGAAACTTAGGGAACATCAAGTCATCGCTAAACAGTATTTTTCCAAATTTGCCTTGCGCTTTCTCCACACATGCCAACCAATTTCTCACCGGGCCAATATTAGTGTCGTTTTTGAATATTCGCACCCGTTGATCGCTACGAGCGAATTGTTGGCAAATCTCCCATGTCCCATCGTTGCTGGCGTTGTCCACTATCACGATTTCGAAATCCGTAAATGTTTGATTCAATGCAGACTGGATGCACTCGGCAATATAGTCCTTGCGATTGAAAACAGGGATCATGATACTGACTTTGGGCATGTATGCTCGAATTTCAGTCATTCAAAGACGCCTCTCATCCCATCACGAACTATGCAATAAACCTGCATAGGAAGAACCACCGCGGCAATAAGCAAACTTATGCAAGTCGCCAGTACAACTCCGCTTAATCCGAATCCAAAATGCTTGGTAAAAAGCAAAGCCAAAGGAATATTTAGCAACATTGCAAGCACGGCTGAGTAGAGCTGCGTTCGAACAAAATATCATCTAATCGAGCTGTCTTTACTATTATTTTTTTTATCTCTTTATCACTTAAACTCTTGATCCGCGCAAAGTGTTCAGCGTCCTTTTGAATTGTTGAAAGAGTTTCCACTCCGGCAGCAACATAAAACTCAACTTCTCCAGATTTATCACTTGCCGCAATTTCTACAACCTCACAATTTCTTACAGATCTAATTTTTTCGCAGAAATCTGACATGGGTTCGACGACTAAGCAGCGCCATCCGAGTTTTTCAAAAAAATAGGTATTGCTACCCGTTACACCGTCAAATCCTCCAACCTCAACACAAGTTCCCACTTTTTTGTCAAAAATTTCATTGAGGATTTTATCTTCGCCAAATTGGGCATAAAAAACTTTAGTTTCCATTGTCATCCTTAGTATGTAATTACTGGCCATCTAAATGGCCACTGCTATACCGCTGCAACACCGCTTCTGTCTCTTGAAGAACCCCCTCTAGAGAAGACAAACCTGGCTGATACCCAAAATCCGCAGCACGGTTATTAAGTGAGTAGTAATAAGACTTTGCGCCGGTTGCATTAATACTGGGAGTTTTTTCGGCGATTTCATAACGCAGCCTAAAATTTTCTTGCATCGCGGCCAATAGCTTCGTTTTTTCAATTGGCGCTCTAGTGTAACAATCAACAGCCACATTGGTAACAGGTGTGGAAAGCAGAGCACTGACTAATTTATAAAAATCAAATGGGTGCAAAAAGTCTCTCACAATGTAATCGGCTGAAGTCTTCAACACCGTCTTATCACGGATGGCGCGCATAATATCAGTAATCAGAAATCGCGCCGAAAGGTCTTGTGTGCGGCTGAAATAATTAAATACGCGAATATCGATAATAGATAATTCAGGATGCGCCCGATGCCTGCATTCTGCATGTAATTTAGCAGCCCCATACCATTCTTGTGACGATAGATTATTAATTGCCACAATGGCCGGAGTATTGCCGGTTACCGGCTCCTCGAAAGCTGGTCCATATACTGCGCCACTACTCAAAAACAGGTAACGACAAGCGGGATGTATCCGCAAATAATCAAGCACCATTTCATCAAAACGCAGAGTAATATCAAAAATCGAATTGCCCATTGCCACAGCCTGTGCCGGGTTGCCGACACCTACGAAGTTAATGACGGCATCGAACTCCTGCCCTGAGAACTCAGAGAATTCATCTACCGGATAGTTTGCTGACAGGCCTGCGAACGCCAGCCATTTCGTCACCTCATCAGGCCGGCGTGCAAATAAGTGTAGATGATGCTCTTCCCCGGCGGAAAACGAGACGATCAAGTCTCTGGCAATCTGACTGGTCGCTCCCAGGATGGCTATTCTCATCGTGTCGACATAACGATTAAGCGTTCAACTTGGGAAACTGTTCGTCCAGTTTCGAGCCAAAAGCCAAGCGGGGCCTGCATTCGGTCGCCCCCTCCATCATGATTTCAATGAGCAACGGCCCTTTACGGTCAGTTATTAAGTTTAAGGCGTAATCGAGATCCGTAGCGTTAGTAACACAGTGGGATTCAATGCCATAGGCCAGTGCAATAGCAGTGAAGGAAGGGCTGCTGTAGCCTTTTCGGGTTGATTGATCACGCCCATCGAAATACATATCCTGGAAATTTTTGACCATGCCTAACGCTGAATTATTCATTACGATAAGGATGATATCCAATGCCAGCCGGTTAAGCGTATCCAGTTCCTGAATGTTGATTTGCAGACTTCCGTCCCCGCTAATCACAACAACCTTGCTTTGAGATTGCAGCGCAACGCCTATTGCCGTCGGCAAAGCAAAACCCATCGCGCCCATGCCGCCGCTATAATGCACAGCGTGATTTTGAGAGAGACGCAGATTTTGTGCGGCCCACATTTGATGATTGCCAACATCACAGACATAGTCCACCGGCTGGTCAGCCAAGCGAGTATTCAATTTTTTGAAAATTTCACCGGGACTGATTTTCCACTCCGGGTATTCATCGATTTGCGCATAACTGCGCTGTATTGACAGCTCTTGTAACCATGCATGATCCAAACCGGGAAATGTATCAGCCTGAAGGGGAAACGCTTTAAAGACACTTTCAGTCGTTGCACAGATGTTAAGATCGGCGTGAACCCGATTCTCCATCTGAAAAGGATCAATATCAATCTGGATGATGCGCGCTTTACGGGCAAAGTCTTCAGCGTCGGAACCGGTCTGACGGACATCAAGACGCGCGCCCAACACTATGAGCAAATCGCAATTCTGAACGGCCCAATTAGCTTCACGATTGCCATAGCTGCCGACCATGTTCAGGTACAATCCACGCGCAACAACCCGTTCATGTCCCATCAGCGTTGCAACATACGGAAGACCCAGAGCGTCAGCCATTGACAGCCATGATTCATTGAGCGGCCCAACGCGCGCCTCCACCGATACAGAACAAGGGCCGCTTTGCTTCGTCACACATGGCTTTCAGCGCATTTAGATCATTTATGTTTATGTCTGCTCCCGCATTGACTTCCAATGGCGTATTCAACCACTCTTCAACCAGAACATCCGGAATGTCCGCCCGTTGTACATCATTGGGAATATCCAGCAACACCGGCCCTTGCCGTCCGCTAAGAGCCGCCGTCAAGGCTTTATGCAACTCGGGTAAGAGATCTTCGGGGCGATCCACCCTCACCGCATATTTAGTCAAGGAATGCGCTACTTCAACAATATCCAGCTCTTGAAAACCTTGTTGCCTGATAGGACGTTCCCCTCTTAATTCGTGCGTATTCACTTGTCCGGTGATGAATAAACAGGGAACCGAGTCAAACCAGCAGCTACCGATACCTGTTATCAAATTGGTAGCGCCAGGGCCGCTGGTTCCCATTGCCAGCGCACACATTTTTCCTTTGGCGTATCTTGCTACGCCTTCCGCCGCAAAGGCGGCAGACTGCTCATGATGCATAGAAATAATGTTGAATTGGCCTGTTTGGGCAAAGCTATCCAGCAGATGGGTAATCATCCCGCCCACCAGTTCAAAACACGTTTGAACTCGATGAGCAATAAGGAATCGAGCAAGGGCATCGGACGCTTTCAATGGTTATTCCAGTTGTTTTCGTATTATAAAAGCCGATGCTATGTTATGTATTCAGACCCAAAAACGCCTCAATCCTTTCACAAACATAGTCCAGCATCGACTCGTTCAAGCCGGGGTATACGCCTATCCAGAGGGTATTGTTCATGATCTCGTCTGTGTTAGTCAGTTCGCCGCTGACGCGATAGACTCTATCTTTGAAATAAGGCTGCCGCGTGAGGTTGCCGGCAAACAACAGGCGCGTGCCTATTTTGTGTTGATCCAAATATTTCAGCAGCTCGACCCGCTCGATGCCGGCCGACTCCCTGATCGTAATCGGGAAGCCAAACCAGGACGGCTCGCTATCCGCGGTCGCCTCGGGCAAAATCAGCAGCTGTTCGCAGGATTGAAGCCGTGTTTTAAGGAAATCGAAGTTGCGTTTGCGGGCGGCGATAAATTCCGGCAAGCGATCCATTTGCGCCAGGGCGCACGCGGCTTGCATGTCGGTGATGTTGAGGTTATAGCCCAAATGCGAGTAGGTGTACTTGTGATCGTAGCCCTTGGGCAAAGTGCCGAGTTGCCAGCCGAAGCGTTTGCGGCAAGTATCGTCGCAACCGGGCGCGCAGTAACAATCGCGGCCCCAATCGCGGAACGATTCGATAATTTTTTTCAGCTTGCGGTCTTTGGTGAAGACAATGCCGCCTTCGCCCATCGTGATGTGGTGAGCTGGGTAAAAACTGCATGTCGCGATATGGCCGAAGGTGCCGACATGCTGGCCTTTGTACAGCGAGCCTAGCGCGTCGCAGCAATCTTCAATCACCCACAAATTATGTTGTTGCGCGATTGCCATCACCGCATCCAGGTCGAACGGATTGCCCAGAGTGTGGGCAACCATGATCGCGCGAGTGCGTTCAGTCAGCGCCGCCTCGATTTTTTGCGGATCGATGTTGTAGGTAGGAATATCCACATCCACAAACACCGGTACCATGCCGTTCTGCAAAATGGGATTAACGGTGGTAGGAAAACCTGCCGCTACAGTAATCACTTCATCGCCCGGCTTTAATGCGCGGTCACCCAGCTTGTCCGATGTTAACGCGGTAAAGGCCAGCAGATTGGCCGCCGAACCTGAAGTGGTCGTCAATGCGTAAGGCACGCCGACAAATTCGGCAAAGCGCTGTTCAAATGCTGTGTTAAAACGCCCGGTGGTAAGCCAGCCATCCAGAGAGGCATCGACCATGTTTTTCAGTTCGCTCGCTCCAAGCACTTTGCCGGAAGGAGGAATGACGCTGGTACCGGCCTGAAAAGGTTTATGCTGATATTTCAAATCTGCGAAACTGTCAACATTCAACATCACCAATCTACGTAACACGCGCTCATAGCCCGCATCACTCAACTGAGCGACCGGCTTTTCTATGCGGCTGCTATGCAAATTAAACGTTTTGTCGATTCGAATATGGCTTGGATACTTGAGAGGTCCATCTACAAAATCCGCAGCTTCCAATGCAAAACCATTCGCTTCATCGACCGGCGTTTTAGTAATAAAGGCGATGCGTACATCTTCGTTTTCGTCCTTACCGGCCAATGCCAACACGGGTCTTTTCTTTTTATTACTGAGATCGCTAAACGGAAAGTACGCGCTGTAAATCGTACCAGGCGTAATTTCAAAGGTCATTCCAACAATCCTCTTCCGCGCTGTTAAGAACATTTTTGGCAAAGCCGCTTTCATCCATTAATTTGGCTATCGCTGAACTTTCTTCCAGTGCCGCAGCTTTGGCAGATGATCGAGGAAAAATGACAACCTCAACTTCGTCGCCCATCTCGGCAGGCAGAACAATGTGAATAGTATGATTTGCATCTGCCGTCAGTTGTTTACGTAAAACGCCAGTCATGTTCGCGCCTCTTTCAAATAAAGGTTAATTTGTTTCAATGTTACCGCTTTCATATTCGCGCCTCTTTCAAATAAAGGTTAATTTGTTTCAATGTTACCGCTTTCATATTCGCGCCCTGCTGATATTTTTTTTGCCAATCCACGATTTTACTCAACGCTTCATCCAGATTCCATCTCGGCTGCCAATCCAGGCGGGCTTTAGCCTTGGAACAATCCAGTTTCAGGTAATGGGCTTCGTGCGGATGATCGCCTTCATCCAACACCCAGCTCGCGTCCTCGCCCCAAGATTGAGTCAAGCTGTCCACAATCCATTGCACAGGCTTGGCATCTGCGTCGCTCGGACCGAAATTCCAGCTTTCTGCATAAACCGCCCCCTCTTGGTAAAGCTTTTGCGCCAGCATCAAATAACCGGACAGCGGCTCCAGCACATGCTGCCAGGGACGAATCGCATGCGGGTTACGGATATGCACCGGTTTGCCTTGCATGATTGCGCGCATGATGTCGGGAATAAGCCGGTCTTCGGCCCAATCGCCGCCTCCGATAACATTACCGGCTCTGGCCGAAGCCAGCGCCACGCGATGATCGGTAAAATTGCCGGCGTTAAAATAAGAGCTTCGATAGGCCGACGCCACCAGTTCAGCGCAACCCTTGCTATTGCTATAAGGATCGTAACCGCCCATTGGTTCGTTTTCCCGATAGCCCCATGCCCATTCCCGGTTTTCATAGCACTTGTCGCTGGTGACATTGACGATGGCCCGTACACTGCCCGTCAGTCGTGCCGCTTCCAACACATGCACAGTGCCCATTACGTTGGTGGAATAAGTTTCTATCGGGTTGGCGTAGGAATAGCGCACTAAAGGTTGAGCCGCCATATGGATGACAATCTCAGGCTGATATTTTTCAAACACAGCTGAAAGCGCCGCAAAATCGCGTATATCCGACTCGACGCTAACCATGCCTTCAGCCACATTGGCGGCGCCGAATAAACTGGGATTCGTAGGCGCCGGCAGCGCATAGCCGATTACTTTTGCCCCCATGGATTGCAGCCACAGGGAAAGCCAACTGCCTTTGAAACCGGTGTGACCGGTTAGCAGTACGGCTTTACCGGCCCATAATGACGGGTTTACCATGTTTTCCAAGGTGCTTTTCCGCTCGCCCATAATTCTTCAAGATAGATTTTATCGCGCAAGGTATCCATCGGCTGCCAAAAGCCGGAATGGAAATAAGCGGCCATTTGGCTTTCTCTGGCAAGTTGTTCCATAGGTTCGCGTTCCCAAACCGTGCAATCGTCTGTAATGTAATTGAGTACCTCGGCCGAGAGCACGAAGAAGCCGCCGTTCACCCAACTGCCGTCTCCTTGCGGCTTTTCCTGAAAACTAACGATATTATTCCCGTTCAAGTTAAGCGCTCCAAACCGTCCCGGTGGCTGTGTGGCTGTCAAAGTAGCCAGTTTGCCATGTTGTTTATGGAACTCAATCAGCGCCGTGATATTCACATCGCCAATGCCGTCGCCATAAGTGCAGCAAAAATCCTCCCCTGTTACATAATCGGCAACCCGCTTAATACGGCCGCCGGTCATGGTTTCTTCCCCGGTATCCACCAGCGTTACGCGCCACGGCTCGGCATTACGCTGATGTACTTCCATCTTGTTATTCTGCATGTCAAAAGTTACATCGGACATATGCAAAAAGTAATTGGCGAAGTATTCCTTAATGACATAGCCTTTATAGCCGCAGCAGATAATAAAATCATGTATGCCGTGGGCTGAATAGGTTTTCATAATATGCCAAAGTATAGGCTTGCCACCGATCTCAATCATCGGCTTAGGCCGGACTGATGTTTCTTCACTGATCCGCGTACCCAAACCGCCGGCCAGAATAATCGCCTTCATCCCTGTACCTCACCGGCTGCAAGCCGGCTTACGCCATGTCCGGTTAACGTGTCTTTTAATGATTTATAAGTCAGATTAATCTCCTTGCTTAGGCTTGCGCCTACTGTCGACAGCCATCCGGTAATTTTTGGGGCAACCAACACCCTGGCCGGATTTCACACTATGTAGGCTAGCTCGAAACCAGTGCGATATAGCCGCACTTTTTCAGCCAGGGAATAAGATGTGCAAATTTGCCCATATCGTCGTTTGCATGAGTACAATCGCTATCTACTTTATTCCAGTGAAAGAATAAACTCCCAATGCTCTTTGCTAACCGGCATTATGGATAATCGATTGCCGCGCCTTACCAGCGCGAGCTCTGCCAGTTCTTGCTGGTCTTTTAATTCTTTAAGAGAAATAGTGCGGGATAAGGTTCTGACGTATTTAACATCAACCATCATCCAGCGGGGATGTTCGTGGTCGCTTTTGGGATCGAAATGCTTGTCGTCCGGATCGAAAGCGGAAAAATCGGCATAGCCTTCTTTGACGATTTCCATAATGCCGACGATGCCCGGCATTTCGCAGTTGGAATGATAGAAGAAAACCTGATCGCCCAGCTTCATGTCGTCCCGCATCATGTTTCTGGCCTGATAATTACGCACGCCGTCCCAATGTTCGGTCTGGTTGGGTTTGTTATACAGATCGTTAATCCCGAACGTATCGGGTTCGGATTTCATTAGCCAATAGTTCATGGGGGATTTCTTTATGGGAAGTGTTATGGTGCATCTCCCGCCTGCGCCGTAATGTGCTTTCGTCCTTGAACCGGAGGTTCAAGTGGGGACATGACCGGTAAATCAGGCTTCCCGTATGAAACGGGCATGCTCACCAATACGGGTATCCGCCCCCGGGGTAAAAACAGGTTCAGGAAACACCCAGCACACTCTCGAACGCCGCAGGAAATGCAGGACAATAGTTTAGCGTGTTTACGGATTTTCTAAAACGTTTTCTATTTTGTGCGTCATTTTCGCCAGGCATTCGTTCAAGGTTTGGTTGAGCGTGGCATTTTGACTTTTCATCAATTGCAACTCATGCGCCAAATTAAGCGCCGCCATGACCGCAATTCTGTCGGCGCCGGCGACCTTGCCGGAGTCCCTCATTTGGCGCATTTGAATATCGAGCTGCCCCGCCGACTGAATCAGGTCGCTTTGCTCGTCGGGTGCGCAGGCAATTTTGTATTCCTTGCCCATAATGGTCAGCGATACCGGCTGGAGTTTTTTGTTCATGATCCGTTCTCCATTGCTTTCAGACGAGTAATCATAGCTTCAACCCGGGTTCTGGCCAGCGTGGTTTTTTCCAAAAGCTTGGCTTTTTCCCGAACTAATGAATCCTGTTTGGTTTTCAGCGAGCTGTTTTCATTTTTTACATGAGTATACTGCTCGATAAGCCGATCCAGCTTGTCTTCGAGGTCTTTTAACTCTAAAGATTGATTTGATTGTGTCATGGTGATACTGGGTTATTGCAAGGAGATACGTAAGATATTGCGTATTTACCGGACGATTCAAGATTAACAAATATTATCCAAGTTAATGATCATGGTAGCATAAGCGATATTTTTAGTCCGCGATAGTGAAATTATTATGTGGAATTTATGACGTACCAAATAATTAATGCAATAGTTGTACAAAGCGATGCCGAGCTTTCGGCGGGGCAAGCGCACGGCATGGCGACAGGCATGTTGTGCGCCAACGAACAGGCTCAAAGTACCCAGTGGTTAACCGAACTGTTTCGGCATGGGACGCCTGTGACGGAAGAAGAACAAACGCTGTTGGTGCATTTATTCGAGGAAACGCGGAGCTTATTGGCCGGCGACGACTTCGAATTCGCCCTGCTATTGCCCGACGATGATGAAGCCTTGCTAAGCGAACAGGTTGAGGCTTTAACCGCCTGGTGCCAAGGCTTTTTATTGGGCGTGGGATTTACCCATACCGTCTCCGACTTGTCCAGGGAAGTGACCGAAATTCTAAAAGACATTGCCGAATTCACCAAGCTGGATACCGAAGCGGAAGGCGAAGAAGATGAGAGTGATTTTATGGAAATTACCGAATACATGAGATCGGCTGTTTTATTGCTGCGGAGCGAATTAAATGACGGAGGTGAAAGGTTCAAGGCGAAAGGTTCAAGGTAAAACTTCTTTCAACTGTCGCCTTTTACCTTGAACCTTAGACCTTTTACCTGATTTAAAATGAAACAAAGTGAATTTAAAAAACGCCGTAAACAATTAATGCAGCACATCGGCAAAGGCAATATTGCACTGATCGGCAGCGCAGCCGTTCGGGCTCGCAATCGGGATGTCAATTATCCGTTCCGTCAGGATAGCGACTTTTATTATTTGACCGGCTTTAATGAACCGGATTCCCTGGCCGTGTTTATCCCCGGCCGCAAGCAAGGCGAATACATCTTGTTTTGCCGCGAATTCGATGAGAAAAAAGCCTTGTGGGAAGGCGCGCACGCAGGCCTGGAAGGAGCGACCGTTCATTATAAGGCGGATGATTCCTTTCCGATCGACGATCTGGATGATATTTTGCCGGGCATGCTGGAAGACAAAGGCAAGGTCTATTATCCGATCGGGCGCGATTCCGATCTCGATCACAACTTATTGGTCTGGATAAATCATATCCGCAGCCAATCCAGAAGCGGCGTTACGGCGCCGGGCGAGCTGGCTTCACTGGAGCATATCCTGCACGAAATGCGGCTGTTCAAGAGTCCTGAAGAACTCAAGCTGATGCGTCGCGCCGCTGACGTTTCCGCCAATGCCCATGTCAAAGCCATGCAAAAATGCAAGCCCGGACTGTATGAGTACCAGATAGAAGCGGAAATCATTTATAACTTTATCCAGGACGGCTTGCGTGCGGTTGCCTATCCTTCTATCGTCGCCGGAGGAAAAAACGCCTGCGTACTGCATTACACTGAAAATGCCGATCAATTAAAAAGCGGCGATTTACTGTTGATTGACGCCGGGGCGGAATGCGACCATTACGCCGCCGATATTACCCGCACCTTCCCGGTTTCCGGGCGCTTTAGCGAGCCGCAAAAACAGCTTTACCAACTGGTCCTGGATGCGCAGGCTGCGGCCATCGCCCAGATCAAGCCGGGATTGCCCTGGCACCTGGCGCACGATGCTTCGGTCGAGGTGTTGACCAAAGGCTTGGTAGCGCTGGGCTTGCTCAAAGGCAAAGTAACCAAGCTGATCAAGGACGAAAAATACAAACAGTTTTACATGCACCGGATCGGCCACTGGCTGGGCATGGATGTGCATGATGTCGGCGACTATAAATTGGATAAGGAATGGCGCTTGCTGGAACCCGGCATGGTACTGACCATCGAACCGGGCCTGTATATCCCCGCGGATTGCCTGACCGTTGACGAGCAATGGCGCGGCATCGGCATACGCATTGAAGACGATGTGCTGGTCACTGCCGAGGGACATGAGATTTTGACCGGCGGCGCGCCCAAGACCATTGCGGAAATTGAAAGCTTAATGCAGGCGAGCTGATGCAACATGATTACGACTTATTAATTGCCGGCGGCGGCTTGGCAGGTAACTGCCTGGCGCTGGCGTTAAAAGAAACCGGGCTGAAGATTGCGATAGTTGAAGCCAGCACCCGCGAGCAACACCATGACTCCCCCGCTGGCGACCGGGCCTTGGCTTTAGCCGCCGGTACCGTAAAAATGCTTGAGACGCTGGGTATCTGGCAGGGCATCAGCCAGGCTGCCACCGCAATCAAAGACATCCATATTTCCGATCAAGGCCATTTCGGCAAAGTCCGGCTTTCGGCGCACAAAGAAAATGTGGCGGCGCTGGGCTACGTCATTACCGCGCGGGATATTGAAACGCATGTCGCAAAGCTTGTTGCCGAGTCCGATATAGAACCGATCTGCCCTGCCCGACTGGTCGGCTTGGTGGCCGGTCATGACGCCGTCAATGTCAGCCTGAAGCGCGGCGATGAACCGTTAAACGTTTCGGCCAAACTGCTGGTTGGCGCGGACGGCGGCAACTCCTCGGTTCGCAAGTTGCTGGAAATAGCCCAGCACAGCACCGAGTACGGACAGACCGCGCTGGTCACCACGGTTAAATCGTCCCTGCCCCACAAGAATGTCGCATTCGAGCGTTTTACCGCTTCAGGGCCGCTGGCCTTGCTGCCGGTCGGTAACGATCATTGCGCCGTGGTCTGGACGCGCAGCAGCGAAGATGCCGATGCGTTGACGTCCTGCAGCGAGACGGATTTTTTAGCCGAGCTACAGCAGTGTTTCGGTTATAGGCTGGGCGAGCTTGGTTTGGCGGCTCCCCGGCGGGCGTTCCCGTTGTCGCTGATACGCGCCGAAAAAATGATCGCAGCCCGAACCGCGGTCATCGGCAATGCGGTGCATCAGCTGCATCCGGTTGCGGGTCAAGGGTTTAACCTGGGCCTGCGCGACGTTGTGCAACTGGCCGAGATGATCATCAAGCAACATGAGGCAGGCCTGGATATAGGCGCCGCCGATTTTTTAACAGCTTACGCCGCATCCAGGCAGACCGATCATGATCGGACCATCGGCTTTACCGATACGGTGGTGCGGATTTTTTCCAACGACTGGCTGGCATTGGCGGCCGCCAGGAATATCGGTCTGGCGGTGCTGGATCATATTCCCGCCGCAAAAGCATTGCTTACCCGCCATGCCATGGGCTTAGCCGGGCGCTTGCCCCGGCTGGGTAGCAGGAGATAGAACAATGACCGAACGTTATGAAGTCATCGTCTGCGGCGGCGGCATGGTCGGCGCGGCAACGGCTTGCGCGCTGGCGCATGGCGGCATCAAGGTAGCGCTGCTGGAGCGCTTTAACCCGGAACGGCAGTGGCCGCCGGAACCTATCGATATTCGCGTCTCCGCTTTAACCAAAGCCTCCCGGAACATTCTGGAAATGTTGGGCGCATGGCCGGGCATGGCGCAGCGCGGCGTTTGCGCTTACCGGGACATGCGGGTATGGGATGCCCGCGCCGACGGGGAATTGCATTTCGATTGCGCCGACACCGAATTTAATGAACTGGGCCATTTGGTCGAAAACCGGGTTACCGTTGCCGCCCTTTGGGATGTGCTGGACAGCTTGCCCTCGGCCACTTGCATTACACCCGCAAAGGTCGTCGACATGCAGCTTAACGAAAGCGGCAGGCAGTTGCGACTGGAAGACGGCCGAATCCTTGAGGCCGATCTGGTGATTGCCGCAGACGGACGCGACTCCACATTAAGAGCGATGGCGGGTATCGACGTTACCGGCTGGGACTATCATCAGGACGGACTGGTCGCTACGGTAAGCACCGAAAAGAGTCACCAATTCACCGCTTGGCAACGTTTTCTGGATGAGGGGCCATTGGCTTTTTTGCCGCTGAAAAACGGACAATGCTCCATCGTTTGGACTCTGAACTCGGCAACGTCAAAAAGCCATCTGGCGCTTGCCGATCAAGACTTCCTGCAAGTACTGGAACAAGCTTCGGGCGGTATTCTGGGCAAGATGCTGGACGTCGGCCCGCGCGCCGCATTTCCTTTACGCTTTCAATACGCAAACCGCTATGTCGACCAGCATTTCGCGCTGTGCGGCGATGCCGCCCATGCCATGCATCCACTGGCAGGACAGGGCGTGAATGCCGGGTTGTTGGATGCCGCAGCGATTGCGGAGCTGGTAATCCAGACCCGACAGGAAAAAAGACCGCTATCGAGCTTACGCTTCCTGCGTCGTTACGAACGCTGGCGTAAAGGCGATAACTTGATGATGATGTCGAGCATGGATATGCTGAACAAGACCTACAGCGTAACCGCGCAGCCCTTGGTCGGCCTGCGCTCGGCAGGCATGAACCTGGTTAATAACACGGCATGGGTCAAGGCTTATTTTAACCGCTACGCCATGGGCTTACGTGACGATTTACCTAAACTGGCACAAAAGCGGACATGCTGGTAATCGCCAGAGTTTGGCGCTAAGTATCGGGCAACTTTGTAGTTTTTCGAATTAGAATTTTCCCTGCACACCGGCTTCTGGTATATTCCGGCACCAGCGGTACGGTTTAGCGGCTTGAATTATAGCTAAAGTGTGTGAACGGAAGCTTTACCTGCGATGAAAAAATTAACTTTTAAAGAGGTGGAGAGCTATTATGATTGAAGGGTTGTTTATATTAACTACTATTTTTGTTGCCTATGTTGTTTATGCGATTGTAGACGAACAGAAAACAACGGCTAAATCCAAAGCCCCGGCCGCAAAACCTGAGCCACAGGCAGTAGCAGTGGAACAGCCAAAGCCCCAGGTTGCCGTTACTAAAGAAAAACCGGCAGAGACTAAAACCGTTGCTCCCAAGGCTACTGCAACTAAAGCTGCGCCTCCTGTAGCGGCCAAGCCGGCAGCAACCAAAGCAGCAGCTAAACCTGCGACGACTAAAACAACAAAGTCGGTCACCACCAAGCCCGCAACCGCTAAAAAACCCGCAGTTGTCGCTACGCAGAGCACCGGATTAAAGGATCCGAAAACTGGAGAAATCGCTACAACCTATAGCAATTACCGATTCACCAAACGCTGGATAAAAGACGCCTTGGTTGCAGAAGGTTTATTGGAAAAAGTCTATTCCGCTAATGAACTGAATGCCGAGACCGACGCGAAAATAAAAGAGGCCATAGCGAAGCTGGAAAGCATGGATCAATATAAGGCATAAGACTTAGATTATCGATCGTAAATGAAAGGGAGGCCGAATGGCCTCCCTTTTTTATTGAACTTTAAAGCGCTGTTACTGTTATCTTCGCTGCCGCATAAACAACCTATCGGCTAATCCGCCTTACACGTTGCTGAGATGATCTGCGTTACCAAGCGCAAGACTGGTCCATCAAACATCGCCGTAGCTAATGATGCGGTCTGGAAACCAACCAGCACCGAACAATTACGCTAACACGACCGCGTTAAAGTCGATCCAGGTAAAGTCTTCCTGAATATCCTGTCCCAATTCCAGAATCGTGTCGTCGTCTTCATCATGATGCCAGTTTAATAGGACGCAATTCGGATGGGCTTTGGCGTATTCGTTTAATAATTCAAACATACTAAAAAAAATTTTAGTACTGACGCTGTTGAAGTAAGTGAGCTGAAAATTAAATTCAATAGCATCGCCGTTAAGTGATTTTAAATGACTTTGCAATTGCCGAAGGATAGGACGGAAAAATTCAACGCCGTTTTCAGGGTACGCTTCACCGGACATGCTCAGCGTGTTGCTTGAAAACTTAAAGTTGATTTCAGGTGTATCGGAAGTGGCTGGAATGTAGATGTCGGTCATGATAGTTCCTCAAATAGTAGCTTTAAGATAAAAGCAAGACAGTTCATTTTCATACCCTATTGCATCTCTGATAGCGTATTGAATAGGTTCGATTGAATCTCTTGCCAGTGTTAAAAATCCAAGACCCGCACCTTTGCTGACCGTATCGGCACTGTGCTGGTCGTTTCTCAATTGCGTACGATACGCCTGCCTGATTTCGTCGGCGCTCATTTCCAGAATCGGATCTATTTTTTCGCGGATACGCGGTTCGTGCTGCTTTTGAATAAAATTTGCGCAGATAACAAAATATTTATCTTCTTTTTTGCCGACAATGATGGAGCCTTCCTTGGTCTCGTCGGAATCGAGCCCACCGGGCGAATAATGCAGCGCATTTTGTATCATTTCGATAAAAGTGGAGAACACCTTGCGGGATCTCGCGCCCTTGTCATCCTGAATTTGCAGTTTTTGTTTTAAAGAGTCGCTCATGGTTATGATGACATTCTGCGAAAGAATACCGCTGTAATAAAAAACAATTCCGTTAGCATCAGCCTCTTCGCGGAATACGGTAAACAAATCGATAAGCATAAAATTCCCCGGTTAATTAAAATCTGAATCCCATCAGTGATACATCGTCGCGCCGCTTCTGCTTGCCCTGATAGTCGTAATAGGCTTGCATGATAATAGACTCCTGCTCCGGCATGGGCTTGAGATAATTATCCTGGAGCAGCGCCGAAAAGCGTTTTTTGCCAAAAGCGATCTTTTTTACGCCGCCAATCTGATCGATGATCCCGTCGGTGGTCAGGTAAAGGCACATCCCTTTCGTTAACGGGAGCTGTTGGTTGGTCCATTCATAATCCATCGGCGTATCGATATAGCCGACGCCTTTGCGATCCGGATCCAGCAACAGTACTTCGGATGAGGCGTTGCCTATATAAAACAAGGGAGTTTTGGCCCCGGCGTAAGTGAGCATACCGTTTTGCGTATTGACCCAGCAGAAAGCCGTATCCATGCCGTCATCGGACTGCCCGCTCTGCTTTGTGGAAAACCTGTCGACATCAATGCCGTCAGCGGCCGTCTCACTTACCTGACCAAGCGCCCTCTTGACCTTTTTATTCATTATCGCCAGCGCGCCGGCCGGGTCGTGACGATTATCTTGATGCAGGATATGATCGAGGAAAGACGCCATGATCAGCGTCATAAAGGCGCCGGGAACGCCATGTCCGGTGCAATCGATCAACGCGAGAAAGAAACCGTCATCGAATTTTTTGCAGAAATAATAATCGCCGCCGACTTTGTCGCGCGGCTCCCAATGCATAAAATAGTCTTGCAATACGGCGCTCATGTCTTCTCTTGACGAACGCAGGAAGGATTTTTGGATGATGCTTGCGTAATTAATGCTTTCTGTTACCAACCGGTTTTTTTCCGCCTGTAAAAAAGAAACCACCTTAATTAAATCTTCGCCGGTGCCTAGCCCCAGGTAATCGCCGTTTTCATCGGTGATGATGAAACCGTCGTTGATGGTTTTACGACCGGAACCCAGCACCTTAAAACTGAGCGTTTGAATACTCATGTTTTGATCGACAATGAGCGGCTCTTTGTCCATGAACGCAATACAGCTTTTTCGGTCGAACAAATCATGATGGTAAGGCTTGGCCATGCCTTCCATAAATATATTGCGACTAATTAAACCAATCGGCTTGCCACTTTCTACCACGGCAACAGAAATCAGGTCGCGCTGTTCGTCCAACAGCGCGGTCACTTCGCTATTGGTTTGTTGGGGCGATACCGTAGAACAGTCTTTTAGAAGACTGCCGGCAATATATTCCGCCTCAATTTCGGACAGTCCCGCTCTCGATTGATTTAATAAGGATTGATCAAACATTGATTCGCCTTTGTGTTGAAAATGAGGCGACGATAAATTACTTGTATGACAATATGATGAATCAGAAATTTGCCGCAACTATCCGATCGAAAGTGCTAGGCAGTTCACATTTTTGACCGCCTTTGTGTGTCAGCGGCTTGCAATGAACTATTTACCGGCCTGCTTGACGAGGGACGGGGTTATCGGTGAGGTTTTGAGTTTTTTGCCTTGCTCGGATATTAATAACTGATGTTACGCATTGTCCACGAAAAGCACGAAAGACACGAAAAAATAGAGAACAGTATATTTCTCGGTTAACGATGTAATACCAAGCATTTAGCCACATTCCTTTTGACAACGTTCATGACAGGTATATGACTTGATACAGGCATGACGGACAGGAGAGGGACGCGCTTTGTTTTTCGTGTTTTTCGTGGACTACGCTTTATTTATTAGATGCGTGCGTAACATCAGTTAATAATCCATATCGAGCTGTTTCAAACGATAGCGTAACGATCTGAAAGACAGCCCCAATTGTTTGGCAGCCTCTGTTTTGTCCCCTTCATTTTCTTCCAATGCCAGCGCAATGACTTTTTTTTCAATGACTTCCAGATGCGCTTCCAATGCCCCCAACGCCGGGCTATATTCCGGCGATTTAACCGCGTTATGCTTGTCTATGGGCAGATTCAAATCATCGCTCTCTATGCTGTTGCCGTCATACAGCGCGAGCGCTCTTTCCATGATATTTTCAAGCTCGCGCACATTGCCGGGAAACTGATACTGTTGCAATGCCGCCAATGCGGAGACCGATAAGACCGGCCTATCCTGTTTGTTGGCGCCGGTCAGTTTGGCGAGTATATGATCGACAAGGACGGGAATATCGCCAGGCCGCTCCCGCAAGGGCGGAACCTGAAGATCGATGACATTGATCCGGTAATATAAATCCTGCCTGAAGCTGCCGTCCCGGACCATGTCGTTAAGATTTTTATGGGTGGCGCTGAGCAATCGAATATCGACCGGGATTTCCTGCTGCTCGCCGACAGGACGAATTTTCTTTTCCTGTATCGCGCGCAATAGTTTGACTTGCAGCGACAGGGGTAAATCGGCAACTTCATCGAGAAATAGAGTGCCGCCTTCCGCGGCCTGGAATAAGCCTTTTTTGTCGCTGACGGCGCCGGTAAAACTGCCTTTTTTATGGCCGAAAAATTCACTTTCCATCAGCTCGTGCGGGATGGCGCCGCAATTAATCGCGACAAAAGCACGATCGCTACGCGAGCTTTGCTGGTGAATCAACTTTGCAACCAGCTCTTTGCCTGAGCCCGACTCGCCGCTGATATAAACCGGCGCCTGGCTGCGGGCGAGCTTATCTATTTTTGTCCTGATCTCCTGCATGATTAGCGATTCGCCCAGCAGCGTGTGCCGGGTTCGCCTTTCTTTGCCAGCGTCGGCATCGGAAAGCTTTAAGGCATTGTTAACCAGCAGTCTCAATGCGGTTAAATCAAACGGCTTGGAAACGAAATCGAAAGCGCCTTTTTTCATCGCCAGAATGGCCGACTCCATATTGCCGTGTGCGGTAATCACCGCGACCGGTATCGGTGCGGCCAGCGTTTGTATAAAGTCAACCAGTTCCAAGCCGTTGCCGTCCGGCAGTTTCATATCGGTCAGGCAAAGATCGAAGGACTTTTGCTTCAATAACGCCTTGGCTTGAGCAATATCTTCAGCGCAGGCTGTGTGGACATCCATCCTGTTAAGAGTGATTTCCAACAGCTCACGGATATCGGGTTCGTCGTCTACAATCAATGCCAGTGGTTTATTCATAGGTCAATTAGGGTCTGCTCCGCATTCAGCAAGCAAAGTCGAAAACAACTCCGCTTATCGTCAGTTAAATAATAGCTCAATTTCGCCTGATTTAATTCAGCTAACTCTTTTGAGATATAAAGCCCCAACCCGGTGCCGCTGGAAGAAGTGGTAAAAAAAGGCTCAAACAGGTGACTCTGGTGCTCGCGGCTAATGCCGGAACCGTTATCGATGATCTCTATGCAAGGCGTCTGTTGCAGGGCAAAAGCGCGCAATATTATGGGTCCGACCTCAGGCTTGCCGTATTTCAGCGCATTCCGGCACAGGTTGTCCGCAATCTGCCTTAAATGCCCCGGATCTATAAACGCGCATAAGGATTCCTCAGGATAAGACAATTTGAATGCGTCCATATTAACGGCATGTTCAAGCGTGAAATTTTTCAGGTAATTGTCCAGCCAGGGCTTTAGGCGAATCTTTTCCCGCCTGGAATCAGTTCTTCTGGATAGCTGTAAGATGTCCTCAATGATATGGTTGACGCGAACCGAGTGGGTCTGAATGATTTCTGTCAGCCGCCGGTCCTGGGCGGATAACTGCGGGTTTTCAAAGAGCAATTGCCCGGCGTGACTGATAGCGCCTAACGGGTTGCGTATTTCGTGGGCGATACTGGCGGTGAGCCGGCCCAGCGATGCAAGCTTGCTTTGCTGGACTTGCTGATGATAAAGCGCAATATCCTCAAGAATAATCATGTACAAAAACTCATGCCCGGTCGGCAGCGGCATGAACCGGCTATGAATTTCAGACTGATTCGGCAGTTGCAGCAGCACAAGATTTTGTTCGGGATCGGATAACCAACATTGAAAAGCCTCAGCTAAGTATGCCGAAATATCGCCAAGCCTGACCGGCAGCGCCGATAAATTTGCCAATCGTAATGCCGACTCATTGGCCATCTGAATGACCTGCTGTTTGTTAGCGATAATGATGCCCGATTGCAGATGTTGGATAATATACTTGTTCAGATCTTCCAGTTTCGTGATAGTTTGTTTTTGCTGATCGGCAAGCTGGAATATTTGTTCGCTACGTTGTGCAAGGATATACGACAGCAAGGCAATGGTGAAAAATGCAGCGCCCAGCATCCCGGCATTGGCATAAGAGGTCGAGTTAAAACTGTGCGTGTAATCGGCAACGACTTGTTCGGCCAACACCGCTAAACTGGCCAGCGCCGCAAATAACATCGCACAGCGGCCGCCGATTAATAACCCGCCTGCGGCGATAGATACCGCAAGCAAGGTACCCATGCCGCTGTTAATGCCGCCGGAGGCATGCATGATCAAGGTCAGAATCAATATATCGGTAAAAATCAGCAGCTGCGCCTGGGTGGTGTAACGGGTAAGTCGCCAAGCAATACAAATGCCGGACAGGATCGAAAGTATCAGGTAGCTTTGGCTACTGTAGACGAATAATTGACTGTCGTAAGCGCCGAGCAATGAAGAATCCGTGTAACTGTTAAACAACGCGACAAACAGACCGGCCAGGATAAGTCGATAGCCTAAAAAAACTTTTAGCAATATCCAGGCTTGCTGGGCGGGAATGCCGTAACCCTTAGAAAAAGGACAGGGAAAGATGGTCTCGTTGGTATTTGGCGGCATGTTTATTTTTAAAATGGCGTTTTGCGGGGACTTCGTTAAAATGCTCAATAACGCCTTTAATCGTAGCATTTAGTTGTCATCCCTGTGTGAAAAATCCCCCCCGCCGGACGTTGCCGGTTAATCCAAGGAGTCATTAATGAATATTCATGAATACCAGGCTAAGCAGTTGTTTTTACATTACGCCATACCGGTGCCTGACGGCAAACCGGCGACAACGCCGGAAAGCGCCGAACAGGTTGCCGAAGAACTGGGCGGCGACGGCTGGGTGGTTAAAGCCCAGGTTCATGCCGGCGGTCGGGGCAAAGTCGGCGGCGTAAAGCTGGCCAAAAGCCCGACTGAGGTGGCCGAGTTTAGCCGGGAGATGCTCGGAAAGCGGCTGGTGACCAACCAGACCGGCGCGGAAGGCTTGCCGATTAACTCGGTGCTGGTAGAAAAAACCTATCCGATCAAGCGCGAGCTCTATCTGAGCGTGTTGGTCGACCGTGGCAGCCAGCGTATTATTTTTATCGCCTCGGCAGCCGGCGGCATGGACATAGAAACCGTGGCCCATGAAACGCCTGAGCGGATTATCTCTGTTCCGGTCCATCCGGCCGCCGGTCTTCAAGGTTACCAATGCCGGAAGGTCGCTTACGCGCTGGGACTCAAAGGAGCGCAAATCAAGGCCCTAGGAAAAATCATGCAAGGCTTGTACGACCTGTTTTTAGCCAAGGACGCCAGCCAGATTGAAATCAATCCATTGATAGAAACTGACAGCGGCGAGCTGATCGCTCTGGATGCCAAGATCAATTTCGACGATAACGCGGTGGAAGCGCATCCCGATATAAAAGCGATGAAAGACGCCGACCAGGAAGACGAAAAAGAAAACAAAGCCCAGCAATTCGGGCTGAATTACATCACCTTGGAAGGCAATATCGGCTGCATGGTCAACGGCGCGGGACTGGCGATGGCAACCATGGATCTGGTCAAACTCAAAGGCGGGCTACCGGCCAATTTTCTCGATGTCGGCGGCGGCACCAGCATCGAAAAAGTCTGCGAGGCGTTCAAGCTGATCCTGTCGGATCATAGCGTCAAAGCGGTATTGGTGAATATTTTCGGCGGCATCGTCCAGTGCGACATTATCGCGGCGGGCATTTTAGCCGCCGTCGAACAGGTTCACGTCACCATACCGGTGGTGGTCCGGCTGGAAGGCACCAATGCCGAACAGGGCCGGGCCTTACTGAGCAACACCGGACTCAATCTTTATGCGGCGGATGATTTGGCACACGCCGCAGAACAAGTCGTAGCATTGGCGGAGGCCGCATGAGCATTTTAATCGACAAAGACACTAAAGTAATTTGCCAGGGTTTTACCGGCAAACAAGGCACGTTCCATTCCCAGCAAGCGCTAGATTACGGCACAAAGTTAGTCGGCGGCGTTACCCCGGAACGCGGCGGCGAAACCCATTTGGGCTTGCCGGTTTTCAACACCGTACAAGATGCCGTAGACGGCACAGGAGCAACCGCCAGCGTCATTTACGTGCCGCCATTTTACGCCGCCGATGCCATTTTGGAGGCGGTCGATGCCGGAATTAAACTGATCGTCTGCATCACCGAAGGCATACCGATATTGCAAATGCTGCGCGTCAAGGCGGCGATGGACGGCACCGGTGCGTTGCTGATCGGACCGAACTGCCCCGGCGTCATCACCCCCGGCGCATGTAAAATCGGCATCATGCCCGGCCATATTCACCTGCCCGGATCGATCGGCATCGTGTCGCGTTCCGGCACCTTGACCTATGAATCGGTGCATCAAACCACCGCGCAAGGCCTGGGACAAAGCACCTGCGTCGGCATCGGCGGCGACCCGATCCACGGCATGAATTTCGTCGATGTGCTGAGCCGTTTTCAGGCTGACGAACAAACCAAAGGCATCGTGATGGTCGGCGAAATCGGCGGCGGCGAGGAAGAAGAGGCCGCAGACTATATCAAAGCGCATGTCACCAAACCTGTGGTTGCGTATATTGCAGGACAAACAGCGCCTCCCGGCAAGCGCATGGGCCATGCCGGGGCTATAGTCACCGGCGGAAAAGGCACGGCGGAAGGCAAAGTCGCCGCGCTTAAAGCGGCGGGGATTGAAGTGGTCAGTTCGCCGACTGATATTGGCGTGGCTATGAAGGGCTGTTTGTAAAATTGATTGTAGAGACGCGATTTATCGCGTCTCAATTCAGCAAACATTCGTAGCTAAATAAATGGAGCAAACATGAAAACCAAAGACCTCATAGCCGAAGCTGTTTCGCTGCCCGTCGAAGAGCGGGCATTGGTGGTAGATTCATTGCTTCGAAGCTTAAATGCACCGGAATCCGAGATCGATACGAAAATAGCAAAACACCGTTTGCAGCAACTACGATCAGGCGAGATAACCTCAGTTTCCGGTGATGATGTGCTAAAAAAAATAGAAACCAGATTTCAGCAGTGAAAGTCATATTTCACCCTACTGCAGAATCAGTTTAATTCCAACAGGAGGACGCCCATGCACATCGAAGTTGAATTAGACGAAATCCATTCCGAACGTCTAATGAGATTACAGCAACGCTTAAATAAACCGCTAAGCGAAGTCGCCGCAGAAATTTTGGCGAAAGCAGTCGATGAAACTATCCAACCCCATGAAACACAAGGTTCGAAGATGCTGAAAATCATGGAAAAGCATGGGCTTCTTGGATGCATGGAAGGTGACGGCACACTGTCTGTGGACTACAAAAAACATTTATGGAGTGCAGATGATTAGCGCCGATACCGGTTTTTGGCTTGCACTGCTTGACCGCCGTGACAATCTGCACCTAAAGGTAAGCGATTACGCTAAAAATCTCGATGAACCCTTGATCACAACCCTGCCCGTTGTCACTGAAGTCTGCTATCTATTGCAAACACGTTGCGGCGCGCAATATTCGGCAGAGTTTTTATTAGCGCAAAGCGATGGGTTGTTTCAACTTTTTGTGATCGGTGAAGCCGAACTCCCAAAAATGGCATTGCTGATGCGCAAATACGCTGATTTGCCGATGGATTTAGCGGATGCCTCAATGATTTTGTTGGCGGAGCATTTGGGGCATGGTCGCATTGTTTCTACGGATAGGAGAGATTTCCAAGCTTACCGCTGGAAAAACCATCATCCATTTGTCAATTTGTTGGAAGATTTGTAGGGCATAAGCCCGAATTCTTCCAAATCACATTATTGAATTTGTACTCTTCATGACCCTAAAAATAGCCCTAGCCCAAACCAACTTCCTGGTCGGCGACATCGCCGCCAATGTCGACAACATCGTCCGCGCCGCCATTCATGCCCGTGATGAATTGGGCGCGGATATGATTGTCTTTCCCGAATTGACTATTACCGGCTACCCTGCTGAAGACTTGTTATTGCGCACCGATTTTATTGCCGCCGCCAATAACGCGCTTTACCAGTTGGCCGACCGTGTTGTCGGCATTGCAATGGTCGTCGGTTTTCCCGAACACGACGGCGATAAGCTTTACAACAGCGCGGCGGTGTTGCATCAGGGAGCGATAGTCGCCTGTTATCGCAAACGGGCGCTGCCCAATTACGGGGTGTTTGACGAGCAACGGTATTTTACCGCGGGCAAGCAGCCTTGCGTATTTGAATTCAACGGCACCTTTATAGGCTTGACCATTTGCGAGGATGTTTGGCGGCCCGGCATTATTGAGGACAGCAAAGAGGCGGGAGCTGAACTGCTGCTGACCATTAACGCCTCGCCGTTCAATTCGGGAAAAATCCATCAGCGTGAAGCCGTTATTTGCAGCCAGGTTAAAGCCGCTAAAATTCCGTTGGTGTATGTCAACCAAGTCGGCGGTCAGGATGAATTGATTTTCGACGGCGCGTCTTTTGTCGCAGACGCAGACGGCGACATCGTGTTCCGTGCTGCGGAGTTTAACGAACAGATTAGTCTGGTCGAATTTGACGGCAATCAGCCGGTAAAAACCGAGTGTGCGCCGCTTTACAATGAAATCTCCAGCGAGTATCAGGCGTTGGTGCTAGGCATTAAAGATTATGTGCGCAAAAACGGCTTTCAAGGGGCCATTTTGGGACTGTCCGGAGGCATCGATTCGGCGCTGGTTCTGGCTTTGGCCGTCGATGCATTGGGCGCGGATAAAGTCGAAGCCGTATTGCTGCCGTCGCGCTATACCCAAGACATGAGTAATGAAGATGCAATACTGGAAGCGGAAGCCTTGGGCGTCAAGCATCATATTATTCCGATAGAACCCGCCGTTAATGCCTTCACCGGCATGCTGGCCGATATTTTCGCCGGTACGGCCAAAGACGCCACCGAGGAAAACATTCAGGCGCGTTGCCGCGGCGTGGTGTTGATGGCGCTGTCGAACAAGCAAGGCAAACTGTTATTAACCACCGGCAACAAGAGCGAAATGAGCGTCGGTTATGCGACCTTGTACGGCGACATGTCCGGCGGTTTTGCGCCGATCAAGGATGTGCCCAAGCTGCTGGTTTATCAATTGGCGCGTTATCGCAATGCGTTATCTCCGGTAATTCCGGAACGGGTCATTATCCGTCCGCCATCCGCTGAACTCGCGCCCGATCAGGTCGATGCGGATTCCTTACCGCCTTACGATGTGCTGGATCCGATCCTGGAGCGTTATATCGAAAAGGACCAGTCGGCCGATCAAATCATCGCCGCCGGATTCAGGCGCGAAGATGTAGCCAGAGCCGTCAGCCTGGTTGACCGGAACGAATATAAACGCAGGCAATCCCCTCCGGGAATCAAGATTACCGGCAGGGCCTTCGGCCGCGACCGGCGTTACCCGATCACTTCCGGCTATAAGGGCATTGAGTAGGGCAAGCGCCTCATTTGAATCAACTTAAGCTTCAATCAATAAAATGCAAGAGATTGATTCACCACGAAGCAACCGCTCCTGCGTCGCCAAAGCGTCTGCTGTTTGCGTATTACCTCTCGTATTCATTCATCGGCTTCGCGTCTTTTCCTTCGTGAACTTCGTGTCTTCGCGGTGAAATGTCTTTAAGGGGTGGATTACATTTTCTCAATTCCAGACTATTTGTAATACAATGGATAGGTTTACAACCGTTTGTTTCGATCACCAAATGTTCCTGCCGGCGGGTTATAAAAACAAGGCTATAGCTATGCCGACTGTCGATATTGCCTAGCGCGGGTCAATATTGAAAAACATCCGCATAGCTAACTAAAACATTACTGCTGACTCAGCTGACAAATGCCTGGGCAGACAGTATTTAATAATTAAAAAAAGGTCAGTTCTATGTGTTGGAGTGGTGAAGCGTCAGGCGTTTTAGCCGTCGCAGGTCTTAGTACCGCAGCTTATGTTGCGCTTAAACAAGGGGAATCGAAAGAGCTCTGGATTCCGTTAACTTATTTTGCCTTGATGGAATTATTACAGGCAGTCACTTATGTCTATATCGATTTGTGTGACAATCCGAGCAATCAGATACTCACGCTGTTGGGCTATTTGCACGTCTCGTTTCAGCCGTTTTTTGTCAACATGGTCGCGATGTACTTCATCCCGGAAAGCGTCAAAATCAAAATCCGCACGACTGTTTATACGATCTGCGCCATCGGAACGCTCTCCATGCTGATCAAAATGTATCCTTTTGCCTGGGCCGGTTCCTGCAACATCGGCATAGAAGGCTTTTGCGGGCCGAGCGTCTGCTCCACTTCCGGCTCCTGGCATATCGCCTGGCAAATGCCGTTGAACGGCCTGTTGTCGGACCCTGTCGGCTGGCTGTTCGGATTTAACTGGGGCTTGCATGCGCTGACTTATATCCTGGTCGCTTTTTACATGCCGCTTATGTACGGTTCGTGGCGTTTCGTGGGCTTCCATTATTTGATCGGCCCGTTTATTTCCGATATTACGACCACTGATCCCAACGAATACTCTGCGGTTTGGTGTCTGTTCTCTATCGCCTTGTGCGTATCGGTCATTAAAACCCCTATCAGAAAACATCTGCACGTTAAAACCTGGCCTTTTTACAAAAAGTATATTGGCGATTCGTTGTAGCCTTGTAGATCGGGTTACGACTGTACGGATACAGGGCAGTAGCGGTGCGTTACGCATTTACGAACTGCCCCGCCCGGTAACTCGGCCTGCACAGTTACTTTATTATTATCGTCGTTTTGCCTGGGAGCAAATATGCGAACCTTTAAATACATTCAGACTTGTTTTCTTTTCATCGCAATTTCTTCGGCTTGCGGCACTGTTGTTGCTGAAGCAACGGAGACGGGTACGCATCATGCGCAAAACAGCCTTGATTGGCCCGGTGTTTATCTCGGCTTTCTGCCCTGCGACGATTGCAAGGGCGTTAAAACGACGCTCGCTTTGAACAAAAATAACAGCTATCTCTTGATTACCCAATACGTCGGTAAGTCGGAAAGAGAAATTGTCGAAAAAGGAAGATTTACTGAAGGCAATAACAGCAATACGCTTGTTTTAACGCCGCGCGATAATTCAACGACACGGCAATATCTTGTCGGCGAAAATACGCTCATTCAACTCGATAACACTGGCAATCGTATCTCCGGCAAATTGGCGGAACGCTATATTTTGCGCAGAACCGATGTAACCAAGTCATCATCGTCGCATCCCTCGCATTGAGCCGCGCTCAAGCAAAGCGATTACACTTTTCAACGCAAATCGTTTCGGACGAGGCAACCTGCCTCGTCCGGCTTGAGTCTTTAATTTTGGTTCCGATTTGCCCGCTTGGGTTAATGCTAATCTTCAGCCCATAACCACCGCTTTTCGCTTCGCGCCCCAGTTTCCCGGCTTCGGGTTGAACAGCCCCGCGCAAGGTTCGCCGCAAAAACGGCAATTTCCCGCCCCATCCAGATTCCAATCGGACAATTCGTACCAGTCGCGGCCTATCAGTATCTTTTTGCAAGCGTGGCAATAGGTGCTCTCTGCGGACTTATCATGCACATTGCCCACATAGGCATAGCGCACACCGTTTTTGATGGCGATTTGCCGCGCCTGCAATAAGGATGAAAGCGGCGTAGGCGGCTTGTCGCGCATCTTCCAGTCCGGGTGAAACGCGGTAAAGTGCATCGGCACATCCGGCCCCAAATTCTCGACGACCCATTGGGTCATGCCTTCCAGCTCGCTTTCCGAATCGTTCTCGCCCGGAATAACCAAGGTAGTCAGCTCCAGCCAGACCGATGTTTCATGCTTGATGTACTTAAGCGTTTCCAATACCGGCTCCAGATGCCCGCCGACAATTTTGTGATAAAACCGTTCGGTAAAGGCTTTTAAATCGATATTGGCGGCATCCATCCATTGATAAAACTCGGCTCTGGGCTCCGCGCAGACATATCCCGCGGATACCGCCACTGATTTTAAGCCCAGACGCCGACAGGCCTGGGCGGTATCAATCGCATATTCATGAAAAACGACCGGATCGTTATAGGTATAAGCGACGCTGTCGCAGCCGTAATCAAGCGCCGTCTGCGCAATGGCATCGGGCGACGCCTTGCTCATCAAGGTATCCATTTCCCGCGACTTGCTGATGTCCCAATTCTGGCAAAAGTTGCAGGCCAGATTGCATCCGGCGGTGCCGAAAGAAAACACCGGCGTGCCCGGTAAAAAATGGTTCAGCGGTTTCTTTTCGATCGGATCAATGGCAAAGCCGCTGGAGCGGCCGTAACTGGTCATCACAATCCGGTCGTCCAGATTTTGCCTGACAAAGCACAGGCCGCGCTGGCCTTTGTGCATCTTGCAAAACCGGGGGCAGAGATCGCATTGAATCCGGCCATCATCAAGAGCATGCCAGTAGCGGGTTTTTACGGTGTCTTGGCTAACAAAATCAGTCATGATTATTCTCCTGTTTCCACTAATAAATAGTAAAAGGACGCCGCTTTAAGTACGTGAACCTAAAAACGCCAGTCAGTCCACGAAAAGAAAAAACCAATATGTTCATTTGCGTCGCTTAAAGACGCCTACTTTTGGTTTTCGTCGATCAAATGACTTTTCCAGCATGAAAGCTTACTTCAATAACTCAACCTTTTTGCAGCGATTGTCCAGCATGGCTTATCAGAGAAATAAAATAAACGCTTTTCGTACGCCTAGGTAATGACACCTATAGATGCGGGATGGCTTTAATCCTATTATCGATGCTATCGATAGGCTGTCGATTTGCGTTGTACTGCGCTTTTCAGCGCTGAAGGATTGTTAAAAATCCGTAACAATTAAGTGTTACCATCTTGCGAACTAAGACGCCGCCGGCATTTCCCTCAACAAGTGCAGCCTATCCCCATGCCGTTGTATAGATTAAACACAAGGACACGCTAATGAATAGACAGCCCGCCGTAGCAGGTTCTTTTTATCCTGCAAATCCGGAACAGCTTCATCTGATGCTGGACCGGTTTTTGAATGATGCGGCGACCGCCGCACCAGCTCCCAAAGCCATCATCGCGCCTCACGCCGGCTATATTTATTCCGGCCCGATCACCGCAAGCGCCTATGCCCGGTTAAAAAAAGCCCATGACAAGATAACCCGCGTGGTGCTTATCGGCCCCTCTCATCGTGTCGCTTTCAGGGGCCTGGCCGTAAGCAGGGCCCAGACGTTTACCACGCCGTTGGGATCTGTCCCTGTGGACCTGGCGGCAGTGCAATCCATAGCCCGCCTGCCCTTTGTCGAATATCTTGAGCAGGCCCACACCTACGAGCACAGCCTGGAAGTGCATCTGCCCTTTTTACAGGAAATGTTGGATAGCTTTGAAATCGTGCCCATTGTTGCAGGCGAGGCTTCGCCGGAACAAGTCAGTCAGGTGCTTGATACGTTATGGGGCGGCGATGAAACGCTGATTGTGATCAGTTCCGACCTGAGCCATTATCATGATTATGCCACCGCTCAGCAGATGGATAAATCGACCAGCCGGGCCATAGAACAGCTGCAATATGAGCAACTCGCCTCCGAATCCGCTTGCGGTAAAGTGCCGGTCAGCGGCCTGTTAAATCTGGCAAGGAAAAAATCGCTGTCCGTTACCACCATCGACCTGCGCAACTCCGGCGACACCGCGGGAGATAAAGCCAACGTGGTCGGCTACGGTGCTTATGTCATTGAATAATGCGAATCGGCAACGCCTGTTGGATTTGGCGAAAAGCGCCATTCAGCATGGCTTGCAAACAGGCCGCCCCCTGAACATCGACTTGGACGATTATCCGGAAGAATTAACCGAGCGGCGCGCCACTTTTGTTACCTTGGAGATAAACCGTCAGTTGCGCGGTTGCATCGGCATGCTGGAAGCACTCAGGCCGCTGGCCGAAGATATTGCCGAAAACGCATTTTCCGCCGCCTTCAAAGACCCTCGCTTTCCGCCGCTGCAAGCGAACGAACTCGCCGACCTGGAAATACACCTGTCCTTGCTCACAGCTGCCGAACCCATTGCATTTACCTCTGAACAGGACTTAATATCCCAACTGCAACCCGGTATAGACGGCTTGATATTGGAGGAGCCGGACATTTACAACGTTGCGAACAAGCGCGAACAGCCGCCGAGAATAGACGGTTTAATATTGGAACAAAGCCGCCGACGCGGCACTTTTTTGCCGTCGGTATGGGCGTCATTGCCGGAACCTGAGCAATTTTTGCGGCATTTAAAACTAAAAGCAGGATTAGCGCCCGATTACTGGTCTGAAAATATCCGAATTTACCGCTACCGAACCGAGATCATCGACCAGGCAAGCATTACGTCGTCCGCCTCTTCAGATGACGGCCAACCTCCGCAAGAGACTTCGTCATGACCGGGTAATGAATTCGACTAACCGCTTACAAGGACGGATTAAACGTGGATCATTAAGCAACCGCCATGGGTAGATGAAACAAGAATGATGTCCCCGTATTCAGGATGCTTGACACACTTCGCCGCAACCAATCCGGCGTAGACGACCCTGTCAATTTCGTCATAAATAGCTTCGGAAATTTCTGCGTATTGCTGCACGGTGAGCGGCGTTATCTTTGTGTCTTTCATTCAAATAGTCTCCGACAAATTAAAGAAAGGCGAGTTTGAAGGGTAATGCTATTTTGCTTTTTGTTGATGCTATCTCGATTGAGTTGGTCTCTAAAACGCCCCTTATGAACAACGCTACACGGGAAGCTTACCGCCAGCCCCTGAGAAAAGTCAGGAACCGGCAAAGCTTCCTTCATAAAACCTTCCAATTAGCTGTCAAGGTCGACACAGTGCAAATAAATCCTGCGGTTAAAGAGCAGCGCGACCATTAAGGTGAGTTGAACAATGATGTTAAATATCCATACTATGTTTTTCATGATGATCTCCTCAAAGCGAATTTATTAAATTTATGCTTCCGTCAGTCATGTCGGCAAGTCGGTCTAGCATTCTTGATGTCGTTATCGGCTGACATTCTTAAGCTTAAATATACAATCCCTATCACTCGGCAATAGCGCCATACAGCCGTCAAAAATAGCGTGGTTGTACGAGCATCTTTAGGGTAGAACGATCAACTTTTTCAATCAATAAGCGCGATTACTTACCCGTCGAACCCACCTATTAAGCTGAATGCCTTACACCGGCCAAAGTGTTAATTCCAAATGATTCGCCAAGATTAAAGCATAAAAAATACCATTTATTTAATTTCCTTATGCAACAGCGCGTTAGTTTATATTGATATTGACCTTGCTCTGAATTTTAAAAAAACGGGCTATTTTTTAAGAAAGAGGGGAATTATTTTTCCGCTTTTGGCAATGCATAAGCAGGTTTCTATAAGTAGCGCGGGTAAATAACGCACCTTGCTTTCAACGTGTTGTGACGCCGGGTCAGCCTCACAACAACCCATGCTCCGCAAAGTAATATAGTTTGGTGTTTTTTGCATTCCCAGACCGTCCCGCGCTAACAACATAAGCACATGATTAATATCTAATTATAATCTCTTGCAAGCTCAGACTGTCTCAAGTAAGCTCACCTTTTAAGTGTACCCTAGCGCGTACCCTAAACAAGGGGAACATGGTTTACCGATGGCAGGAATATGGCTAAGTTAGAAGATAAGCAAATTAGAACGTGGATTAAGAACAATATCCGCTTTGATGCAAAGTCAGATAGTAACGGCTTATATATCCGTTATCGCGAAACCGATAAAACGCCAATTTGGTTTTTACGTTACAAAATCGCAAAGATCGAACAGCGGCTAATTATGGGCAGATACCCCGATATGACACTGGCCGATGCAAGGCGGGAAGCGGCTATTCATCGAGCTGAAATCCTAAAAGGCCATAATCCGGCCGATACTAAACGAGAGCGTAAACGGGCCACCGCCGAGAAAGCCATTATTGAGAAATCGGCACAAACCGTATCAGAGCTAGTTGATGAATTTTTCAAGCGCAATGTGGAAGGGCAGCTGAAATCAGCACACGCCAGACGATTGCGAATAGATAAATACCTAATCCCGGCTATCGGTAAATTAAGAATTAAATCTGTTGAGCCGATGCACATATCCAATATGCTTAACCAAATTATTGACGCCGGCGCACCCACCACAGCGAACGACATTTTAAGCAATGCCAAGCAGATATTTAATTACGCTGTTAAGCGGCAAATAATCAAACACAATCCCGCTGCTGCGTTTGATTCATCCGATGCCGGCGGCAAGGAATCGTCAAGAACCCGCTATCTTACCCATGAAGAATTAACCCGGCTTTTTCGGGCGATGCAAGCAAGCGATAAATTTAGCAACCACCATTATCTTTGCACAAAATTACTATTATTACTGGGTTGCAGAAAAAGCGAGTTGCTCAAAGCGAAACGTAACGACTTCGACTTAAATAAAGCGGTGTGGCATATGTCACCCGATAATAAAACAGAATCCCCTATTGATATACCGCTTTCAAGCTCAGCTTTGGCACTGATCGCCGAGCTGAAGCAATGGTGGATTGATGGCAATGAGCACCTGATACCGGCCATGGGCATAAGGTCAAGCAAGCGGGGGCATGTTGATGAAGGTTATTTAAACAAGCCGATAAAAAGCGGCGTGTTTCCGTTAATGGGCGACATTGAAAACTTCACCTTGCACGACTTCAGAGCCACCATGAGAACGCATATGACCAGCAAAGCGCTTGGTGTAGACCGGTTTGTCGCCGAGCGCTGTCTTAATCACAAAATACCCGGTATGGCAGGCGTTTATGATCGAGGTGATTACTTTGAAGAGAGAAAAGAGGCGCTGGAATTATGGGCGGCATTCCTGGCGACTTGCGAAAACGGAGAAGAATGGAATGTTACGCCAATAAGGAAAGCATCATAATGGTTGCAACAGTGTTTTCATAGAAATCAAAAATAGGCTATATTTATATTTACTAACAATAGCTTGTATTTTCATAAAGCACATCAAAAAAGATAACAAAATTTACATCATGGCACTCAAAATAGAAACCAACAGATCGGGGATCTTCACCTTCCAAGTGGCAACCGACCTGGAACGGCTACAGCCATTGCTTGATAAAATCAATTACGGACACCGGCTGTTTTCATCGTTACCGCTATTGCCGGAAATTGCCGCGCAATTGGAAAAAGAGACCTTGGTAACCAGCATTCATGGCACCGATACCATTGAGGGTGGCACATTAACCGAAGATGAAATCGCCCAGGTCATCGAATCAACGCCTGAAACCACCCAAGAAGAACACAAGCAACGCATCAGCAACCTATCCAGCGCCTATCACTACGTTGATAAGACAGCGCGGCAATCGGCAGACAATGGACAACAGAATTTTATAGTTTCAGAATCCTTCATCCTGTCGTTACATCAACTCATCAGCGGCGGCATCAATGACGAACGGTACCGGCCCGGCCAATACCGCGACAATCCCAAGGGCAAAATCACAAAAGTGGGTGACGCAGACCATGGCGGCGTCTATAAACCACCGCAAGCCCATATCGATATTAAGATGCTCATGGGTCATTTTATCGCGTGGCTTAATAGTGACAAACTATGCCGCTTACCCAGCCTGATTAGAGCGCCGTTAGCGCACTATTATTTTGAACGTATCCACCCCTTTCAAGACGGTAACGGGCGCGTGGGCCGATTGCTTGAAAAAAGCATCCTGCTTGCATCGGGCGACAAATACGCAAGCCGCGGTATTGATCGTTATTACCTCGAAAACATCGATGCTTACTTTTCGGCATTCAATCGTTCCCGCAAAGAAGAAAAAACGAACCCAGAATATTGCAATCATGCTTTCGTTGAGTTTGTACTGAAAGGCTTCGACGTGACAATCGAAAGGCTCCATCACCGGGCCAATAAATTGATGGAGCATTTTTTACTTCTCGCTTGGCTGGGCCACCAGCTCAGAGAGAAACACATCAACCACCGTGAACACCTCATTTTGGACTTTCTAAGCGCTCAACCGGCCCCGATTAATCAAGGCCAACTAAAAAAAATGCCGTGGTACCACGAACTGTACCGGAAACTTTCGCCGGCAACAGAAAGCCGGGATTGGAGCCATCTACTCAGCCAAGGCTTAATTACCAAATCAGAGGATGGCTTTATAAAACTCAATGCTTTTGGCGTTAAATAACGTCAGTAATAAAGCGGGGCTTCAGATTAAACGCTTGCCAGTTCGGTTTATGAACCCCTCATGTTAGTCTGAAAACTCCGCCTTTAAACGCTGGCGCTGTTCAGCAGTTAAGGTGTTAAGCAATGTCATAAGGATTTGCAGTGTTGTTTTTTGGGGTGGATTAAGATCGTGTTTAAACGCCAACGAAAAAACAAACGTTGCCCCGCACTCGCGGGCATTTTGGCATTGACAATACAGTTCAGAAACCGTGTTGCTCATGCGATTACTGGAGACAATAGTAGACTTGCTGTCACAGTGTGGGCAGATCACGCGCATGATAGAAACTCCTTATTTTTTAATGATTTTATCATGCCAGGCTTTTGCGCTATGATTGATTTGACCGGATAGGCTTAGCGGCCGATAAGCGGGATTCGTCTCCCCGCTTCCGGTTATTCCCTTCAGGACGATTTACACTTTTGACGGAGTGGTATGAGCCAGGTATTTTTTCAAGGTTATGGATGGTGGATTTTTAAGCACGTAAAAGCGCAACAAGAATTTTTAATAACGCCATTATCTTCTGATTACAACGAATCGTCTTATCGTAATAATTTTTTACTTTCCGGATATAGTAAGGGAGTGGACGGGATTATTGGTAAAAGCAGTTTTAGAATGCAGGGATTTTTTGATTTAACCAGAGATGATGCGTTTGCTTTTAAACAATTAGGAAGCGACTTCGAACCTGACAGGAAGCTACTGCCATGTTCCACCTATGACGGCACAATCTATCGCTCTGGCAGTGCATTTGAAATCTTCGACCAACTCAGGCCATGGGGATTACGGATGAAAGAAGAACATTGCCACTTTATAATTGATAAGGAAAGACCTTTTAAATTCAAAATACAAGCCCCAGAAGTCACAGCAAAAGCAGAGCTTAGCGCTGGAGAACACGTTAATACTGACGACACCGCGCCAAAAATAGGAAGACGCCAAAATCAAATAAATACGATTTTAACTGCTATCAGCTCCCTAGAACTCGACCCGATGAATATCAAAACAGGCAGGAAGAAAGATATTAAAACGGAATGCTTAAAAGACAAGACGCTATTTACTGAAGCTGGCTTTGAGCATGCATGGGATGCATGCAATGCAAAAAAGTTAATTAGAGTAGAAAATTATGAAAAATGTGCTTCAAAATCAACAGTCTTTTAAGTAGGCAGTAAAACTGCCCACTGTGCCCCCTCTTTACTGCACCCTACCTATGTAAATCATGCTTTAGCCATGCCGGAGCAATCCCGTTCCGGCGCAAACCTAACACGAGGTTAGAAAATGGCTATGACGGTAACACCATTTCCCACTGTCACCTCCCTACTAAAAAGACCACTGGTCGAACAAGCAACGGGGAAATCAAGATCAACACTTTATCGTGATATTCAGCGCGGTTTGTTAACCAAACCCGTCAAAATTGGCGGTGACCGAGTTGCATGGCCCGCCAATGAGGTTAATGCGATTAATCAGGCGCGGATCGCCGGCAAGACCGATGATGAAATCAAATCGCTGGTAATGGAGCTAGAGCAAGCGAGGTTATCGGCATGAATATCGTATTAAAGCTAATGAAAAATGAACCGCGCGTAGAAAGCTTAGTATTGGCTGCTGTGTTGCACTCCAAACATAAAAACGTTTTGGAGTTGCTTGATAGGCACAAGGAATCATTTGAGGAGCTTGGCCCTTTGGCGTTTAAAACGCGAAAGGGTGAATCATTACCGCAGGGAGGCCATGCAAAATCAACTCGATATGCACTACTTACTGAAGATCAGGCTTATTTGCTGCTTACTTTTAGTCGTAACACCAAACGCATCATTAGTTTGAAAGTCGAGTTGGTCAAAGTCTTTTCAAGATTCAGGCAACACAAGCAAGCCGAGGCGGATTATCTTCCGTACTATCATGAGTTACATGATCAGGTTAAAACCCTTGCAGAGAGTGCGCACCAATGCGGCAGAAATGCATCGGAGCGCGAATTACACATCAATATCAACAGAATCATAAATAATGCTTTTGGTTTGGAAACTGGACAGCGGCAAGGTTTACCTGGACACCAGCGCGTTAAACTGACAGCTGCCAATGTTATTGCTATGGAGTTGCTGAAAGAAGCAATAGCCAACGGTTACGACTATGAGGACGCTTATCGACACGTGAAGCAAGGCGTTACGGCGCTTGCCAATTCTGGTATCAAGCTATTGGAGGCGGCATGAATCAAGTTCTTAATATTCAGCCTGGAAATACCCTCCATAGCTTGGTTAATTGCCAAAAGAAAAGAAGCTGGACGCCAGCAAAGCCCAATGCGCGCTTGACTGGTTCATTATTGGCGGCTATTCTTACCGCGCTGCCACATTGCAGCACGGGATTGGCCTCCTGGAATACGAGCGGCACAGCCGCAACCATTGCGGTTTTTTTGTGCGCAAAAAAACTCAGTTCTTCATCGTTATGTCGGGCTGGATGGGCACTCGTAAGAGTGGCCGGTGCTCGTACCGGTAGGCCAACCTGTCCAGTCCGGCACCATGATTGTTCTCATGTTGTCGGGTTCACAACCTTACGGGACATAACCATGACTAATCATACCCAACAAAATCCTCTAGTAGCACTGTTCAGTATTTATCATGAACGCAAACTGATTGCGTCCAATGTACTTGGTATTCGCGCACTCCGTTTAAAACTATACAACCCGGCCTTGATTGTGAAATTTGATCGTATGGGCGGTGCAGCATGAACGCTCTCAATAACAAGACTACAAACACAAACACGGAATACACGCATGCGGTAACAGCGGCCCAAAGCCGACTTGAGGCGCTCAACACTACTTTTCCAATGTTCATTGGTGAACATCAAGAGCCGGATATTCCGGGGCTTGATTTCGTAATCGATGCCTCCGAACGGTTTGATGAGGCTTTACGACAGGTCTACCAGCTGAACAAAAAAATCAATGACGCTCAACAGCCCGAACTTACCCAGCCAGCGCAAAACCAAACCGATCATGGGGATGATCCGCGTGGTTTCGATCCCGATTATTCCCATCGAGACATGTGTTCAGATGGTCAGGATGTTATGGGGTATTTCGAGTCTTTAAACCGCAACGGATTCATGGCGGGCGGCATTATCAACTTGAACCGCAGGGCGTACCTTGTTGAAGGCAATAGCGAGACAAATCGGGATGATGCCTATTATTCGCTTTTGTCAGTCAGAATGCTGTTTGAGGACAGCCGGTCCCTCACTCGTGCCTGGATTGATGCAGCCAAAGAGGCCGAACAGGATCACAGTCGAGCCGATGATTCGCCCGGTGTAAGCCTTTTTCCCACGACGATTGACGCTAACACTCTCGCCTCAATCGACCAGATAACGTCTCAGGCTATCAATGTACTGTCATCGTTTACGACTGTACTGGCGGGCGTTGATCCAATGACTGCCGCGCAGTACGTGGAAGCGTTTGATTCGATTACATCGGCGATTAATAGCATCAATGCTGCTATTGATGCTTCCGGCGATAAATCGGAAACTCACAAGGCATAAAAAAACCGACGACTGAGCCCAATCAATCGCCGGTTCTTTGCAATGCTTTTCCTCATAGCACGGTTAATATAACCGAAGACGAAAAGCATTGCATCCGGCAAAAAGGAATTTTTACGATGCAAATTACTATATCCATCTGTGACAACGGGGTTAAGGATACCGACTTATCAGTCTGGAAAACTACCCCCACCAGTCTGGTTAAGAAGTTAACCACCCCAGAAACAGGGCCTAAAGACGGCGCTTATTTCATTCGCACCACAGGCAGTAAGCGCACCAATAACGATACCGCCGATACTGCCCCCATCTTAATTTTGGACGGGGATAGCCATATCGACCGCGACACCGGCGAAGTGTTAGACGGCGCGCCCGACCCGGCATTAGTGCATGATGTTTTAAAGGCCGCCGGTATTAACCATATTGTGTTTACCAGCCATTCGAACGGCAAGCACGGCTCGGATTACCACAAGTACCGCGTTGTTATCCTGATCGTTTATAGCCGCGACCAGTTGTCTACTTTGCTCGATTATGTGCATGAGCTGTTACATAACGCGAAGGTCATGCTGTTCAATGTCGCTGAGAATCGCAGTTGGGCGCAGGCTTGGTATTTCCCGCGTTGCCCGGAAGAGCGTCTGCACTTGTTCAAGTCATTCGATTACTGGGGCAGTAAGGCGTTAGATGCTGGTCAGCTCTGTGATGATTATTTGGCCCGGCACCCGGCACCCGCAGAACCCACCACGAAAAAATCAGACCCGGCGCAGCTGAAGTCGACAAAAAACCGGATTGACCCGATACAGCTCTTTAATGATTATTGGAAGTCCCCGGTCAATTACCTGTTGACCCAAGGTTATAAGCCCCAAGGCAACCGGCTACTGCACCCACTTAGCCAGTCTAAGGTGGCCGGTGTTCACATTTGCCGCAACTGCAAAGACGGCGTAGAGCGTGTTTTTTCCCACGGTAGCGATGCCTTAAGCGATGGCTACCCGCATGATGCCTACGATTGCTTCGCGATCTTGGAACATGGCGGCGATTTCACGGCCGCATTGCTGGACATTGCCCGGAGTTGGACTGTCAACGGCATGACCATCGAAGCTTTTAACCGGCGGGCATACAAGAGGGCGCAACCATGAACCCGGTAAATTTTACTTCCGATGCGGATGGGTATTTGCGAGACGGCGAAAGCATCTTAAGTATAACTTTGCCGGTAGCGCCCAGTAATGAGGCCCTGACCAGTGCGCGGGCGGCGTTGTCGGCAGACGGAACAGGGCAGAAAGCCGGTAAACAAAGCCCCCCTTTAAAGCGGCCAGCAGTACAGGTTGATTGGGCAGAAAATGAAGCGCCTGAAGAAGAACCGCAAAACAATAGAGTGCCGGATGCCGTTGAAAAAACCAAAACAGCGCCGGAACCGGCCAAAGGAAAACCGCCTAAGGAATACGCCAGAAACCTGCCCGGCGGAACGGTGTTAGATGATGCCGACATCGAGATATTGGAACCGCTCAATGAATCCTATACGCATACTGTCCTCGGCGGCAAAAACATCATTGTCGGGCAGCGAACTTGCCAGGTCCAGGGCAGCGTGTTCACTTTCGAGGCCCCGGCCGAGTTCAAGAAAAAATTCCTTCATATGCGCTTGATTGGCGTGGGCGACAAAAAGAAAAATCAAGGCCAAGCCTGGCTTGAGTGGCCGGACAAGAATTACAAGCCTAACGGTACTGGGTTTTATCCCGATCCGAAAAAATGCCCTGACGGCGTGTTCAATCTTTTTCGGGGTTGGCAGGTGAAACCGGTTGAGGGCGATTGCTCTATTTATCTCGGGCATCTGAAGAATATCATTTGCGCAGGCGATGAGGTGTCTTTCTGTTATTTGATTGGCTGGATGGCGCATTTGTTCCAACAGCCGGACATCAAGCCTAATGTCGCTATCGTCCTGAAATCGGTGGAAGGCACCGGCAAGGGGACGATGGCGGAGCCATTATTGGAAATCCTCGGGTTTCACGGTAATAAAACCAACGGCGCTTATGCCATTGCCAGCCGATTCAACGGGACGCTGGCCAGCCGCTTATTCATTTTTGCCGATGAGGTCGATTTGACCGATAAGCATGTGGCCGACCGCCTGAAAGGTATTATTTCCGAGACTTCAGTCAATCTTGAACGCAAGGGGCTGGAAATCGAGCCGTTGCCGAATTATTGCCGCTTGATTTTTGCCAGTAATCACATGCGCGTTTTAAATGCCGGCATCCGGGAGCGGCGCTATCTGGTGTTGGAACCTTCCGACGCGAAAGCGCAAGACTCTGCTTATTTCCGTGAGTTGTGGGGCTGGATCAGGGACGGCGGTGCGGCCAAGTTGTTGCACTACCTGCTTCAGGTCGATATTTCGGGGTTTGATCCGTACAAATGTCCTCAAACTAAGGCGTTAATTGCCGAGAAATTGGCGAACCTGAGCGGTGTTAACCGGTTCTTTTATAACGAAATCATGCGCCCCGAACCGTTCGGCGGCAAAGCCCGCATCTATGCCCATGAGTTGATAGATGATTTTGTGGTGTGGAGCGCCGACGACGAGGCCAAAATCAGCAAACCCGCTGCACGGAATCTGATTGGCCGCATGATGGCTAAGCTCAACATAGACGTTATGGGGCGTTCCGACAGGGATGGCGGGAAATATTACGACTTGCCGAGCCGTGGTGAGTTGGTACAGCTTTTCGCCAAATTGTTGGATGTGCCGGTTTCTGAGCTGGAGCTATGATTTTTTTATTAACCAGGCTTTGTGCTGTACCAACTGTACCAGCTTTCTACAAGCCAAGACGCATAAGGGTTTAAGGTGGTACAGCAAATATTTTACTTAACTGTACCGAACTGTACCAACTGTACCAGATTGAGGTTTTCTTGAATAAATAGGCGGGAAATGAGGCAAATTTGCTGTACCACTTTTTAAGGCCGCTAAAACGGCCTTAGACCATGAATGACGAGGGATGCAGGGCTTGGTACAGTTAATTTTGGGATTTTTCGCTAAAAATAATGAACTGTACCAGCTCTAGGCCACGAATGGCGCGGCCTGTAGCTGGCTGGTACAGTTGGTACAGTTAAAACGGCGTTTTTTTAGTTATTTTTTCTGAAAATTAATAACCAGAGAATCAATAGCTTATGACAGCGAAATTTATAAAAAACGTAAAAAACCGAAAATCACAAAATAACTGTACCAACTTTTTACGAACCCAAAAGGTGCATGTGTAATTTATGAGCAATAGGCAGGGCGCAACGATGAAAGCAATCGTATCTGACCGGCTTTATTTAACCGGCTTAACCGATGAACAAACCGACCAAATCAAGCAGGCGTTCACTTTCCAGAACCCGAAATATGACGAGGCGCAACAGTTTGGCCGGTCTACTCGGTCGATACCCTTCAGCCTGGGACTGTTCGAGGATACGCCTGACGGCTTGGCTATCCCAAGAGGGCACACACCAGACTGGTTAAAGAATTGCGAGATTCAGGACGACCGTAACAGCCGCCCGGTGCAGATCATAACGAGCATTGAATCCAGACTTTACCAAGAGCGAGTAATACGGCTGGCCGTCGAGCATGGCGGCGGGGTGATCATTGCCCCGGCCGGTGCCGTCAAGACAACGATGGGTATAGAGCTTGCCGCACGGTTGGGCGAGCGTTGTTTGATCCTGGTCAAATCGCTAGACCTGGCGAAACAGTGGCAAGTTGCTATAACACGCTTTACCGGCCTTGAGTGCGGGTTAATCGGCGGCGGCAAGTGGCTGGAAGGGGAAGCGTTCACCGTAGGGGTGTCACAAACATTGGTCAAGCACGAAAGCAGTCTTGATTACGGCCTGGTCATTGTGGATGAGTGTCACAACATTCCAGCGGCGCAAGCTTACAGGGTGATCAATCGCCAAAAAGCAAAATACCGGTTCGGGCTATCTGAAACCTTGCAGCGCCGCGACAACCTGGAATTTATGATTTATGCGGCATTGGGTGCGGTCGTGGCTGAAGTTAAAGCGGATGAGGTAGGCGCTGCGGCTATTTCCCGGCAAGTCTACGGCGTTTGTGTTGGATGTTGTTGATGGGCATCCGCTCGGGTTGAGCTTTTAACAAGCGGTCGGCGATTTACCGCCAGCAGGGGGTTGAGGTGCGTGGCAGTCTGGGGAGGACTGTCGATTTTTAGGGAGAGAAAGGAGGGTAATCTATCGGACGATGGGGTTCAAAGCACCGGTGCCGGATGGCATCACTTAATCAATTTATTAAAGACGGATGATTCTGTCTAGCAGAGGTATGTATGAACGAAAAAGAACGAGCATTATTGAATTTTAGCCGGAGGACGAAAACCATCCTGGATAAAGCGAAGCAAGGTAAGTCGGCTGATTTTGCCGGCATCAAACAGGACCTGGCAGGGTTAAAACAGGATTTCAACCGGGAATTGGGCAGCCTTGAGACCTTAGATCCGGATGTGACTAAGTTCGGCGCGGTGTTAAGAGAGGCCGAGTCTTTAATCATTGAAGCGGATCCGACAACTTATTTGTAATGAGTCGTTGTTTTGTGCTGCGTCTTGGTTGATGCAGCACGATTTTTATAATTTTAAAAGTGAGTATTCATCATGAACACAATAAATCCCAGTGACTATTTTAAGCATAAAGCCGACGTCAGCAATTTGAAAAAGGCCATTACCGATCAGCAGGCCGAGATTGAGAATTTGCGCCGCCGGCTTACCGAAACACAAGCCCATGTCAACGACACCAACACCAAGCTGGCGATCGAGGAGCGGGAAATTTCGAGGCCAGGCGCCCTTTCAAAAGTCACGCTGTCGAAAGAGCAGTTCAATAATCATAAACGCGCAGTGGCCGAGATGGAAACCGAAGTAACGGTTTTAAATGAAGCTATATCTACGCGGAACAGAGACCTGACGAGGCTGAAAAATGATTTGGGTAATAAGAGCCGTGAGTTTAAGCATCTTAGACAGCGAACTACAGAAGCGTTAGCCGATCAGGTGGCCAAGCAGATTTTTGAATTGGCTGGAGAGCCGCTTAAGAATTTGATCCATGCCATGGTGGCATCCGAAGCCAAGCACTACGGTAATTCAAATTCTGCCCAAGATCTATTTTTAACCAAGCTGGGGCGGCGGTTTCGAGATTCGCTTACGCAAGACCACGCTGAGGGAGGAGTTAAAACGCCGGATTGGTTACCCAGTGTACAGGAGGCCAATCAACACGTTGAAGGTCAATTACATCAAATTTATTTAGCTGAACAGGCCGAGTAAGCCATGTCAGCCAAGCAAGATCAAAACGGCAAGTGGTCGGTCCAGGTCGACCGCAAGGGGATTCCTCGCGTCAGGCGTGGCGGCTTTAAATCGAAAGAGGCCGCCGAGCAGTTCGAGCGAGAATACTTGGCTAAGCATCGGGTTGGATGCGCGCAGCACATGCCAAGTATAAGCATCCAAACATCGGGCTCGTCGATAACGGTATCCTCGCTTTCAGGGAATCCGCTGACTGTACAGGTCTATTGTTCTCCAAGGGGCTGATGAGCCAAACACTTTAACAAGGAACATTGCATGAATAACAAACAAAAAGGCTTTATCGATTATCCGAAACCGGATGTCGTGTACATCGATGTCGACGGCACCTTGCTGGTTGATGATTCGGTCAATCATCAGTTAGTGAGCTGGGCCAGGCGACGACACAACGAGGGCAAGCAGATCATCGTATGGAGCGCACGCGGCGCCGATAACGCCAGACGCGCGGTTGAGCTGTGCGGAATCAATGACATTGTGTCGCATACGCTCTCCAAGCCTGGTTATGTTGTTGACGACCTGGGGCATCGGTTTACGCAGTATATGGAGGTGATCCATGTTAACGACATCAATAGCAATGTCCAGGACTGCCAACCGGCTGGTGTATTTGTTGGTTCTATATGAACGTCAGTGACAAACGCTAAAGCCTTACAACATTTCCACCATTCCTAAGAGCCGGAAGATGACCGGCTTTCTCGGGCCTTAATATACCCTAAACAGGGTGTATTAAGGCCCCCATATTCCTACGTAAAAATTAGTTTGTCAGTTAGATTTATGCACCATATTGGCGCACCGACAAACTGTTTAAAAATTTTCAACTTTTCATGCCCTGTATGCCCCGACACACCTAGGATTGAGTTTGCGCACTCCCTCTCGCACGCGCAGTTTTTGCACAAAAATAGTGCAGTGAAATAAAAATTGAAGTTTTCACTACGTTTAAATTTGGGTGTTTTTTAAATTAAGTTATTGAAATACGTTGTTTTTATGATCATTTACAGCGCCGATTTTCACTCAATCATGGCGAGGGGTATATTTCATAAATTGTAATGATTTGCCATAAAGTGCCATGAAATGACCATAAAAATACATTTTTTTATCGCAAATATAAGATTAAGTTATTGTTTTATGGGGCTTTTCGTTAGAAATAAAAAATAATTTCTATTTTTCACTGAATGTCTATTGTCGGCTGCAAGCCGCTATAAATAAGCAATCGGCTAAAAACAAGATGGCAAATATTGGCGGTTTTTTGATGATATGCAATTAGGTGCAACATTAAAGAAAATATACAGCCGTCTATATAGCTGTATTGTTTGGAGAAGGGATAGAAAGCTATGAGCCGACCTTACCCACCAAACCATCTAACAGAATGTTTCCGTACTTCGGACCAATGCCGACCTTTTGAGTGTTATCACTCTCTCAAGCCAGTCAGACAATCAGACCGTGATTGGATCATCTTTAGTTGTTGGGCAAAGATAGCGGAAGCTTTAAGTTCAAATAGTGGCATTCACTCTATCTAATGCCACTATTCAGGTAAGCTCATTATTAAAGCGTACCCTGGCGCGTACCCTTTTTTCATGAAAAACATAATTAATTTGTTTATCAATTACTTATCATATCAAGCCATTCTCCGAAAAGGAATAGGGCTGCCCGTCGCCGATAATAAAATGATCGAGCACCCGTATGTCGAACAAGGCCAAAGCCTGCTTAAGTTTCTCGGTGATATGTTTATCGGCCTGGCTGGGTTCGGAAATACCGGACGGGTGGTTATGGGCAAAAATCACCGCCGCCGCATTATAACGTAGCGCCTGTTTGGCAACTTCCCTGGGATAAACGCTGGCGCCGTCTATGGTGCCTCTGAATAATTCATCCAGTTGTATGACCCGGTGCTGATTATCGAGGAATAAACAGGCAAACACTTCGTAGCTGTAGCCGCGCAGTTGTGCGCTGAGATAGGAACGGGTGATTTCCGGGCTGGTCAGTACATTGCCGCGCTGTAGCGCTTCCTTAAAATGTCGCCGGGCCATTTCCAGCACTGCCTGGAGCTGGGCATAAGTGGCCTCGCCCAAGCCTTTGCCCTCGCAAAAGCGTTGCTGGTCGGCGCCTAATAAAGCACTCAGGGAACCGAAATCGACGAGCAGCTCGCGCGCCAGGTCAACTGCGGATTTACCGGGCGCACCGGTGCGCAGGAAAATAGCCAGCAATTCCGCGTCGGTTAAAGCGGCTGAACCGCGCCGCAACAATTTTTCTCTGGGCCGATCTTGTGCCGACCAATCTTTAATGGACATGCGCATCTTCCTATACGAGTGAGATTTAAGCATAGAAGAATTTCCGCATACTTGCCATAATGTCGTCATTTGTTCATCTTTTAAGGGCATGACTATTAGCAAGCATATTTTATTGGCTGTCAGCGGCGGTATTGCTGCCTACAAGTCGGCCGAATTGGTCAGGCTGTTGCGAAAACAGGGTGCCAAAGTGCGCGTGGTGATGACCCGATCGGCCATGCAGTTTGTTAGTCCGCTGACCTTTCAGGCGCTGTCCGGCAATCCGGTGCATAGCGAATTGCTTGATGCGGATGAAGAGCATGCGATGGGCCATATCAATCTGGCGCGCTGGGCCGATGCCTTGATTATTGCCCCGGCCACCGCTAACACCCTTGCAAAATGCAGCCACGGCTTGGCTGACGACTTATTATCCACGCTCTATCTGGCGGCAAGCTGTCCTGTTTACGTTGCCCCGGCCATGAATCAAGCCATGTGGCATAAAACCGTCACTCAGGAAAATATTCAGAAACTTAAAAGCCACGGCGTTATCGTGATCGGCCCCGAACAGGGCGATCAGGCTTGCGGCGATACCGGCTTCGGCAGAATGTCCGAGCCTCTGGAAATCTGCAAGCGTTTAATGGCTGAACCGAACGCACAGAGTTTAAGCGGGCTTAAGGTTTTAATCAGCGCCGGGCCGACCCGCGAACCTTTAGATCCGGTCCGCTACATCACCAATCGCAGTTCAGGCAAAATGGGCTATGCACTTGCCAACGCTGCATTAAACGCCGGCGCCAAAGTCACGCTGGTCAGCGGCCCGGTGTCGCTTTCGGCCCCTGATAATGCGGAACTTATCAGCGTAGAAACAGCGGCGCAAATGCATGCGGCGGTTATCGCCAAAGCCCCGGATCATGATATTTACATCGGTGCCGCGGCTGTTGCCGATTACAGCCCGGCCCTGATGGAACAAGAGAAAATAAAAAAACAGGCCGAACAAACCACGCTGACCCTGCAAAAAACCAGGGATATTCTGGCGGAAGTCGCCGGGCTCGCCAAGCGCCCGTTCACGGTCGGATTTGCCGCAGAAACGCATGACCTTGAACAATACGCCCAAGACAAATTGACCCGCAAGAATCTGGATATGATTGCGGCAAACTGGGTAGGCCGCGATTTGGGCGGCTTTGATAGCGACCAAAACGCCTTGCTGGTGTTCTGGAAAAACGGTCAAAAATCCCTGGCAATGACCGACAAAAATCGGTTAGCCGAACAACTAATCAGCTTAATCGCAGAGAGAATGGAATATGAAAGGCAGCACAAAAATACAGCTTAAAATTCTGGACGGCCGTTTAGGCAAAGATATTCCGTTGCCTGAATATGCAACATCAGGTTCGGCAGGGTTGGACTTGCGCGCCTGCCTGGACGAGCCGGTCGAGTTAAAACCGGGAGAAACCCTGTTAATTCCGACCGGTTTGGCGATTCATATCGATGATCACCAGTTAGCCGCGGTGTTATTGCCCAGATCCGGCCTGGGACACAAACACGGCATCGTGTTGGGCAATCTGGTCGGACTGATCGATTCGGATTATCAGGGGCAAGTCTTCGTCTCCTGCTGGAATCGGGGCGACACCGCTTTCACCATCAACATCGGCGAGCGCATCGCACAAATGGTTTTTGTGCCGGTGGTGCAGGTGGAATTCGAACAAGTCGCCGAGTTCGACCAAAGTTTGCGCGGCTCCGGCGGCTTTGGTCATACAGGTCGTCATTAAGCTGTTTTTCGTTCATAGAGGCATAACCATGATACGGCTATTTTCTTTACTGTCGGCGCTTGCCGTTTTAATGATTCTGACTGCCGGCGCCGGCGTTTACTGGGTCAGCGCGGCGCAAATCGCGCAATCAAGGCAGGACTCAACGGCGGCTGTTGCCAAAAGCGTCGCCTTAGGCATAACGGCACAGATCACCCTGCTGACCGACACCCTGGAAAAAATGGCGTTAGATCCGGCAGTGCTGGCTGCGGTTACCAGTGCAGACGCGACTCAATTAACCACGATGGCGGCAAAACTTGAACAGCATTTACCCGGCGTCCTGAAGATCAGGCTGTTATTACCGGGCGTCAGCGAGCTTGATGACAAAAGCGTGCCCAAAATGGGTTATGCCGATCTGGACATGGTGCGGGAGTCTTTTACCAAAAGCCAACTGCCGGCCATACAAGGCGATGTCGGACCCGACCGGCATCTGGCGATAACCCGCAGGATTATGCAGAATGATCAGGCGGTCGGCGTGATCCTGGCCAGCTTGAACTATGACTTTATCAGCAAAACCGTGCAGGCGGCGGAGCTAAAAGACGGCCATCTTGAATTGAGGCAGGCAACGCTGGTATTAGGCGCTGCCGGGGCGCCGGCCGGTGCAGAACAAAGCGATGACGCGCAAATAAAAGTAGCCGGCACCGGTTGGGAACTGCATTACCAGGATGCCGACAGCGTAAACGCCTCCCAACTGACGGTCATTGCAAGCATGGTTATTGTTCCTGCATTGCTGGCGCTGTTGGCTTTTTTTATGGGCTACCGAAAGCTTTCAAGCCTGCTGACGCAAGATCTGGGCAGCGTGCTAAAAGCCTGTAAGGACATGATGACGAATAAACGCCAGGATAGCTATCCTGTTAAGCTGCCTGAACTGCATGCGGTTATTTCTACTTTATCGCAGTTTAAACGGGTGATGGATAATCAGGACAGCGACATGATAGCCGACGATCATCAGGTCGCCGATTTTGGCATGAGCGGTTTTTTTGATGATTTTGGCGACGACATCACCGCTCCCGGCGGCAGTCTTCCTGCATTTCCAGCCATGGAGGCAAAATCAGAAGCCAAGCGGCCAAGTCAGGAAGATGCAGGAACAACCGAGACGGGATCGCCTAAAGCGCAAACCGACGTCGTTAAGTTTAATAAACCGGAAATCGTTGAAAAAACCGTGCCGGACTTCTTTGAGATGCCCGTTTCCGCAAAAAAACCTGACGCAGACGCTATTTTCAGAGCTTATGACATCCGGGGCATTGTCGGCAAGACGCTGACCAAAGAAACGGTTTACGATATTGGCCGCGCGTTGGGCACTCAGGCTAAGGAGCAAGGCTGTAAAAAAGTTGTGGTCGGCCGGGATGGACGGACTTCCAGCCCTTCCCTGGCGGAAGCCCTGACCAAAGGAATTATCGCCACCGGCCTCAATGTGTTGGATGTCGGCATGGTGCCTACGCCGGTGCTTTATTTTGTGGCAAGACACAGCGAAGGCCGTTCCGGGGTGATGATTACCGGCAGCCACAATCCCGCCGATTATAACGGCCTGAAAATGGTCATCAACGGCGAAACGCTGGCCGACGAAAGAATCCGACAGCTTAAAACCTGCATTGATAATCAGGCTTACGCAACCGGCAAGTCCGGCAGCATCGAACAGAACAGCCAATTCAGCAATGAATACATCGGCCTTATTTCCGAAGATATACACATCGCCAGACCCATGACCGTAGTGCTGGACTGCGGCAACGGCGTTGCCGGCGAGCTGGGGCCGATGCTGCTGAAAACGCTGGGTTGTGAAGTGATGGAACTGTTCTGCGACATCGACGGCGCCTTCCCCAATCACCATCCGGACCCAAGCAACCCCAAGAACCTGTCCGAATTGATTGCCACCGTCAAACATTACAAAGCCGACATCGGTATCGCTTTTGACGGCGATGGCGACCGTTTGGGCGTTGTCGATTCAAACGGCAAAATCATCTGGCCGGATCGGCAAATGATGCTGTTCGCCAAGGATGTGCTGGCCGGAAAACCCGGATCGGAAATCATTTACGATGTGAAATGCAGCCGCCATCTGGCCGAACAAATCGTAAAATTCGGCGGCAGGCCGACCCTCTGGAAAACCGGGCATTCACTGATGAAAGCAAAGCTGAAAGAAACCGGCGCCAAGCTGGCCGGAGAAATGAGCGGGCATATTTTCTTTAACGATCGCTGGTTCGGTTTTGACGATGCCTTGTATTCGGCTGCGCGTTTGCTCGAAATACTGTCCCGAGACCCGCGCAGCAGCGCCGATGTCTTTGCCGATTTTCCCGACAGCCTCAATACCCCGGAATTGAATGTAGCGCTGGAAGAAGGCGAAAACTTCACTATTATGGACAAGCTGCTTAAGAGCGCCAATTTTGCCGACGGCAAAATCATCGATATAGACGGAATGCGCGTCGACTTCCCGAACGGCTGGGGACTGGTGCGGGCATCAAACACCACGCCATCGCTGGTTATTCGTTTCGAGGCCGACTCGGAAACCGCAATGCACAGCATTCAGGAGCGATTTAGACAACTGCTGACAAAAATCAAGCCCGATATTGTTTTGCCTTTTTAATAACTGGCGAATTGGTAATATAGACTTTGGTAATAATCAGGTAGTTATTATCAAGAGAGGGCGGACGAAAAAGATGATTCCAGAACACACCAACCTTTGGGGAAAACACTGGATCGGCACCTTCCTATAAAAGAGACATTGGTGCAGGGAATTCATCACCATATCTTTAATGCCAGGAAAAAAATCACAAATTCGATCAAGACTGCTTTTTTGTTTGTACACATTAAGCTAGGTCTAATGCACAGCCAACCCCTTTCAAAATTGGATATAATCTAAGGCGAGCGAGGCTGCCCTATAAAGAAAGCATCTCCATCACCCTTTTCATGAGATACCAACATGAACAATAACATCTCGGCCACCCAACTATCGCTGCCCAAAGGCGGAGGCGCCATCCGGGGCATCGGCGAAACCTTCCAAGCCAATGAGTTTACCGGCACAGCCTCGCTGACCATACCCATTCCAACCTCCCCTTGTCGCGGCTTCGAACCCCATCTGAGCCTGGATTATAGTTCGGGCTCGGGCAACGGAGTTTTCGGCTTAGCCTTCGACCTCGCCATCCCCAGCATTTCCCGAAAAACAGCGAAAGGGATACCGAAATACGACACATCGGACGTATTCCTCCTTTCCCAAGCTGAAGACTTAGTGCCGCTAGACAACGGGACGCGCGAAGAGAGGCAGGGCAAGACCCTGTATGCGATCACTGCCTATCGTCCGCGCCTGGAAGGCTTGTTCGCACAAATCGAGCATTGGGTCGAAAAGGAAAAGCCGGGGGAGTCCCACTGGCGGGTGCTCAGCAAAAATAACGTTACCAGCATTTTCGGCAAAACTGCCGCCTCCCAAAGTGCCGACCCCAAAATCACTCCCCCCAGAATCGCCGCCCCGGACAATTCCGGTCACATTTTCAAATGGCTGTTGTCCGAAACCTTCGATGCTCAAGGCAACCGCGCCGTTTATGAGTATCTGGAAGAAAATGACCAAGGCCTCGCGGATGTACTGTGTGAAAAAAACCGCAGTCAAACGGCCAACCGCTATCTGAAACGCATCAAATACGGCAATACCCAGCCCTATAAAACAGGAGAACAAGCGGCTGAGGATAACTGGCATTTTGAAGTCGTTTTCGATTACGGCGAACACCAACTTCCCCCCGACGGTTCCAACCCTTATCTTCCCGAGCAAGCTTGGAAAAAACGCCAGGATTCCCACTCGACCTATCATGCCGGTTTTGAAATCCGCACTCACCGGCTGTGTCAAAACATCCTGATGTTCCACCGATTTACAGAAATCGATGCATCAGGCAAGCCCATACTCGTCCAAGCCACCCGTTTCCACTACCGGGAATCTCCCGGCCTGACCCTGCTGGCCTCGGTAGAGCACACCGGCTACCGTTACGAACAGGGCGTGTACCGAACGAAAAGTTTACCGCCCCTGGAATTCGGCTATACCGCCTTCGACCCGAACGGACATCGGTTCGAACCGTTGTTGGAAAACGCCAAATCGGCTTTACCGGGACTCGATCTGGAACCGGATTACCGCTTGGTCGATTTATACGGCGAAGGCATACCGGGCATTCTTTACAGCGACGGCAGCACCGTGCGCTATTGGGAGCCGAAAAAACCGGATGGCGCAGGCACCGGACTGCATTACGGCAGCCCCGGCACCCCTGCAACCTTACCAATCGAAAGCCAGCGCCTGAAAATCAACCCCTTGTTAATGGACTTGACCGGCAACGGCCAGCTCGATCTGGTCGTCAGCCGCCCCGCCGCCAGCGGCTATTACCAAGTTCAGCCTGACCGCAGCTGGAGCAACTTTCAAACCTTTCCCGCCTTCCCCAGCGACTTCCACAGCCCCCACCATCACCTGGTCGACGTAACCGGCGACGGTCTTGCCGACGTGGTGCTGATTGAGCGCGATCAAATATCGTTCTATCCGTCGCTAGGCGAAAACGGCTTCGGCGCAGCACAGTATCAAAAAAATACCGATGCCCTGCCCGCCCCCAAACAAGACAGCGCCACCGAAGTCTGGCAATTCGCCGACTTGCTCGGCAGCGGCACCCAGCATCTGATCCATATCGGCAACGGCAAAGTCGAATGCTGGCCCAGCTTAGGCTATGGCCGATTCGGCAAATCGGTACAATTGGAAAACGCGCCCCGTTTCGGTACCGAACTGGACGCCTCCCGGCTGTTTCTGGCGGATGTGGACGGTTCGGGTACGCTGGACTTGATTTACCTTTATCCCGATCGGATAGACATCTATTTCAACTACAGCGGCAACGCCTTCAGTACCACGCCAACGTGCATCAACCTGCCCGGTACTTGGGACAGGCTCAATCAAATCCGCTTCGCCGACGTCTACGGCAACGGCACGACCTGCCTGATTTTCAGCGAGAACCACCCGCAGCCGCGCCATTGGTGTTACGACTTCTGCAAACGGCAAAAGCCTTATCTGCTGGACGGAATCGACAACAATCTCGGCGCCAAAACCACCCTAAGCTACCGCAGTTCCACCCGGTATTACCTGGAAGATAAAGAACAAGGCAAGCCCTGGATCGGCAACCTGCCGTTTCCGGTACAAGTGGTCGCGCAAATTAAAAATGAAGATCAGGTCTCCGGAACCGCCTTGGTCAGCACATTTAGCTATCATCATGGTTGTTATGACGGCGTGGAGCGGGAATTTCGCGGCTTCGGCTTGGTCGAGCGCCAAGATGCGGAAACCTTGCCGACCGATGCTAAAGCCACCGATGTAGCACCGGTGCTAAGCAAAACCTGGTACCACACCGGCGTTCCGCAAGCCGACGGCTCGCTCAGCCGACAATTTGCGCACGATTATTTTCAAGGCGATGCGCTGGCGCATACCTTTCCCGACAGCGTCTTCGATCCGCCGGATACCAAACTCGATGCCGAAACCCGGCGGCAAGCCCTACGCGCCTTAAAAGGCGCAGTGTTGCGCCAGGAAGTTTATGCTCCGACAGCTCCCGCGGCAATGCCGGGGCAGAAGCAGGACGCGCCCTATGCCGTCACGGAGCACAATTACTTGGTCAAGCTGCTTCAGACTCAAGGACAAAATCCAAACGCGGTATTGTTCGTTCATCCTCAGGAAACCGTCAGTTACGACTATGAGCGTAACCCGAACGACCCGCGCATACATCATCAATTTACCCTTGGCGTGGACGAATACGGCAATATGCTGCGTAGCTGCGATATAGCTTACGGGCGGCGCAAGGACGAGAAGATTCCCGAACAGAACAGCCTGAAGATGACGGTGCAGGAAAACAACTTTATCAACAAAGCGGTTCCCGGCATTCGTCTGCTCGGCATTCCTCGCGAAAGCAAGCATTATGAAATCACCAACCCTCCGCTACCGGTACACAATTACTTCAGCTTTTCGGAACTCAGCGAATTTTTGCTCTGGCTTAATTCTCCGGGACTGCGCGAGGTTTTAAATAAAAAACTGAACCATGCAGAATCGTCCCTCCTGCTGTGGCAACGTTACTATTATTGGGATACGACCGCGTGTAAACCCTATGCGTTGGGTGAAATCGACGCTCAAGCGCTGTTGGCAAACGTAGAGACAGCTGAATTTTCCGACGCGCAAATCAAGACTGCGTTTACCGGCGCGCAAACTGAAGTTGAGTTGGCATCTAAACTCCAAGCTCAAGGCCGCTACCGGCCCGATCAGGGTTATTGGTGGAATCCGGGCTTGAGCGAATCCTACGAGGGGGCAAGCAAGTTCTTCCTGCCCAAAGCGACCATCGATGCGTTCAATCATGCCACCTGCTATGCATACGACGCCTATTGTTTGCTACCGGTTAAGGTGACGGATGCTCTGGACAACGAGACCAAAATAGAAAAAATCGACTACCAGACCCTGCAAGCGCAAAAAACCAGCGACATCAACGGCAATATATCCGAACTGCTGTTCGACCCCTTGGGTTTGGTGACGGTCTGGAGCGAGTACAAGCCGCTTGATGACCATAAGATTTCCGGTTTCCTGCCTTTGGAGCCCTACCCGACTAAGGATTCAACCAATAAAACATATGTGCCGAAAAACCCGACAGCTCATAGAGTACCTATCGCGGGAATCGTTGCACACCCGGAAGATTACCTTCAGGGGGCGAAAACCTATTTCTACTACGATCTTTTCTCCTGGAAAAACCGGCGAACACCTGTTCATACGGTTAGCTTGGTTCCCGAAAACTATCCCGGTACCGACGGCAAAAATACCGGGGCCATTCAAATCCATATCGATTACAGCGACGGTTTCGGGCGCGCAGTGCAAAGCACGACGAAAGTGGAACCTGGCAAGGCGCACACCCTATCTGGAGACACGATTACGCCGGATAGGGAAACAGCCGAACGCTGGCTGACCTCCGGGCGAACCGTATACAACAACAAAGGCTTACCGGTCAAACAGTACGAACCCTATTACATCGATACGTGGTCGTATATCGACAACCCCCTGTTGAACAAGTTCGGCGTATCTCCCACCTTGCATTACGACCCGCTGGGCCGGTTGATTCGAACCGATACCCCTAAGGGCTTTTTCAGCAAAGTCGAGTTTAGCCCTTGGCTTGAAAGCCATTTTGACGAAAACGACACGGTCAAAGATTCGGATTACTATCAAAAACACAACGCCGATACTGCCGAAACGTTCAAATGGGAGCGCGATGCGCTGAAAAAGGCCGCTGAATTTTATGATACGCCGCACGAAACCGTGCTGGACAACCTGGGCCGGGTGGTACAGGACATTCAAATCAACGTTCGAAAAATCGACAACACCGAGGTCAAAGAAAAATACCGGCTCATCAGCCATTACCGATGGGACATCCAGGGCAACCAGACCGCCAGCGCCGACCCGCGCCTAGCCCAATCCGGAAAGAACAATTTCGAGACGCTCTACAGCATGACCGGTGCGCCATTAAAAACAATCAGCGCCGATGCAGGCCCCCGTTGGCTGTTGCATAACGTCATGGGCGGCCCGATCTATGCGCGGGATGCGCGCGGTTTCGAAACCGTCACCCGCTACGATGCGCTGCATCGTCCGGTTGAGGTTAGCGTTGAAAGCGAAATGAAGCCGAAACAAGTTGTCGAACGAATCGTCTATGGCGATAACCTGAACGCCGAGCAGAAGCTTCAACTACCCGACCCGAAAAAAAGCAATCTACGCGGCCAGCCCTATCTCCATTACGATCAAGCCGGATTGGTGAGTTTTCCTCACTATAACTGCATGGGTCTGCCGCTTAAAATCATCCGGCAATTGCGCATGGATTACCAACAAGAAGCTAATTGGCCAAGCCTGACCGGCACGGTAAACCCACCAGCGGGCCAAGGCGGGAGCGATGGGCAGGTTAAGCCGTTAAGGAATGTGCATGAAATAACTGGAGCATTTTATTCTCCTCACCCCAGCCCTCTCCAGCAGGAGAGGGGGCAAATTGTCGGCGTTATTTCGAGCGCATTCCTAACCTGCGACGTTTTATTGGAGGAACAAAGCTACCGGACAACATACCAATACGATGCCCTGGGCCGCGTCACCCAGGAAACCAATCCGGACGGCAATGTGACCGTCCCCAGCTATCACCTCTCCGGCCATATCGACCAAATCCGGGTGGACGGCAAAGCCTACGTAAAAGGCACCGTCTACAATGCAAAGGGACAGCGCCTAAGCATAACGTACGGCAACGACGTCATTACCCGCTATGAATACGAAACGGAAACCTTCCGCCTGCGCCGCATCGACACCACCCGGCTAAAAGGCAGCGAGCAATTGCAAGATTTGCATTACAGCTACGATCCGGTCGGCAACATCACCCATATCAGCGACCGGTTGCAGGACGTAGTCATCCACGATAACCAAAAGGCCCACCCGGAATCCGACTACAGCTATGACGCGCTGTATCGGCTGGTTACCGCTATCGGCCGGGAGCATCCCGCCCTGTCGGAAACCCGGCAGCAACGCCATGGCGATTTCCAGGGTTTTTCGCTGCCGCAGGTCGGCGACGGACAAGTGCTGAAAAAATACAGGCAAAATTTTAGCTACGACGATGGCGGCAACCTGTATCACGTCCAGCACATAGGGAAAAATCCATGGACGCAACAATTGACCGTTTCCGGCAACAGTAACCGGGCGGTTAACACAGAACTGGCCGATACTCCGGCAAAAGTGAACGATGCTTTCGACGCCAACGGCAATCAGGTCAAACTCCCCGGACTGGCAGGCATCGCCTGGAACTACCGCGACAACATCGCTTGCGCCACAGTAATAGACCGTAGCGCGGAAAAAAAACATTCCGACGCCGAATATTACGTCTACGACGGCGGCGGCAGCCGCATCCGCAAAGTGACCGAACGCTACGCCAATGACAACACCACGCTGAACATCGAAGAAACGATTTATCTCGGCAACTTGGAGATCAAGCGCAGCCTGAGTAAACCCGTAGCGGCAAACTCCCCAGGCACCGACTTACCCCCTCGCCCTCAGGGCATAAGTATCTACACAACTTTTCGTAAACTTTGGCATGATGCCGCATGATTTTAAAAAAGCCTATCCGGCGTGGACTCACGTCTAAACGACCGCTACCAACGTCTGGTGAGTGAACACATGAATTC
>Ga0208270_100016_pt1 | contig 154987 bp, 142 predicted proteins | sample LakWasM109_LOW13_2_FD_183925 | JGI IMG/M metagenome (GOLD analysis project Ga0208270, IMG submission 183925) | Freshwater sediment methanotrophic microbial communities from Lake Washington under simulated oxygen tension - Sediment Metagenome... | ecosystem: Environmental > Aquatic > Freshwater...
TAAAAAAAGGCAGCGACATACTCTCCCACATAACTGCAGTACCATCTGCGCAGTCGGGCTTAACTTCTCTGTTCGGGATGGGAAGAGGTGAGCCCCGACGCAATAACCACCTTAAGTCGTTTTGCATGGGTGATTGACTTATATCAATCAACAATACATAATATCTTAACATACTGAGATAAAGAAATAACAATACTAAAGTAACAAAGAGTGCACCCACCCTTGCGGGTGGGATGCGACGTACATAAGCTTACGGGTTATTAGTACTACTCGACTATGACATTACTGCCTTTACATCTATAGCCTATCAACGTGGTCATCTTCCACGACCCTTAAAAGAAATCTCATCTTGTGGTGGGTTTCGCGCTTATATGCTTTCAGCGCTTATCCCTTCCAAACGTAGCTACTCTGCGGTGCTCCTGGCGGAACAACAGATACACCAGAGGTTTGTCCAATTCGGTCCTCTCGTACTAGAATCAGATCCACTCAAATTTCTTGCGCCCACAGTAGATAGAGACCGAACTGTCTCACGACGTTCTGAACCCAGCTCGCGTGCCACTTTAATGGGCGAACAGCCCAACCCTTGGGACCTTCTCCAGCCCCAGGATGTGACGAGCCGACATCGAGGTGCCAAACCCCCCCGTCGATATGAGCTCTTGGGGGAGATCAGCCTGTTATCCCCGGCGTACCTTTTATCCTTTGAGCGATGGCCCTTCCATGCGGAACCACCGGATCACTATGCTCTACTTTCGTACCTGATCGACCTGTATGTCTCTCAGTCAAGCTCCCTTATGCCATTGCACTCTACGCACGGTTACCAAGCGTGCTGAGGGAACCTTTAGAAGCCTCCGTTACTCTTTTGGAGGCGACCACCCCAGTCAAACTACCCACCAAGCAATGTCCCCCGTAAAACGGGGTTAGACCTCAGATAAGCAAAGGGTGGTATTTCAACAATGACTCCACAACGCCTGGCGACGCCACTTCATAGTCTCCCACCTATCCTACACATCACTTATCCAAGACCAATACTAAGCTATAGTAAAGGTGCACAGGGTCTTTTCGTCCCACTGCGGGTAATCGGCATCTTCACCGATACTACAATTTCACCGAGCTCATGGCTGAGACAGTGTCCAGATCGTTACACCATTCGTGCAGGTCGGAACTTACCCGACAAGGAATTTCGCTACCTTAGGACCGTTATAGTTACGGCCGCCGTTTACTGGGGCTTCAATTCAATGCTTCTCCCGAAAGATAACATCTCCTCTTAACCTTCCAGCACCGGGCAGGTGTCAGGCCCTATACCTCATCTTACGATTTTGCAGAGCCCTGTGTTTTTGATAAACAGTCGCCTGGACCTTTTCACTGCGGCCAGCATTGCTGCTGGCGACCTTTCTCCCGAAGTTACAGGTCTATTTTGCCTAATTCCTTAGCCATGAATCTCTCGAGCACCTTAGGATTCTCTCCTCGACTACCTGTGTCGGTTTACGGTACGGGTACTGTTAATCTAAGTTTAGAGGTTTTTCTTGGAAGCCCTTAGGCGCACTATCACTTTGTCCGAAGACTCCGTGTACTATCGTATTTCCCCAAAAGCCGTGGATTTGCCTGCGGCTCTTATAGGTAGGTACTTTAACGAACTATTCCGTCAGTTCGCGGCGCTTTCATCACTCCGTCACCCCATCACAATTAACAGTAGTACGGGAATATTAACCCGTTGGCCATCGACTGTTCCTTTCGGATTCGCCTTAGGACCCGACTAACCCTCAGCTGATTAGCATAGCTGAGGAAACCTTAGTCTTTCGGTGTGCGGGTTTCTCGCCCGCATTATCGTTACTTATGCCTACATTTTCTTTTCTAACCAGTCCAGCATGCCTTACGACACACCTTCAACCCTGTTAGAATGCTCCCCTACCACTTATACTTATGTATAAATCCATAGCTTCGGTAATATGCTTATGCCCGATTATTATCCATGCTCGTCCGCTCGACTAGTGAGCTGTTACGCACTCTTTAAATGAATGGCTGCTTCCAAGCCAACATCCTAGCTGTCTGGGCAGACAAACCTCGTTTTTTCAACTTAGCATATATTTGGGGACCTTAGCTGATGGTCTGGGTTCTTTCCCTCTCGGACATGGACCTTAGCACCCATGCCCTCACTGCAAGTAAACATTATATAGCATTCGGAGTTTGTCAGGAATTGGTAGGCGGTGAAGCCCCCGCATCCAATCAGTAGCTCTACCTCTATATAACTTTAACACTTGCGCTGCACCTAAATGCATTTCGGGGAGTACGAGCTATTTCCGAGTTTGATTGGCCTTTCACCCCTACCCACAGGTCATCCGAAGACTTTTCAACGTCAACCGGTTCGGACCTCCACTATGTGTTACCACAGCTTCATCCTGCCCATGGGTAGATCACACGGTTTCGCGTCTAACACTACTGACTAAAGCGCCCTATTCAGACTCGCTTTCGCTACGGATCCGTGACTTAATCACTTAACCTTGCCAGCAACGTTAACTCGTAGGCTCATTATGCAAAAGGCACGCCGTCACCCCACTAAAGGGCTCCGACCGCTTGTAAGCGTATGGTTTCAGGATCTATTTCACTCCGTTATTCACGGTTCTTTTCACCTTTCCCTCACGGTACTGGTTCACTATCGGTCTCTCAGGAGTATTTAGCCTTAGCGGATGGTCCCGCCAAATTCAGACAGGGTTTCACGTGCCCCGCCCTACTCAGGATACCACTATCCTTATCTTCTCTTACTTATACGGGGCTATCACCCTCTATGGCTTACCTTTCCAGGTAATTCTAATTCAATCCGCAAGAAATGTCGTGGTCCTACAACCCCAAAATTGCCGTAACAACTTTGGTTTGGGCTAATCCGCGTTCGCTCGCCACTACTTACGGAATCACTTTTGTTTTCTTCTCCTCCGCCTACTTAGATGTTTCAGTTCAGCGGGTTTGCCCATCTTACGATGTGACATGTCTTCAACATGCCGGGTTGCCCCATTCGGATATCTACGGATCAATTCGTGTGTGCCAATCCCCGTAGCTTTTCGCAGCTTATCACGTCCTTCTTCGCCTCTGAGAGCCTAGGCATCCCCCATACGCCCTTATTTTGCTTATTGTACTATTATTGCACGTATTACTACGCACAAAGTGTTCTTTCTACTTTGTTATTATTTTCTTATCTCAATATGTCAATGAACTTTAATCCCGTAGGATTCGTGGAGAATAACGGAGTCGAACCGTTGACCTCCTGCGTGCAAGGCAGGCGCTCTAGCCAGCTGAGCTAATCCCCCATTTCTAATTTTAAATTATGAATGTTGAATTTTGAATTATGCGTAATTCGTACTCATCTTCTAAAATTTCCTTCTAAACAAAACAAAGTAGTCCCGCCCAGACTCGAACTGGGGACCCCTACATTATCAGTGTAGTACTCTAACCAGCTGAGCTACGAGACTCTGTTTTTTGCTTATTATAATATTTGAACTAACAGCGAGAGTAATTAAACCTATTTATTTAAGACCTATTCCTTTTTATCGTCTCTAGAAAGGAGGTGTTCCAGCCGCACCTTCCGGTACGGCTACCTTGTTACGACTTAGCCCCAGTTACCAGTTTTACCCTAGGCAGCTCCTTACGGTCACCGACTTCAGGTACCCCCAGCTTCCATGGCTTGACGGGCGGTGTGTACAAGGCCCGGGAACGTATTCACCGGATCATGGCTGATATCCGATTACTAGCGATTCCAGCTTCACGGAGTCGAGTTGCAGACTCCGATCCGAACTGAGAACGGTTTTGTAGATTCGCTCCTGGTCACCCAGTGGCTGCTCTCTGTACCGTCCATTGTAGCACGTGTGTAGCCCAAGGCGTAAGGGCCGTGATGATTTGACGTCATCCCCACCTTCCTCACAGTTTACACTGGCAGTCTTGTTAGAGTTCCCGACCTTACTCGCTGGCAACTAACAACAGGGGTTGCGCTCGTTATAGGACTTAACCTGACACCTCACGGCACGAGCTGACGACAACCATGCAGCACCTTGTAAATTGTCCGAAGAAAAAACTGTTTCCAGTCCTGTCAATCTACATTTAAGCCTTGGTAAGGTTCCTCGCGTATCATCGAATTAAACCACATGCTCCACCGCTTGTGCGGGCCCCCGTCAATTCCTTTGAGTTTCATTCTTGCGAACGTACTCCCCAGGTGGGATACTTATCACTTTCGCTTAGCCACTCAGATTGCTCCGAACAGCTAGTATCCATCGTTTACGGCGTGGACTACCAGGGTATCTAATCCTGTTCGCTCCCCACGCTTTCGTCCATCAGCGTCAATCCACTGGTAGTAACCTGCCTTCGCAATTGGTATTCCATGTAATATCTAAGCATTTCACCGCTACACTACATATTCTAGTTACTTCCCAGTAATTCAAGTCTGACAGTATCAATGGCCGTTCCATCGTTGAGCGATGGGCTTTCACCACTGACTTATCAAACCGCCTACGGACCCTTTAAACCCAATGATTCCGGATAACGCTTGGATCCTCCGTATTACCGCGGCTGCTGGCACGGAGTTAGCCGATCCTTATTCTTACGGTACCGTCAAGCTCCTACACGTAGGAGTGTTTCTTCCCGTACAAAAGCAGTTTACACACCATAGATGCTTCTTCCTGCACGCGGCATGGCTGGATCAGGCTTGCGCCCATTGTCCAATATTCCTCACTGCTGCCTCCCGTAGGAGTCTGGTCCGTGTCTCAGTACCAGTGTGGGGGATCTCCCTCTCAGGACCCCTACCTATCGTAGCCTTGGTGTGCCGTTACCACACCAACTAGCTAATAGGACGCATGCCCATCTTTTACCGTTGGAACTTTAGTTGTCAAATGATGCCATTCAACAACACTATGAGGTATTAATCCAAATTTCTCTGGGCTATCCCTCTGTAAAAGGTAGGTTGCATACGCGTTACGCACCCGTGCGCCGGTCTCAAGGAAGCAAGCTTCCTCTACCCCTCGACTTGCATGTGTTAGGCCTGCCGCTAGCGTTCATCCTGAGCCAGGATCAAACTCTTCATCGTATATTGTTATGCTGAATAAATTCTGCATCGTATTGTAGACAAAGGCTAGGCTTTTCAAATCTTTCGATTCTCTTACTCTCTTTTATTTGTTTTAAACATCGCTGTCTAAAACGGCTGTCAATTCAATATGTCTATGAACGTGTTCTTCTTTTTTCAATACCGCTTTCATTCTCAAAGCGGGTGCAAAAGTAAGCATCTTTTTCTTTCTGGCAAGCTTTTTTGAAAATATTTTTAAATTTATTTTCTTTCCACCTGTAATCCCAAAAAATCAATGAACTCCCTCTCTTGCGGGGTGCAAATATAAAAACTATTTCTTTCCCAATCCAAATAATTTTTACCCTTTTTTTATTCTTTTTTTAATGCCCTGATATCATGAAATTTACAAATGTAGTTCATCGATACTTTATCAAAATCTTCGCAAATACTCAAAACAGACCACCCTCCTAGCCCCGATTGCAGCAGTTACCATGTAACGCGAAAAGCGGGACTACACTTCCTGAGAAAGCCATAGGTGTGCTACTGTAAATACTTTAATATATTATACTCTATATATTGTATGTGTTTTGGTAATCTTATATATTTGCAGTCCATAAAATTTTAGGAATGATAAAGATTACGCTACCAGACGGTTCGGTTAAGGAGTTTGCGAAAGGTTCGACTCCGATGGATGTTGCGAGAAGCATCAGTGAAGGATTGGCACGAAATGTGATTTCGGCTGCTTTTAATGGTACCACTATTGAAACGGAAACGGCATTAACGACCGACGGTTCTCTTATATTATATACATGGAATGACAAAGAAGGCAAAAAAGCTTTCTGGCATTCAACTTCGCATGTGATGGCGCAGGTTTTGGAGGAGCAGTTCCCCGGCATTAAATTAACGCTTGGGCCAGCGATTGACAATGGCTTTTATTACGACGTAGATTTTGGTGATAAAAAAATCACTGACGCCGATTTTAAAGCTATTGAAGACCGAGTGTTAGAGATTTCGAGAGAGAAGCATGAATTTAAGATGCGTCCGGTTTCTAAAGCAGAAGCCTTAGCGATATATAAAGACAACGAATACAAAACGGAACTGATTTCGAATTTGGAAGACGGAACGATTACGTTTTGCGATCACGCCAACTTTTTTGATTTGTGTCGTGGTGGTCATATTCCGAATACCGGAATCATCAAGGCAATGAAAATCATGAGTGTGGCAGGTGCTTACTGGCGTGGTGATGAAAAGAACAAGCAGTTGACCCGTGTTTACGGAATATCCTTCCCGAAGCAAAAAGATTTAACTGATTACCTGGAATTATTAGAAGAAGCCAAACGCCGTGATCATAGAAAATTAGGAAAAGAATTGGATTTGTTCGCTTTCTCTTCAAAAGTAGGGCAAGGTCTTCCTTTATGGTTGCCAAAAGGAGCCGCTTTGAGAGATCGATTAGAACAATTCTTGAAAAAAGCCCAGAAAAAAGCAGGCTACGAACAAGTAGTCACACCTCATATTGGTCAAAAAGAATTGTACGTAACCTCAGGCCACTATGCTAAATATGGTGCCGATAGTTTCCAGCCGATTCACACTCCGGCCGAAGGCGAAGAGTTTTTGTTAAAACCCATGAACTGTCCGCATCACTGTGAGATATACAATACTAAACCTTGGTCGTATAAAGATTTACCAAAACGTTATGCCGAATTTGGAACGGTGTACCGTTACGAGCAAAGTGGCGAATTGCATGGTTTGACCCGTGTTAGAGGATTTACTCAGGATGACGCGCACATTTTCTGTACACCAGATCAACTGGATTCGGAGTTCAAAAAAGTAATTGATTTGGTACTGTATGTTTTTGGTTCTTTAGGGTTTGAAAACTTTACGGCTCAGGTTTCTGTACGTGATTTGGACAATCCGGATAAATACATCGGAAACGTGGAAAACTGGGAGAAAGCAGAGAATGCGATTATCAGTGCGGCCAGAGATAAAGGATTGAATTATGTGATTGAAAGCGGCGAAGCTGCCTTTTATGGTCCGAAACTGGATTTTATGGTGAAAGATGCTTTGGGCAGAAGTTGGCAGTTGGGAACGATTCAGGTAGATTACAATCTTCCGGAACGTTTCGAATTAACTTACAAAGGCTCTGACAATGAATTACATAGACCCGTAATGATTCACCGGGCTCCTTTTGGTTCGATGGAGCGTTTTATCGCTATTTTACTGGAACACACGGCCGGAAATTTCCCTTTATGGTTGATGCCGGAGCAAGCTATAATCTTGTCATTGAGTGAGAAATATGAAAATTATGCGAAAAAAGTTTTAGAATTGCTAGAAAATCACGAAATTCGCGCCCTAATTGACAACCGCAACGAGACGATTGGAAAGAAAATCAGAGAGGCAGAAGTTCAGAAAATGCCGTTTATGCTGATAGTCGGAGAGGAAGAAGAGAAAAACGGAACGATCTCTGTTCGTCGTCACGGACAAGAAGGAAAAGGCAATATCACGGTTACCATTGAAGAATTTGCAAGAATTGTAAACGAAGAAGTAGCCAAAACATTAAAAACATTTGAAGTTTAACTAAAAAAATAAAGTCATAGCAATTAGAAACAACAGAGGGTATCAACCTCGAGTAGAAAAAAAAGATGAACACAGAATAAATGGTTTTATTCGTGTACCGGAAGTACGTCTGGTAGGTGAAAATGTGGAGCCTGGAATTTACAAAACTTCCGAAGCCTTGCGTTTAGCCGATCAATTTGAATTGGATTTAGTTGAAATTTCCCCAAATGCTGAACCACCTGTATGTAAAATCATGGACTATAAAAAGTTCGTTTACATGCAAAAGAAGCGTGACAAGGAATTAAAAGCCAAATCAACACAGATTGTAGTAAAGGAAATTCGTTTTGGTCCTCAAACTGATGAACATGATTATGAATTTAAAAAGAAAAATGCCGAAAAGTTCCTAAAAGAAGGATCTAAACTGAAAGCATTTGTGTTTTTTAAAGGACGTTCAATCATCTATAAAGAACAAGGACAAATTTTGTTATTGCGTTTGGCACAAGATTTAGAAGAATATGGCAAAGTAGAAGCAATGCCGGTTCTGGAAGGAAAGAGAATGATTATGTTCATTGCTCCGAAGAAAAAAAAGTAAGTAAGTTAAATTAAATAAACTAGGAAAAAATGCCTAAAATGAAAACAAAATCCAGTGCTAAGAAGCGATTCAAAGTAACTGGCTCTGGAAAAATCAAGAGAAAACACGCTTTCAAAAGTCACATCTTGACTAAAAAATCGAAAAAGCGTAAGTTAGCTTTAACTCACTCTGCGTTGGTTCACAAAACAGATGAAAAAAGCATCAAACAACAATTAAGAATTATTTAATAATCGACAATTTTTAATTGTCAATTATTAAAACAAATTCTTTAGGTTACAAATTATTTAATAACCTTGGAGTATGGCCAATAAAGTTCCCTTGATTCAATTCGGGACGCCTGCTACAAAAAAACAGAAAAATTATGCCAAGATCAGTAAATTCAGTTGCTAAAAGAGCAAGAAGAAAAAAGATAATGAAGCAAGCCAAAGGATACTTTGGTAGACGTAAGAACGTTTGGACAGTTGCGAAAAACGCGGTAGAGAAAGCAATGTGCTACGCTTACCGTGACAGAAAAGTAAATAAGAGAAATTTCCGTTCCCTATGGATTACGCGTATCAACGCTGGAGCTCGTTTGGAAGGAATGTCTTATTCACAATTCATGGGGAAAGTAAAAGCTAACGGAATCGAATTGAACCGTAAAGTTCTTGCCGATTTAGCGATGAATCACCCAGAAGCTTTCAAAGCTGTACTTAAAAAAGTAAAATAAACGTTTGTACAATCTCAATTTAACTTACTTATATATAGAAAATCCCAGTCGCAAGATTGGGATTTTTTGTTTTTAAAAAGTAACTTTGATTAAAACAAAACCATGTCTGGCCAACTCCTTCAACATCTTAGTAAACACATCCCACTAACCGAAACAGAAAAAGAGCTACTGCTGTCAAAAATTGTTTCCAAAAAAGTTAAGAAAAAAGAACTACTGTTGCAGGCGGGCGAAATTTGTACCCATCAAAATTTTATCGTGAAAGGTTGTTTCCGATTATACATCATCAATGACAAAGGCGCTGAACAAACCCTGCAGTTTGGCATCGAAGACTGGTGGATTACGGATTATATGAGTTTCTCTACCCAAAAGCCATCCCATTTTTATATTCAGGCGATAGAAAACTCGGAAATCATTGCTATTTCAAAAACCAATCTGGACCAGCTTTACACCGAAATTCCACAACTCGAACGCTATTTCCGGATTGTACTTCAAAAATCGTTTGCCGCTTCGCAAATGCGCATTATGTTTCTATTTACCATGACTGCTGAAGAACGCTACCATCATTTCAACAATGTAGTTCCCGAATTTGTACAACGCGTGCCGCAATACATGATTGCTTCTTATCTCGATTTTTCTGCTGAATTCCTCAGTAAAATAAGAGCCGGAAAAGTATAATTGGTTTTCTTGAACTAGTTCAAGTTTTTTGAAAAAGATATGGGGGAACTTTGTATCGAACTTTAAAAAACATTCAAAATGGAAACCAGAGTAAACATTTTACAGACACAACCCGAAGCCTACAAAGCCATGATGGGATTAGAAAAATACATCGCGTCAACATCATTAACTCCTATTCACAAAGAACTGATTAAAATGAGAGCTTCTCAAATTAACGGCTGCGCTTTTTGTATCAACATGCACACGCGTGACGCCAGAAAACTGGGAGAAACCGAACAACGAATTTATCTTTTAAATGCCTGGAGAGAAACCCAGCTTTACACTGAAGAAGAACAAGCCATCCTCGCCATGACTGAAGAAGTAACTTTGATTCAGAACCATTTATCAAAAGCAACTTACGACAATGCCAGAAAACTGTTTGATGAAAAATACATAGCCGAAATCATTATGATGATTACCACCATCAACGCCTGGAATCGAATAGCCATTGCAACGGAAATGCAACTTGCCTAATATTCTAAAAAAATCCCAACCGATTGGTTGGGATTTTTTTTTGCTGGCAACCCTTGAATTTCTTGAAAAAAAATAAATTTAACAATTATAAAATCATTTTTAAATTGGAATTTTATTACAAAATGTTTAGCTTTGAGAAAACAATATAATCCAAATAGTTCCTACTGTATATAACTAACCAATAAGTTGAGCTAGACCCATTTTACGATTATTATTCTTTTCAAATACCACAAAAAGAGTATAACTATAAATTTTGGATATGAAAAGTTTGCCTAAAATTGACTATCAGGCTGTTTTTAATAAGGTGCCTGGCTTGTATCTTATTCTCCTTACCGATTTAACCATAGTGGAAGTAAGTGAAGCTTATGCAAAAGCTACGATGACCAAACGGAGTGAAATTATTGGTAAAAATCTGTTTGAAATTTTCCCGGATAATCCAGAAGATTCTACCGCTGATGGTGTGGCTAATCTTCGTGGCTCCTTAAATTTTGTACTTAGGAATAAAACAGCTCATACGATGGCTGTTCAAAAATATGATATCCGAAAACCCAATGGTAAATTTGAAATCCGGTATTGGAGCCCCCTGAACAAACCTGTTTTTGATTCCAATAATGACATTGCCTATATTATTCATCGTGTGGAAGATGTAACAGACTTTATAAGATTAGAAGATGAACGAATACAAAATCAACTACTTTCATCAGAATTGCAAGTTCGTTTGAAAGAAATGGAAATAGAAATCATCAAACGTTCCCGCGAAATTCAGCAAATGAATGCTCAACTAGAACAAAAAGTCACCGAACGAACGAACCATTTGAAGGAAGCTAACGAGACAATAAAGAAAAATATCGCTATCCTAACCACGCAGAAAAAACAACTGGAAGACTTTTGCAACATCATTTCTCACAACCTCAGGGCTCCATTAGTCAATATTTCAATGCTTGTTGAAATGATTGCTGAAGACTCTGATGAAGAAGAAAAAAGAGGTTTAGTTGAAAAATTAAATATAGCTTCTCAAAATTTAAATGAAGTTTTTAATGAATTAGTGGAATCCATCCAAATCAGTCAGGACACCGAAATTCCTTCGAAAAAGTTAGCTTTAGAAACATATCTGCAAAAAACTATCTCCGGATTACAAGGACAAATTAACAAAACCAAGGCCACCATAGAAGTCCATTTTGATTTGGCACCCCATGTTCATTATCCTCCAAAATATTTATACAGCATTCTTCATAATTTGGTCAGTAACTCTTTAAAATACCATTCCCCAAACAGAGAACCTATCATTAAGATTACTTCAAAAAAAACAGCTAATTCCATTATTTTGGCGGTATCTGACAATGGACTGGGAATTGACCTGAAAAAAAACAAAGACAATCTGTTCAAGATACGAAAAGTATTTCACTCCCACCCTGATGCAAAAGGTTTTGGCTTATTCATAACAAAATCACAGGTGGAAGCCATGAATGGTAAAATATGGCTGGAAAGCACTCCCGATGTGGGCACCACTTTTTTTGTTGAATTTAAAAACCAAAAAATATGAATTCCGTAAAAAACCTACTACTCATTGACGATGATGAAATCTTTACATTCATGACCAAGAAAATCATCGAACGGACAAATTTGGCTGAACAAATAAAAATTTTCGAAAATGGAAAAGATGCTATTACCTTTCTTGAAAGTGTAGCCCATAAAACAGCATTATTGCCTGAAATTATTTTTTTAGATATTTCTATGCCTATACTTGACGGTTGGGGATTTTTGGAAGAATACATCCAGCTCAAACCCAAATTCGGAAAGAAGATAACCTTATACATTATCTCTTCCTCTGTATCTCCTCGAGATCACGAAAGAGCCAAAACGTACAGTGATGTCTCCGATTTTATCATTAAACCCATGTCCAAAGAAAAGTTTATCGACATTATTAAAAATTTATAACAAAAAAACCCAACCGATTGGTTGGGTTTTTCATATTTCTATTTTAATCCAATTAATTAAAAACTTCCTCCTTACTTCCATCAAAACTGGCAAACACCATACTCGGATGCGAATCCTGATGAAAGATATTGCCTTTGTTATCAATCGCAATAGCACCCGCAAAGCCGTCAAAAGGTTTTAATTCATTAAAGGTTTTTTCAAAAGCCTGTGCCAAAGTAAAGCCATCGGTTACTCGAGTTACAATCTTGGCAGCTACTGCCCCACTCACGATATCTTCTCCAACACCGGTTAAACTTACGCCGCAAAATTCATTGGCATAATTTCCCGCCACCGTAGCTGAATCGGATATTCTTCCCGGAATTTCAAAACCTTTTCCTCCTGTGGAAGTGGCTACCGCTATCTTACCATCAGCATCCAAAGCCACACAACCAACAGTTCCGGTTCCGGTAGCTACCAGTTTGGCTTCATATTCTGCACGACGTTGTGGAATTTCTGTGGAGAATTTTTCAAAACCGTGTTGACGGGCAAAATTTGTAGCTCCGCTTCCGCCCAACACTTTATCATCATAATTCAATAAAACCTGAGCAACCTGTACCGGATTTTTGACTTCTTCAATATTAATCACGCCACTCATTTTCAAAGTCGAACCATCCATCAAAGACGCACTCATTCTGATTTTACCATCGCTTTGGATTTGAGAACCAATGCCGGCATTGAACAATTCATCATCTTCCAAAAGCGACGTGGCATACACCACCGTCTCCAAAGCTGAATGAGATTGCAAATACCCATAAGCTTCTTTAGCAATGCGAAGTAACGCCTGCTGTTTAGCAACTTTGGTTTCATGATTGGTTGACGATTCTGAGAAAAATCCGCCGTGGATAATTATTTTCATTTATTAGATTGTTGGATTGTTGGATTGTTGGAAATCTAATTATCTAAAAATCCAACCATCCATTTAAACGTATTGCGATGATTTAATCGTCATTTTAAACGTAGTCAAATCAAAAGTATCATACATGCTCAATACATGGGTTACCAGGTGATTGATAGAAATTGGTTGACCCAATTCAACTTGCGTTAAGTTGGTGTCTTTTATTTCTCTGCCATCCACCAGAATAACCAGTCCGGAACCAATAGCTTCCATCTTGGTATTATGGGTAATCAACAAACCGGTATCTTCTCCCAATCCTATTCCTAAAACTTTAGGATTCCCAACAACCGATTGAAACAAACGTCCGATTCGGCCACGTTGTACGAAATGCGTATCGATAATAACACCGTCAATCAGTCCCAAACCGGAAGTGATTTTTACTTCGCCTTTCAACAACGCTTCGCTACTACTTCCCTGATAAATCATATTGTTAGAAGCTGCAGCAGCACCTGCCGAAGTCCCGGCATAAATAAATTCTTCGTTATGGTATTTGTCTAACAAAATATTGTGAAATGGCGTTCCACCAAGGATGGACGTCAATCGCAATTGATCGCCACCGGTAAACATCACCACATCAGCTGCTTTCAAACGAGCCAACACTTCAGGTTCCGAAGCTTGTTCGCGTCTTTCGATATTCAAGACATCTACATTGTCGGCACCTAAATAATGTAGGGCTTTCACGTATTCGGGGCCAATCTCTCTGGGGATTTTGGAAGCCGTTGTAATGACTTCAATGCGAGATTCTTTCTTATGCTTCGATTCTTCTATAATTCTCTTTAAAATTCCAGCCTCAAAAAAGTTCAAATTCTTGGCGGCATTTTTATCTAAATCGGTTTCAGTGAAACTACCTTTATCAACAGCGCCACCTATTATTATTAATTTTCCACGTATATTCATGTGGGTAAAAATAACAAAAACTTAATACGTACAACCCTTTTTTTACTCTTTTTGGTGCTAATTTATCAACGGACTTATCAAGAAACAGTATTCTCAAATTGTGTTATATTTGCCAAATGGAAGTCAATCAAACCCGTATCAATAAATTCCTTTCCGAATCCGGATTTTGTTCGCGACGCGAAGCTGACAAATTGTTGGAAGAAGGTCGTATTACCATCAATGGTGAGGTTCCCGAAATGGGCACCAAAGTTTCTATAGAAGATGAAGTGCGTGTGGACGGCAAATTGATTCGCGAAAAAACGGAAAAACCGGTTTATCTGGCTTTTAACAAACCCGTGGGAATTGAATGTACGACCAATCAAAATGTGCGCGATAACATTGTGGATTACATCAATTATCCAAAACGTATTTTCCCTATCGGTCGTTTGGACAAAGCCAGTGAAGGCTTGATTTTTATGACCAATGACGGCGATATCGTAAATAAAATTCTGCGTGCCCGAAACAACCACGAGAAAGAATATGTGGTAACGGTTAATCGCCCGATTACCGATAGATTTATTGAACGCATGAGCAACGGCATTCCGATTTTGGACACCGTTACCCGAAAATGCAAAGTGGAGCAAATCAGCAAATATGTTTTCCGAATCATCTTAACGCAAGGTTTAAACCGTCAAATCCGCAGAATGTGTGAGTACCTGGATTATGAAGTTACCGCTTTGAAAAGAACCCGAATTATCAACATCTCGCTCGATGTTCATGTGGGCCGTTACCGTGATTTGACCGATGACGAAATCAAACAATTGAACAAACTGATTGAACCTTCGAGCAAAACCGAAGAAGCCAGTCTGCCCAAAGAAAGAATCATCCGAAACAACAATAACAAAAGAACCTAAATGCTAAAAACGATTCTATACATAGCGATTGGCGGTGCCATTGGAAGTGTGCTGCGTTTTCTGACTACCGTTTTGGTTTCTAAATTTTGGTCGAATCAATTTCCGTTAGCTACTTTTATCATCAATGTATTGGGTTGCTTTTTAGTGGGATTGTTTTTCGGGATTTTGACTAAAAACAATTTAACTGAGACCAATCTGAAATGGTTTTTACTAACTGGTTTTTGTGGTGGCTTTACCACTTTTTCTGCTTTTGGCTTGGAAAATTACAATCTGTTGCAAAACAATAATTCCCTGCTGGCTTTTGGATACATTGGTTTGAGTATTCTTCTCGGACTTTTTGCCGTTTGGTTCGGACTTTTTATTTCCAAATAATCGTCTATAACTGAAAAAAATGTAACTTCGCCAACTATGAAAAAAGAAGCCATTTTTGCCATTCAAAATTTATTGGCGGAGCCCAAAAAAATTGCGATAATTCCACACCGAAGTCCCGACGGCGATGCTATGGGTTCGACTTTGGCCTTGTACCATTTTCTTTTAAAACTGAATCATCAGGCGGTTGTAATTGCACCGAATGATTTTCCCAATTTTTTGGCTTGGTTGCCGGGTTCTGAGACTGTTTTGATTTATGAAAATGACCGAGAGCATTGCACCAAAATTTTGCAGGAAGCCGAAATCGTATTTACTTTAGATTTTAATGCTTTGCACCGAACCGGCGAAATGGAACAAGTGCTGAACAAGCTTACCGCCACGATGATTATGATTGATCATCATCAAAAACCGGATGGATTTGCCACGTTTACTTATTCTGATACGGCTTTTGGCTCGACTTGTGAGATGATTTATAACTTCATTTCCTTTTTGGACAAAACAGCCTTAATTGATAAAACCATTGCTACCTGTATTTATACAGGAATCACAACCGATTCCGGGTCGTTTCGTTTTCCATCGACAACCAGCACCACGCACCGAATTGTAGCAGATTTGATTGACAGAGGCATTGAAAACAGTGAGATTCACAACCAACTCTTTGACAATAACTCCTACAATCGTTTGCAGTTATTGGGAAGAGCGTTGCAAAACATGAAAGTTTTTCCGGAATACAAGACATCCTATATTTCGCTTTCGCAAAAAGAACTGGATGAATTTCATTATGAAAAAGGCGATACGGAAGGTATTGTAAATTATGGTCTAACCATTAAAGGCATAAATTTTGCTGCCATTTTTATCGAACACCGCGATGAAAATATTATCAAAATATCGTTCCGTTCCCAAGGTAATTTTGATGTGAATCAATTTGCCAGAGATAATTTCAACGGTGGCGGACACATTAATGCTGCTGGCGGAAAATCATATGAGAGTTTGAAAGAAACCATCAAAAAGTTTGAAAATTTAATTTCGAAAATAACCATTTAACCATGAAAAATAGTTTAAAAATTGTTTTGCTATTAATGCTTTTTGCAACCATCATCAGTTGCAAGCAACAACAAGCCCGCATGCCGGTTTCGCGTTCTTCGGGTACCTTTATGAAGGAATCGGTTATTCGAAATAAGAAACTAATCGCTGGCGAAGAAGGCAAAATAGATTCTATCATCAAAAGCAATCCGAAAATACAATACATCGCTTCTAACAAAGGCTATTGGTATCATTATGAAACCAAAAATGACAAAGACACCTTGAGACCTAAGAAAGGCGACGTGGCTCAATTTGATTATGAAATCAAAGACCTGAAAGGCAACGTGGTGTATTCTGAAGTTGAATTGCGTCCACAAACCTATCGCGTTGACAAACAAAATATCATGATGGGATTACGTGACGGTATCAAATTGATGCGAAAAAATGAAAAAGTGACTTTCCTGTTTCCATCCCACATGGCTTTTGGGTATCATGGCGACAATAAACGAATTGGTTCTAACCAGCCTTTGATTTGTACTGTAACACTGACTGATTTTAAACCCGAAGAAAAAGTAAAAACCGAGAATTAATTTATTGAAATGAATACAAAAATTGGGCTTTTCTTAGCCGTTTTAGCACTTACCCTTAGCTCTTGTAAAGATGACTATAAAAATTTAAAAGACGGTTTATACGCCGAAATTGAAACACCAAAAGGCAACATACTTTTAGAACTCGAATACAAAAAAGCGCCGATAACCGTGGCCAATTTTGTAACCTTAGCTGAAGGCAACAATCCTTTTGTAACAGCAGATTTGAAGGGAAAACCTTTTTACGATGGCATCATTTTTCATAGAGTAGAAAAAGGATTTGTTATTCAGGGCGGCGATCCTCTTGGCAATGGTTCAGGCGATCCCGGTTATGTTTTCAGGGATGAAATTACCGAACTTAAACACGACAAGACCGGAACTGTGGCGATGGCTAATTCCGGACCTAACACGAATGGTTCCCAATTCTACATTACTTTAAAACCAACACCCGATTTAGACGGAATGTACAACATTTTCGGTTATGTTATTGACGGAATGGATGTGGTAAATGCTATCGAGAGAAACGATGAAATGACCAAAATCAGTATTATCCGAAAAGGAGAAGAGGTTAAAAAGTTTAATGCCATAAAAGTTTTCAACGATTACTTCAAATCAGAAACGGAGCGTCAAAAAAACCAGTCAACCATAGAAGCCGAGAAAAAGAAAGCTTATCTCGCAAAATACAAAGCGGTGATGGATAAAAAAGTGGCTTATTTTACTGCCATGAAAAAATCAGCCACAAAATTGACATCGGGCTTACAATATGTAGTTTTGCAAAAATCAAAAGGAGAAAAACCTAAAGACGGGAGCTCGATTTACATCAATTATTCCGGATTTTTAGAAGATGGAACTCTTTTTGATACTAGTGATCCGGAAGCAGCCAAATTATTTGGAACCTTTGATGAAGTGAGAGCCAAAAACAAAAAAGGATATGCACCTTTGCCATTTAAGGTTGGAGGATACAATCAACTTATTCCCGGATTTATTGAAGGTATCGGGAAGTTGAAAATAGGGGAAAAAGCAATCTTATTTATTCCATCGAGCTTAGGTTTTGGGGAGCAAGGTGCCGGAAATGTGATTCCACCCAATGCCAATATCATTTTTGAAGTAGAAGTAAAAGATAAAATATAAGTACCAATAAAATAATTAAAGTTAATATCTAATAAGTCATGAAAATAAAAAGTAACATTCTTCTTTTGATTTGCTTAGGAATGCTGAGTGCTACCGCACAAACCGCAAAGAAAGTGGTGGCAAAACCGACCAAATCAACCAAAACAACTCCGGCTAAAAAACCGGCAACAGCAGCAGCTGATCAAGGTATTTTTGCAGAAATCGAAACCGACAAAGGCAAAATTTTAATACAACTGGACTACCAAAAAACGCCGGTTACCGTGGCCAACTTTATTTCCTTAGCGGAAGGAACCAATGCTTCTGTATCTGATGCGAATTTAAAAGGAAAACCTTTTTACAACGGATTAAAATTCCACCGAGTGATTCCTGATTTTATGATACAAGGTGGTGATCCTGCCGGAAATGGTTCAGGAGGCCCAGGTTATGCTTTTAAGGATGAGTTTACCGATGCTAAATTTGACAAACCAGGGGTTTTGGCTATGGCCAATGCCGGTCCGAAAACGAATGGTTCTCAATTTTTCATTACGCACAAAGACACCCAATGGTTGAACGGTAAGCACACCATCTTTGGTCAGGTTTTAAAAGGACAAGATGTAGTCAATGCAATCAAACAAGACGATATCATTAAAAAAGTAACCATTACCCGAAAAGGAGCTGAGGCTAAAAAATTTGATGCTGCTAAAACTTTTGCTGACTATATGGCCAACAAAGCAACTGATGATCAAAAAGAAGCGGAAATAGCTGCGGCAAACAGAAAAAAAGAAGCTGAAGCTGAAGCGGCAAAACAAGCCGAATACAAAGCATTATGCGGTCCAATCATGACAGCTAAAGCAAAATATTTAACCGAAACCAAAGCTACTGCAACTGAAACTCCTTCCGGATTGAAATACAAATTCCTTCAAAAAGGAGCTGGAAAAAAACCGGCAGACGGAGCTACCGTTTATATTCATTATGCCGGATATTTAGAAGATGGTAGTCTATTTGACAGTAGCTATGAAGATGTTGCCAAAGCTTATCACAAGTTTGATGAACAAAGAGCCAAACAAAACGGTTACCAACCCTTTCCATTTCAATATGGCAAAAAAGACGGTTTGATCCCTGGATTTATTGAAGGCTTGAATTTAATGAGTTTTGGCGATAAAGCTTTGGTCTATATTCCATCAAAATTAGGATATGGCGAAAGAGGTGCCGGAAATGTTATTCCACCAAACTCCAATATTATTTTTGAAATTGAATTATTGGAAGCTCCTACACCCAACACAGCAGCAGTACCAACAAAATAATTACTACTTATTTATAAAAAAAGCCCCGATTTCTCGGGGCTTTTTTTATGCTTCTTTTTTATGCATAAACAGATAGTAAACCGGAACGCCAAGGGCTACTATCACTAAACCAAATCCGGTATTTCTGGTATCGTAAATCAATAGATCAATACAAATAAGACTAGTCAGAATGATATATAAAATAGGAACTAATGGATAGCCAAATGCTTTGTAAGGCCGCTCAGCATCAGGTTCCTTTCTGCGCAGAATAAACAACCCGCCTATGGTTAAAATATAAAACAGCAACGAGGCAAAAGTGGCATAGGTCAGTAAGTCACCATAGCGCCCGGTTAAGCAAAGAAAACAAGCCCATACACATTGCACCCAAAGCGCTCTGGATGGCACATCATAGTCATTTAATTCTGCTGCTTTTTTGAAAAACAGACCGTCTTTAGCCATGGCATAAAACAATCGGCCACCGGAAAGAATCAACCCACTATTGCATCCAAAAGTGGATACCATAATCAAACCTGCCATCATAAAAACTCCGATGTTTCCCATAATAGCACTAGCCGCCGCCGCTCCTACCCTATCCTGAGCCGCAAACATGATTCCGTGTTGTGCTACAGTAGCCGTTTCTCCGGGAATTCCATGTAAAGGCAATAGCGCTAAGTAAGCAATATTGGCCAAAATATAAATGATGGTTACAATCAAAGTTCCCAGGAATAAACTGCGGGGGATATTCTTTTTCGGATCTTTAATTTCTCCGGCAATAAAAGTCACATTATTCCAGGCATCACTCGAAAACAAGGAATTGATGATGGTAGCGCCCATAGCGCCCAAGAGGGCAACACCTGATAATTTCGTAAAGGTTAGTGTCCCGTCAGCTTCTAAAGTGGTTTTGCCGGCTTCCCACATATTGGTAAAGTTTTGGGCAAAAGTATCGGTATGGAATCCTATATAAATCCCTAATGTTATCAAAGCAAACAAAGCAATCAATTTGGCAGAAGTAAAAACCAATTGAATAATTTTCCCGCTTTTGATTCCTTTGGTATTAATAAAAGTCAGCAAAATGATAATGAACATCGCTAAAATCTGTTTGTTGGTAAAGGCAAAACTTTCGCCTAAAGTCAGTATTTTATTTTCCAAAAAAGGGAAGAATACCGCAGTATAATTGGAAAAAGCGACTGCCACTGCTGCAATTGTTCCGGTTTGAATTACGGTAAAAACGGTCCAGCCGTATAAAAAGGAAATCAGCTTTCCATACGCCCGTTGAATGTAAACATATTGTCCGCCGGCGTTGGGCATCATCCCGGCCAATTCGCCATAACTTAAGGCAGCCGACATAGTCAGTAATCCTGTGACTAGCCAAATGACTAATATCCAGGCAGCCGAACCTACATCTCGAGCCATGGCTGCTGTTACTAAAAAGATTCCGGATCCTATCATGGAACCGGCAACTAAACTCGTGGCATCAATTAATCCTAAAGAACGTTTTAATTCGTGTTTTACTTCTGGCATAAGGTTGGTTTTGATTGGTTTTTTGGTTGGTTTATTTCAAATGTACTTAAATATTTTCAGCTTTCCCTTTCAAAGGAATACTCTCGTTCCACTAAAGCAATTCGGGTGGTGTAGTTTTTATACCAAACGGCTCTCCCCTTTTGCTGAGCTTGTAAATGATCGGTTTGCTGTTTCCATTTTTTTATAGATTCTAAATCTCTCCAATACGAAACAGTGATTCCTATTTCATTTCTGGCTGATTCTACGCCCAAAAACCCGTCTTGTTCTTTCGCCAGTTTTTCCATTAGTGCTGCCATCTCCTCATAGCCTTCGGTGATTTCTGTTCTGACAGAAGTAAAGATTACAGCGTAATACGGTGGTGTCATAATTCCCGATTTTATAATTTCTTGGCTTCGTTCCAGAAGACATCCATCTCGGCCAATGTCATATCCATTAAGGGTTTGCCGAGTTCTCCGGCTTTGCTTTCGAGGTACATGAAACGCTTCATGAATTTTTTGTTGGTGCGTTCCAAAGCGTCTTCGGGGTTAACTTTGAGGAATCTTGCATAGTTTATCATGGAGAATAATACATCGCCAAACTCCGCCTCAATTTTATCCTGATTGCCAGCATCAACTTCTTCTTGTAGCTCCTGTAATTCTTCCTGAACCTTGTCCCAAACCTGATGCGGTTCTTCCCAGTCGAAGCCAACGCCTTTTACTTTATCCTGAATCCGGCTGGCTTTAACTAGAGCGGGCAAACTTTTGGGAACACCTTCCAATACTGATTTTTTGCCTTCTTTGAGTTTGAGTTTTTCCCAGTTTTGTTTTACTTCTTCTTCATCAGCCACTACAACATCACCATAAATATGAGGGTGACGGTCAATCAGTTTATCACAAATACTGTTGGCCACATCGGCAATGTCGAAAGCATTGGTTTCGCTTCCAATCTTGGCATAAAAAACAATGTGCAACAGCAAATCGCCAAGCTCTTTTTTGATTTCGGGTAAATCATTATCCAAAATGGCATCGCCCAGTTCATAGGTTTCCTCAATGGTCAGATGCCGCAGGCTTTCGAGTGTTTGCTTTTTGTCCCACGGGCATTTTTCGCGCAAATCATCCATGATATCTAGTAATCGGTTGAAAGCTTCGAGTTGTTGTTGACGGGTGTTCATAGTGTCTGATTTATGTAAAAATAAAAAATCCTATCACTGAAATGCAGCAATAGGATTTGTTTTTATTAGAAAGTAATTAACTATTTCTTCGTTTTTGGTTTGGCTGGTTCTTTTTCAGCTTTCTCTGCCTTTGGTGCTTTTTCGGCTTTCTTAACTTCTTTCACCACTTCTTCTTTCACCGCTTCAGCGTTTTCCACTTTTGGTTCTTCTTTTGAAACCAAGCCTTTAGCCTGAAGGATGTTATACCAGTTTAGCACTTTTTTGATATCGGAAACATATACTCTGTCCTCATCATAATCCGGTAAAATTTCTTTGAAGTAAGCCGTCAATTTAGCGTTGTCTTCTTTATTAGAAATGGTTGGTCCTTCATTTTCTTTGATAGCAATGGCACGCATAATTTCAACCAAAGGTTTTTCTTCACTGTAAGTGTACATTGAAATTTCAGAAAGCAAACTCACATTACTTCTCATTCCAACGGTAATTTTCTTTCCGTCAAGCAATGATTCTGCTAAAAACCCAGAGCGGGTTTGCAATTTCAATTCGAATAAACCCGGTTTTCCGGCAATGGCTAAAATTTTTTCTACGTTCATTTTTTAATTTGGTTTAGGGCAATACTATTATTTAAATTCAAATTCAGGATGACAAATTAAAGTAAAAATATCTTTAGATTTAAGAATTTTTACTTTTTTTACACTTAAGATTACCTTCCTTTTTTATTGGCAAACTTCATTTTATAATCCGGACGGGCTTTGCCTTCCATGATGTTTTGCAGTTTCTTTTTAATCAGCGTTTTTTTCAGCATCGAAATTTTATCGGTAAACAAAATGCCTTCTATATGATCGTATTCATGCTGAATCACACGGGCAATCAAACCGTCAAATACCTCGGTTTTTTTATTGAAATCCTCATCACAATATTCAATGGTGATTCTTTCGTTGCGATACACGTCTTCGCGCACATCAGGAATGCTCAAACAACCTTCGTTAAAACCCCACTCTTCGCCTTCTTCTTTCAGCATTTGGGCATTGATAAACGTTCTTTTAAACCCTTTCAATTGCTCTTGTTCTTCTTTGGTCAGGTCATCACTATCGCTAAAAGGTTCGGTATCTATGACAAACAATCTGATGGCTAAACCTACTTGTGGCGCGGCTAAACCCACACCATAAGCGTTGTACATCGTGTCATACATATTGGCGATAATGTCCGCTAGATTGGGATAGTCCGGCGAAATTTCTTCCCCAACTTTTCTTAAAACAGGTTCACCGTATCCGTAAATAGGAATAATCATTTTCAGAATTTTTTTGGCAAAAGTAACGAAATTAAATCATTTTTCGTGTCAGATAATCTTGTAGTAAAATGGTAGCGGCAATTTCATCAACCAAGCCTTTGTTTTGGCGCTGTTTCTTTGACAATCCACTATCAATCATGGTTTGGAAAGCCATTTTGGAGGTAAAACGTTCATCCACTCTTACGATTGTCATTTCGGGAAAAGCGACTGTAAAAGCGGCTACAAATTTTTCAATAACCGGTGTGCTCTCCGAAGGCTGGCCATTCATTTGTTTGGGTTCACCAATTAAAACCTTAGCCACATTTTCTTTGGAAAAATACTCTCGTAAAAACACAATCGCCGTTTCCGAAGGAATCGTAGTTAAGCCCGAAGCAATAATTTGCAGTTCATCTGTAACCGCAATACCGGTGCGTTTTATTCCATAATCGATGGCGAGAATTCTTGGCATTTTTATGAATTTTTCACACAAAGATACTCAAGTCTATTAAGATGTGAACAAAAAAAATCCTCACCAAAGGCAAGGATTCGTATATAGTAAAGAGGTTGTTCTATTTAATTGCTTCAAATTTGGCGATTGCCTTTTTTCCGCTATGAAAATGCAGCATCGTCCCTTTGTTTTCAATCATGTAATTATCTGTTTTTTGGATGGTTTTAATAAAATCATTTTCAAAATTCATATTATCACAGGCCATTTTGGTTGCTGTAACTTTTGAAAAACCTAGCTTGTTGGCTGCTTTCATAAAAAAAGTTCCGGTAATCTTGTTGCAACCCGCAAAAGCTTCAAATTTTCCACTTTTAGAATCAAAATTGATAAAATAGTCCTTTTTAGTAGTATTTTCAACAGTCGTTCCGTTTAATTCAACCAATTTCCATTTGGTTTCCGCTAGAGCAAATTTGCCTTTTGATGAATCAGTGGTGGTTGTGGATGTGGATGTTGCCATTTTGTTTAACAATTTAACATCCGACGAATCATTTTCGGTTGTAGTAGTATCAGCATTGGCCGTATCTTTCGCTTCCACTCTATTTTCTTGCACTGAGATAGAATCATTCGAATTTTTAACCTCTGTTTTGTCTGTGTTTTTACAGCTGGTAAAACCAAAAAATAAAACGGCAACGATAAAATAAATATTCTTCATAAAATTAAGATATAGTAATTTGTACTATATGGTACAAAGCTAGACTAACTGAATTCGAATACGTTATACAATTCTGTTGATTAGTTACACAATATTCTGCAATAGTAGCGATCGGGATTTTGAAATTCAGATTATTTTGATGGTTCAAATGTGGCTAACACTTGTTGTTTTCCCTTTTTGAGTTGGAGGATATTATCTTTCAGCGCATAATTATCAACCTCACCCAACATGGTTGAAAAGCGTCTTTCCAATCCCATTTTCGGGCAGGCCATCATAGTCGAAATTACATTGGAAAACGAAATACCAAAAGCCGACGGCATTACATAGTTTCCGGAAAAATTATTGCATCCGGCATACCCATTAAATCTGCCATCTTTAGAATTCAGTTTTAAAAAATAGATTTTCTTTCCACTCTGCTTGGTGCTTTTTCCGCCTAATGTCATCAATTTCCATTTGGTTTCCGCCAAAGCAACTTTTCCGACAGCGGGATTGACTTTTTTAATTACGGTTTGGGATTCCATTCTATTATTCAGGTCAACCGTGGTTTTTGTTTCGTCTATAGCTGCGTCATTTTCAATCGTTGCTTTTTGCTTGGCCAAAATATAATCGGCAGCATGATTTCCGGTAATTTTTTTTCCGGTGATATCCAATTGTGTTAAGCTGTTTTTAGCCACTTCATATTGATTGGGTCCATTGGCAACATTTTCAAGTGAAATAATGTTACCTTTCTTGTTCCAGGAAAAATTCCCTTTTTGGATAAAAATCTTGGCCCCTTTACCCAAATAGGTAGTCTTTAAAGTATAGGTAGCATTTTCATTAATACAAATTTCGGTTTGAATCCCTTCACAATCAGCACAGGGCAAGATTCCTTTATAAGTTCCTTCATAGTCCAAAGTATTTTTGGCATCAATAACCTTAGCCACTGCTGTTGAATCTTTATCTACTGCTTCGTTTTTAGTTTGCTTTTGACAGCTGACCAAAAAAACCATAAAAACCACGAGAAGGATAGTATTTTTTTTCATAAACTACTGAATTACATGCCCGACAAACTTACTTATTCTAAAATGGAAAAAATAGAATTTAACATTATTTTCATACTATAAACTGACCAACAAATGCTTGGCACTTTCTAAAAATGAAACTATATTTGCTCACTCGAGACCTAAGGTCTAACGGTAAGAAGCAAAATTCAAAAATCATGGTCACTTTACAAAATATTATAGAAACCGCTTGGGAAAACCGAGCATTACTGCAAGAAGAAATCACAACAAAAGCCATTAGAGAAGTTATCGAATTATTGGATTCGGGTACTTTACGCGTAGCGGAACCAACGGCTGACGGTTGGCAGGTCAACGAATGGGTAAAAAAAGCAGTAGTCATGTATTTCCCCATCCAAAAAATGGAAACCTGGGAAGCTGGTATTTTTGAATACCACGACAAAATGCTGTTGAAAACCGGTTATGCCGAAAAAGGAATCCGCGTGGTGCCACCGGCAACGGCAAGATATGGCGCTTACATTTCCAAAGGAGTGATTCTGATGCCAAGCTATGTCAACATCGGCGCTTATGTAGATGAAGGCACCATGGTAGATACTTGGGCAACGGTAGGCAGTTGTGCCCAAATTGGCAAAGATGTTCACCTTTCGGGTGGCGTTGGCATTGGTGGCGTTTTAGAACCATTGCAAGCGGCTCCTGTGATTATTGAGGACGGTGCTTTCATCGGCTCGCGTTGTATTGTAGTAGAAGGCGTTCGTGTGGAAAAAGAAGCGGTACTGGGTGCTAATGTTTGCCTCACGGCTTCCACCAAAATTATAGATGTTACCGGAAGTGAACCTATAGAATACAAAGGTTTTGTGCCCGCGCGTTCCGTGGTGATTCCGGGAAGTTATACCAAAAAATTTGCTGCTGGCGACTATCAAGTACCTTGTGCGTTAATCATCGGAACCCGCAAACCTTCGACCGATTTAAAGACTTCTCTGAACAATGCGTTGAGAGAATACGACGTAGCCGTTTAATCCCTTCATAAAAGCTTTAGATGTTCAATTACAAACAATTGTTGAAATTACTGATTCGCAGAATACTGATTGTCTTTTTGGTGTATCAGTTTAGCCGAGTGTTATTCCTGCTTTTTAATCGTGGTAATTTCACCAATTTAGATGTAAAGACGTTTCTAGGTGGTGCTTTGTTCGACTTATCAGCGATTGGCTTTATCAATTTATTGTTCATTCTACTGCATTTATTCCCCGGAAATTTTAAATATAAAAAGGGATATCAGAAGGCTTTGAAAATTGGGTTCTTTGCTGTCAACTTGCTTTTCATCGCTACCAATTTTGTCGATTTAGAATACTACAAATTCACCGGAAGACGCAGTTCTTTTGGACTCATTACTGCCAAAGGCATGGAGCACGAAATCGGTGGTTTGATCATTTCCTTTCTTCAGGAGTTTTGGTACATCTTGGTTGGTTTTATTCTTTTAGCGATTTTGCTTTGGAAAGCTATAGCCAAACCGAGATTCATTTTTCCATTGGAACAGTTGACCGTAAAAACTATAGCCAAACAAACCGGAATCATGATACTTTCGCTTGGCGTTGGCTTGCTGATGGCCCGTGGTGGCTGGAGTGAAAAACCTTTGCGCATCGTCGACGCCATTAATTATTCTTCATTGGGTAATTCGGCTTTGGTGCTGAACACGCCTTTCAGTATTATGAAAACGGCAGGAAAAAAAGAAACGCTGATCGATCCCAAATTTTATACAGACAAAGAACTGAATCAAATTTTCAATCCGGTATTTGTTTCTAGTTCAACGGAAAATCCGATTAAGAAAAACGTGGTGATTTTTATTTTGGAAAGTTTTGGCGATGAAAATTTACACAGAGGTTTTACGCCGTTTATTGATTCTTTAGCCACACAATCCTATTATTTCAAAAATGGTTTTGCCAACGGAAAAGTCTCTATTGATGCCGTACCTTCTACGCTTTCCAGTATTCCGAGTTTGATGAATACTTCGATTATTTCTTCAGGCTATTCCTTGAATAAGGTTTATGGTTTGCCAAAAATCATGAAGAAACAAGGATACAACACGTCTTTCTTCCACGGTGCGTTTAACGGCAGTCAGAACTTTGATCAGTATTGTAAAGTGGCCGGATTTGACCATTATTTTGGCAAAAATGAATATGTGGGGCCCGAAGCTTTTGACGGCAGCTGGGGCATCTTTGACGAAGAATTCATGCAGTTTTTCAATAGAAAATTGACAAGCTTTAAACAACCTTTCTTCAGTACGCTTTTCAGTATTTCTTCTCATAATCCGTATAAAGTTCCGGATAGATACAAAGGCAAATTCATCAAAGGCAACCGAAAAATTCAGGAAAGCATTGGCTATACTGACTATTCCTTAAAACAATTTTTCAAATCGGCGACTAAAGAGCCATGGTACAACAATACGCTCTTCGTAATCGTTGCCGACCATACCTGTTCCGAGCCAACCGCCGATAAATACCGGACGAATGTTGGAAAATTCAGAATTCCGATTTTGTTTTTTGACCCTTCCAATCCTAATTTCAAAGGTGTTCAGCAGAAAAATTTCCAGCAGATTGATGTGCTGCCAAGCATTTTAGACTATCTGAAAATAAAAGATGCAGTAGTGACTTATGGCAAGCCATTCAGTTCCGATAAAAATTATGTGGTGTATTATTTGGACAATATTTATCACCTGATTAAAGATGATTATTATCTGGCGTTTGACGGACAAAAAGCGATTGGTTTGTACAATTTCAAAACTGACGAACTGCTCAAAAACAATCTCTTGAACAAAGATAAAAAGCGAGCTGCAGAAATGACAAAATTCATCAAAGCCTACGTGCAATCCTTCAACGAGAGAATGATTTCGGATAAATTGACCACGCAATAATTACTTATTCGCTTTCTGAAGTTTAATCAATTTGGCGTATTTCATGTAGGAGAAAAATGCCTGTATCATTGAAATACTTAAACCATCTAAACCGTTCAGTATTCCGTTTTTGAAGAAATAACAACGAACAAAAGCCACCGTTCCGTTTAAAACCGGTTTGAACGCATTCACTCTTTTGCCCTGATCATACAGCTGTTGCGCATGCCAACCGGAATATTGATTTTTCTTAGAAATAATCTGCTCCAAAGAATCCCAACCGTAGTGAAGAATGTGTACCGGAACTTTCGTTTCGTTTTGTGCGATGATTTTTTGATGGACTATCGATGGCGAAGGACCAGCCGTTTTTTTGTTGAAAAACCGAACTTTATGATCCGGATACCAACCGGCAAAGTCGATTAATTTATCTGCTAAAAAGTTTTTAATTCGGAAACTGAACGCATCATAATTGCCTATCAGATACTTTTCTTTTAAAATAAATTCCTGAGCATCTGCATCCAAATATTCATCAGCATCGAGATTCAAAATCCAATCGTTTTTACAAAATGGCAAACCGTGCGTGCGCTGTGGCCCATCGCCTAAAAAAGCCTGCGATATAACAGTGGCTCCTTTGGCGGTAGCGATTTCAACGGTTTTATCTTTGCTTAACGAATCTACCACAATCACTTCGTCACACACTTTGAACAGTGCATCGATGCATTTGCCGATATTTTTTTCTTCATTAAACGTGATAACCAAACCGCTGATTGCCATAGTAAGTTGCTTTTGTTGGAAGCAAAAATATAACTTTTGCCACTAATTTCATCACAAGGCTGACGGCTTCTTCAAATACTTTGTATTTTAGCCGCATCAATAATAAGGATTGTCATTTATGAAACTACTGGTTATTCAACAAAAACGAATTGGCGATGTGCTGACCAGCACGATTATATCCAACAACTTAAAAAAGTTTTATCCTGACGCTACTGTTGATTATATGTGTTATCCCAACTGTGTGGATGTGCTGAAAGAGAATCCTAATATTGATAACATTATCGTTTTGACCAATGAAGTTCGGAAATCGTATCCGAAATTATTGAAATTCATTTTTCAGATTAGAAAGAATAACTACGATGTCGTTATTGATGCCTACAGCAAACTGGAAACCAACTTGATTACGCTATTTTCGGGCGCCAAATACAAGATTTCATATGACAAAGGCTATTCCAAAATCTTCTACAATTACAACATGAAACGCATTCCGAATGGTACTAAATCCGACTTAGGTTTGGCCATCGACAATCGGTTATTGTTGCTAAAACCATTGATTAAAGAAACCATTACCGACTATAAACCAAAGATTTTCTTAACACCAAACGAGATTCAGGAAGCTACAGCTTTGCTGGGCAAATTTGGCATAGAAGTGGGCAAAAAACCGTTGATTATGATGGGGATTTTGGGCAGCGAATGGTACAAAACCTATCCGTTGGAAAACATGGCGAAGATTATTGACTTTGCTGTAGAAAAACTGGATGCTGATATTTTGTTCAACTACATTCCGTCACAAACGGAAGAAGCGCAAAAGATTTACGATTACTGTACTGACAAAACCAAAAAGAACATTCACTTTGATTTGTATGCCAAAGGCTTGCGACCGTTTTTAGGATTGTTATCGCAATGCGATATGCTGATTGGCAACGAAGGCGGTTCGGTGAATATGGCCAAAGCGTTGAACGTTCCTACTTTTTCTTTGTTTTCGCCATCGGTGGATAAAGAAACCTGGCAGATTTTTGAAAATGAAAAAGGCAATATTTCCATTCATTTAAAAGATTTGAAACCCGAAATCTATGAGCAACACGATGAGAAATACATCAAGGAACACACCTTTAAATACTTTGACGAATATCCGTTAGAACTGATTTTAGAGAAACTGGAAGCGTATTTCAAAGACTTAAGTTTCCCAAAAAACTAAAGAGCCGAAATGCCGTTTTCAATCTGAATGACTTTGTGCTTGCGGTTGTAACTTCGAATCGCATTATTTTTCTCCCAGATTTCCGGACTTGAATACCCACGAGCGTGGTCTAAATGCAGGCAAATGGCACTATACCGAATTTGCTTGGAAAGCAATCCTAAATTGAACAAGCGTTCCCCTAATTCCCTGTCCAAGCCACCGTATTTCATATCATGATTGAAACCGTTAACGGCTAAAATATCACTTTTAAAACCGGAAGAATTATGTCCATTCCACGAGCGTTTGGTGGGTGTTACCCAATTCATAAAATCAGCGAAGAGCTTGCTGTGTGTGAGTTTGGTGATTTTGAAGTTCATTTTCAACCCTTGTTTTTTCAACCAGGAAATATGAAAACAATTTTGAGAAATAATATCTGCTTCTGAAATAGCCTGTGAAATGTCCATCGGCAACTTGAAATACCCGCCCGAAAGGAAATACCCTTCTTCTTTATATTTCAAATGCACCGCCACAAAATCCTGACGCGGAACACAATCGCCATCTGTAAACAGCAAATAATCAGAATTAGTTTTTAAAATAGCTTTGTTGAGGATTTTGGATTTTTGAAACCCATCGTCTTCCTGCCAAACATGCACAATCGGATGTTTAAATTTTGAGGCGAAAGTATCGATAACTTCTTTAGTTTTTGAAGTCGAACCGTCATCGGCAATCACCAGCTCAAAGTCGGTTTCCGTTTGAACGCTAAAGCCAATGAGGACTTTTCGCAACCAATCTTCGGCATTGTAAGTAGTAATGATTACAGAAACTTTCATCAAAATATATCAGAAGTGAAAAATACTATTTTTTCAGAAATTTTACTTCCAAAACTTCAATTTCTTTTTGATTCTTTTCTTGCGGTAATAGCGGTATTGGAAATCGGCGGTCATTTTCCAGAGGGTTGCAAATATTTTTTCTTCAGATTCGCCTGAAACTTTGGCGTATTCATTACTCATCACGGCCACCATTTCTTTGTGAGGCGTTAAACGGCAAAGATTTTTCATGCGCAGTTCAAAGGACATTTTGTTATGAAATTCCATGCGGTTCAAATCAACCAAAAAGAAATCATAAGTACCGCTTTCGTTCTTTTTAATTAAGGTATTCCCTGGCGAATGGTCTTTAAATTCGATGCCTTTTTGATGTAACAAATAAGAAAATCGGGTAAACTGACGCAAGATGGTATCGCCATCGGGATAATTGGGAATTTCGACCAACTCGCGATACGTTAAATCGGCTACCAAATGTTCGCTGACATAGTAGCTGTCTTTCAAACCGAGGAAATCAGCATTCTCCAAATACGCGATAGGTTCCGGAGTTCCGATACCGTTTTCAATGAGTTTGTTGGCAAATTCAAACGAACGTCTGGCTTTGGATTTTCGGAAATATTGGTAGATGATTTTGTTGACTAAATGAGGGACTTTGAAAGCTTTTACATTGAGTGTTCTGCCATTTAATTCAAATAATTTAATCTTATTTCTTTTGCCATCAATGAACATTTTCCCGGTTGTGGAAAAGTTTTGAAGCATCGAAAGAACGTCAGATTGGGAAAAATTAGTTTTTGAATTTAGGCGGAACTCCATCGAATATTTTTTTACAAATTTAATTAGATAATTTTCAAAATAACTAATTAGATTTGCAAATTAAATTTAAGATTTTTTTAACAGACTTTACATGGACATTGAAAAAAAGAACCTGAAAAAACAGCTCTACGTTGTTTTTATTTTTAACGTCATCGTCCTGCTGATTATTTCCAAAAAATACAGCGCTTTTTTTGAAAATGCCGATACTTTATTTACCAAGTTTTACTTAACCATCACCACCTTCAGCCATTTTTTCCTGTTGGGTGCTTTGCCGATTTTGTTGAGTTTAATGACCTTATTATTGACCAAATCCAAGCGATTAACCAAAGGCATACACATGCTGTTTTCGGTTCTGGTGATTTTGATTATTCAAATCGACTCTACGATTTTCGGGCAATTCCGGTATCACATTTCGCCCATCGTATTGAAACTGGTTTTTGGAAAACGCTCCGGTGATATCTTTCAGTTCTCTGCCATCAACATTATTATTGCTGTTTTATTTGTGGCCGGATTGATTGGATTGCAGTTTTTCTTTTTCTTTTTGGCCAAAAAAGCCATTGCCAAAGACATAAAGTTGCGAATCAAAGCTACCTTGGCCTTTTTCGTTTTTGCTACACTTTTCAGCAATTTTGTGTATGCCTGGTCGGACGCCAATTATTACCGTCCGGTGACGCAGGTGAAAAATGTATTTCCGGTTTTTTACCCCCTTACGGCTGATGATTTATTGGATTCTATGGGCTTGGTAGACGAAGCCAAAGCCAAACGCAACAAGGAATTAACCAACACAGATTTCAGTAATAAAACGGTGAATTATCCGTTGCATCCAATAGTTTCAGAAACTTCGCCAACTCGCAAAAATATTCTTTATTTGATTGTAGATACTTGGCGTTACAATTGCATGACGGAAGCTATTACGCCAAATATTTATCAGTTTTCCAAAAAATGCCAGCTATTTGACAATCACATTAGCGGTTCTAATATGACTACTGGAGGCGTTTTCTCTTTATTTTACGGTATTCCGGCGACGTATTTTGACACTTTTACCGGTCAGGAAATTGCGCCAGTTTTTATGAATGAATTGCAAAAACAACAATATGATTTGCTGATTTATGGCAGTTCTGGCTTGGAGAATCCACCATTCAACAGAAATGTTTTTGCCAAAGTTCCGAATCTAAGAGTTTCCTCTAAAGGCGAAAATCCATCCGACAGGGATTTGACCATTAACAACGAATGGATGGCGGCTTTGGAAAAACACGATCCTAAGAAGCCTTTCTTTGGCTATTTGTTCTACGATTCGGCTCACGGTTTTGACATTCCGAAAAACTATAATCTGAAATTCAAACCATCACTGGCCGAAGTCAATTATCTGGAAATGGATGATGATTACAACCCGGCTTTACTGTACAATCGTTACCTGAATTCACTGCATTATATTGATGAATTAATTGGAAAAGTATTGGTACAACTGGAGAAAAAAGGAATGTTAGACAACACTTTAATTGTCATCACCGGAGATCACGGTCAGGAATTCAACGACTGCAAAAAAGGCTATTGGCAGCACGGTGGCAACTTCTCGAAATACCAAATCAGAACGCCAATGATGATTTTTGATGCCTCGAAAGCGCCTAAAACCTTTACGCACCAAACCATTCATTATGACATAACCGCAACCATACTGAAAGATTATCTGGGTGTGAAAAACGACTTGAAAGATTTCAGCTTCGGGAGAGATTTATTTATTCCGAATAAACGCGATTACTTTATTTGTGGCTACAACCAAAAGTTTGCCATTATCGAAAAGAATAAGATTACCAACATTTATCCTTCTGGGCTTTTTGATGTAACTGACGGCATGCTGAATCCGCTCAAAGACGAGAACATCAACTACGACTTAGTGACCGAAGGCTTGAGCGAAATGAATCGCTTTTTCGTTAAAAAGTAAGCTTATTTTTTGGAAGCTACCGTGGCGTATTGCAGGTAGAAAATGTCAAGTTGGGTAAAGAAAAACGGAATGTTGTACAAATACGGTTTTATCGATTTGGTTCTGTTAATCCCTTCGTTGATTTTGACTTTATAGCCCGCTTCTTCATACATTCTACGGATGCTTTTTTGCGTGTAAAACTTCAAATGCGTAAAATCCATAATCCCGTGATCGCAGTATTTCCAGTCTTTGCCAATCACTAATTTAAACAATTCATTGTGGTAACGCATATTCGGAATAGAGCTGATTACCACGCCAGTGTCCGTCAATTTACTTTTCAGTTTATCCAAAAAACTACCCGGATCAAACATGTGTTCCAACACATCATTGAAGTAAATGGCATCAAAATAATTATCGGGTAAATCGTCAATAAAATCTTCACACAAACCAACAAACACTTTATCTAAAATGCTTTTGGCGGCTTCCGCTTCATCGGGCATCATTTCAATTCCCCAAAATTCGCCTTGATGTGTTTTCTTGATTTCTTCGATAAAACAACCATTCCCACAGCCAACTTCCAGGATTCTTTTCGCATCGCTTGGCAGGTATTTCAACATTTCGTAGCGAACTTTACTATAATAATGACTGGGTTTGTTATCGTAATCCATTGGTGTTTTTTATTTTTTCAAATATAGAATTTTTTAGTTTTCTTTTCCAAATTTGTACTCAAATATCACTTTCGGGAAGATATGAATTATATTTGTAGACATTTTATTTTGGGAACATGAGAATTACACTGATAAGCTTTGACAATTGGGGATTGAACAAACACATTGCCACCACGTTGGAGCAACGAGGACACGAAGTCAATCACATCGATTTTCACAGTTTTAGTTACAAATACCCGAATCCGCTTTATAAAGTGTACAATTTTTTCCTGAAAACCTTTCTGAAAAAGAACATCAAAAACATTTACTACGGACAGGAAATCATCAAAAAAATCAAAGCCATTGGCGACAAACACGATATTATTCTAACCATCAAAGGTGATTTTATCGACCCAAAATACCTGAAAGAATTAAAGCAATTCACCACCAAATCCATTGGTTATTTTAACGACAACACTTACCGTTGTCCAAAAATAAAAAGAGCCATTCCCTGCTTTGACACGGTGTTTTCCTTTGAAAAAGAGGACTGCAAAACGTTCCATTTGAACTTCGCACCCAATTGGATTTACACCCAAAAACCGGAAACAAAAACCGATTTAAAATACGATATTTTCAACATCAGTTCCAAAGACAAACGGTTGAGCACTTTGCTGAAAATTGCCAAAGATCTGAAGTCGAAAAACATTCACTACAAGTTTATGGTTTTGGATAAAGACCAATCTGCACAATCCGACGACATTGAATTTTTCACTACCAAAGTATCTTTAGACGAAATGACGCAATTGATTGCGGCTTCTAAAACCTTGCTGGATATCAATCGGCACGGGCAAAAAGGACTCACTTTTCGAGCTTTGGAAAGCTTGGGTTTGGAGAAAAAATTGATTACTACCAATCCCGAAATCGTTACGTATGATTTTTACAATCCGAATAATATTTTGGTCATAGACGAAGAAAATCCGAGCATTCCGGCTGATTTCTTTAAAAACGAATACGAAAAACTTCCGGAAGCTGTTTTCTACAAATACACTTTGGAGGGTTGGGTTGACCAAGTCATTTTCGGGAAAAAATTATAAGCATGAGTGACAACATTTACCTTTGTCTGATTCCGGTTTTCATGGTTTTGTTTGCCACCATTATTGCAACAAACAAGCTGATAAAACTCGATTTACTTCCGGTGAAATATCCTGAAATCGACGGTGTTCGCGGCTATTTGGCATTTTTTGTTTTTCTGCATCACAGCTTTATTTGGCAACAATATCTTCAAACCAAGGAATGGAATGATCCAAAATCTAATTTATTTACCCATTTCGGACAAACGAGCGTGGTGCTGTTTTTTATCATTACGGCTTTCCTGTTCATCACCAAAGTACTCGAAAGTAAAACCGATTTTGATTGGAATCATTATTTAAAAGCCCGCTTTTTTCGCTTGTTCCCTATGTACATTGTTGTGGTTTTGGTTGTGTTTATGATGGTGGGTTGCTATACGCATTGGGAGCAAAAGGACAGTTTTTTAAACATTCTGAAAAGTGCAGGTTCCTGGCTCTTTTTTACTGTAGATGGCACGACAGACATCAATGGTTTCAAAGACACTTTCCTAATGAATTCGGGAGTTACCTGGACATTGCCTTATGAATGGATGTTCTACTTTTTATTACCCGTTTTCGCTTTGCTGTTGCGCAAAAGTGTCAAGCCGAAAACAGTAGCGCTATTTACAGTTGTTTTCTTATTGATTCTTTATATCAATCAAGCGTCAATCCGCCACTTTATGCCTTTTATCGGCGGAATACTAGCAGCGGTTTTACTAAAGAAATTTGATTTAAAACCTATACTAAAAAAAGCTGTTTTTACCTTTATAGCCTTAGCATTACTGGCTTGCTCCGTTGGCTTTTTTGAAAGCGGCAGAAAACCGATTCCCATCATTATCTCAACGCTGTTTTTTATCATCATAGCTTCCGGAAATTCCTTTTTTGGTTTGCTGACCAGTTCGCTTTCGCGGAAATTTGGGCAAGTCACTTATAGTTTGTATTTGATTCACGGAACGCTATTATTCATCATTTTTTATGGAATCATTGGCATAGAAAGTGCCGCCAAATTGAGTAATCCGGAATATTGGGGCATTATTGCATTGACTGTAATACCTTTGCTATTCCTAAGTCAGTTAACTTTTAAATACATAGAATTGCCGATGATGAACTTTATTAAAACCAAAAAATCATGAGCGACATCAACACCGAAGTACACCAAGCTTTCGAAGTCATTCAAAATGGCGGCATCATCCTCTATCCTACCGATACGGTTTGGGGCATTGGCTGCGATGCAACGAATGTGGAAGCCGTAAAAAAAATCTACGCCTTAAAACAACGCGAAGAAACCAAGAGCATGATCGTTCTGATGAATGGCGAAAAAATGATGTACAACGTCTTCAAAGACATTCCGGAAACGGCTTGGCAAATTTTGGATTTATCCGAAAAACCAACTACGCTAATCCTGGATAATCCGCGAAATGTAGCCTCAAATATCATTGCCGAAGATAAAACCCTTGGCGTGCGCATCGTCAAAGAACCATTTTGTTTCAAACTGATGGAGCGCATGAAAAGACCGTTGGTTTCGACTTCCGCTAATATTTCCGGAATGTTTACGCCAAAATCTTTCAAAGAAATTTCACCCGAAATTATAAAAGGTGTTGACTATGTAGTAAATTTGCAGCACGACAAAATTTGCGACAAACCGTCTACGATAATCAAACTTTCGCTAGACAATCAAGTGAAAATCATTAGAAAATAGTTTTCTGTCGCAGTCGCGGTTTGCACATACAACAGCATGAATTACAAACAAGCATTAGACCATAAAATCTTTGAAATCGTTTCCAAAGCTTCTCAGGAACTTAACCTCGAAAGCTATGTGATTGGCGGTTTTGTCCGCGATTATCTGCTACAGCGCGATTTTAAAAAAGACATTGATATTGTTGCCATTGGCTCTGGCATTGACTTAGCCTTAAAAGTTTCAGAACTCTTACCACACAAACCCAAAGTACAGGTGTTCAAAAACTATGGCACCGCCATGTTGCGCTACAAGGAAATTGATATTGAATTTGTTGGCGCGAGAAAAGAGAGTTATGCCGAACACAGCCGCAATCCCATTGTAGAAAACGGTAGTTTGGAAGACGATCAAAACCGGCGCGATTTTACCATCAATGCCTTGGCTTTTTCATTGAATCAAAATACTTATGGCGATTTGGTTGACCCGTTCAATGGTTTAACCGATTTGAAAAACAAACTCATCAAAACGCCTTTGAATCCTGATATTACGTATTCGGATGATCCATTGCGGATGATGCGTGCCATTCGGTTTGCGACGCAATTGAATTTCACGATTGAAGCTGATTCATTGGCAGCCATTGAACGAAATAAAGACCGAATCAAAATCATTTCCGGTGAAAGGATTGTGGATGAGCTGAATAAAATTCTCTCTACTGAAAAACCATCGATTGGCTTTTTACATTTATACAAAACCGGGCTTTTAGAACTTATCCTTCCCGAATTAACTGCGCTGAACAACGTAGAGGAAATCGAAGGTCATACGCACAAAAACAACTTTTATCACACACTCGAAGTCGTAGATAATATTTGTCCAAATACCGATGATGTTTGGTTGCGCTGGGCGGCTTTGTTGCACGATATTGGCAAAGCGCCAACAAAGCGTTTCAATAAAAAACAAGGCTGGACTTTTCACGGACACGAATTTCTTGGTGGCAAAATGGTTAAGAAAATCTTCGAAAGATTACACATGCCATTGAATCAAAAAATGAAATTTGTGCAAAAAATGGTCATGCTTAGCTCAAGACCAATCGTGCTTTCGGAAGATATAGTGACTGATTCAGCGGTGCGCCGTTTGGTGTTTGATGCCGGTGAAGATGTGGATAACCTAATGACGTTGTGTGAAGCGGATATCACAACCAAAAACCCAACGAAGTTTAAAAAATACCACAACAATTTTGATATCGTTCGCCGTAAAATCATTGAAGTCGAAGAACGCGATCACGTTCGTAATTTTCAACCACCTATCAGTGGGGAAGAAATTATGGAGATCTTTAATTTAAAACCTTCCCGCGAAATCGGAGTGTTGAAAGAAGCCGTAAAAGAAGCCATACTGGAAGGAGAAATTCCGAATGAATACCAAGCGGCTTATGATTTTGTTTTGGCGAAAGCCGAGAAAATGGGGTTGAAGAAAGTAAAATAAATTGATATTAGATTAACTTTTGTTGAAGCAGAAATTTGCATCATCATTAGTTAATTTTGCAAAACATTTTTATATAATGAAAAAAGATAAATCAGTAATCATCTGGCTACTTTCCGGTTGTGTTTTAGTGTTTGTAATGGTGGTCGTTGGCGGTATCACCCGCTTGACGAATTCCGGTTTATCGATGACCGACTGGCATTTGGTAACCGATACTTTTCCTCCGCTGAGTGATGCAGCTTGGCAACAGGCTTTTGAGGCATACAAGAAATTCCCTGAATACCAGAAAATCAATATTCACAACAATTTCCAATTAGCGGATTACAAATTCATTTATTTCTGGGAATGGTTTCACCGCTTTATCGGCAGAATTATCGGCTTGGTATTTTTAGTGCCTTTTGTTTATTTTTTAATCAAAAAACGAATCGACAAAGACACCTTACACAAATGTTATGTCCTTCTGGGAATGGGTGCCCTACAAGGTTTTTTTGGTTGGTTTATGGTGAAAAGCGGTTTGGTTGACAATCCCGATGTGAGTCATTTCCGGTTGTCATTGCATTTGACTTTTGCCTTTATCACTTTTGCTTACACGCTTTGGGTAGCCTTAGATTTAATGTATCCTGAAAAAAATCAGGTCATTGTTCCTTTAAAAAAATTGGCTCGAATTACATTAGTATTTCTTTTAATACAAATTATTTACGGCGGTTTCGTGGCCGGATTAAATGCCGGATTGATTCATAACCATTGGCCGCTTATGAGTGACGGACAGTTCTTTCACGACAGTATCACATTGGAAAAAGATACCTGGTTAGCCCGATTTACAGAAGGCAAAAGTGGCGTGCAATTTGTTCACCGAACAATGGCTTATGTAGTAGTAAGTTTGATTGTTTTCCTCTATTTTAAAAGTAAAAAATATACGCTTTCGAAACCACAGCAAAACGGATTGAATGCTTTGATTTTCCTTGTATTTTTACAATTCACTTTAGGTGTTTTTACACTATTGTATAGCGTTCCGCTTTGGTTGGGATTGACACACCAAGTGATGGCGTTCTTTTTACTAACCGCGATGACCTATACGTTACATCGATTATCAAAATAATACGCTTGCCCAGACTATATTGTCGCAATTCCTTGTTTATAACTTAAATGTCTAAACTTGCTACACAGGATAAATTTTTAGATTTATCAGATTACGGAAGATCTTTCGGGCGATTTTTTGCCAATCAGTTAAAAAATACCCGCTTCACTCCTATTCATGTAACCCTACTTTTTGGGCTTTCCGGACTGATTGCCATTTATTGCATTTTGCAACAACAGTATTATGCGGCAGCCTTTTTCATAGTACTAAAATCAGGAATTGATGCTGCCGATGGTGAATTGGCTCGATTGAAAAATACCCCTTCTTATTTCGGGAGGTATTTGGACAGCGTATTTGATATAGTGTTGAATTTCTTGTTTTTAATGGCGATTTGTTATGTTTCCAAAACTACAGTTTGGTTCACATTTCTGGCCTTCATTGGCCTACAACTTCAAGGAACATTATACAATTACTACTATGTGATTTTAAGAAATAAATCGGTTGGTGGCGATAGTACCAGTAAAGTATTTGAATACAAAACACCTAAAGCCTTGCCAGGGGAAACTCAGAAATCGGTTAATATTTTATTTGGAATTTACTCCGTCGTTTACGGTACTTTTGATAAAATCATTCACGCTTTAGATCCTGAAGCCTACAAAGTAAAAACATTCCCTAACTGGTTCATGACCTTACTGTCTTTATACGGATTGGGCTTTCAATTGTTAATTATAGCTGTAATGCTACCCATGGGTTGGATAGAATTAATCGTACCGTTTTTCATAGCCTACACGCTGTTGATATTGGCTTTGATAGGTATTCGAAAAAGCTTTATTCACTAGTTATTACAAAAAAAAAGGACTTCAGTTGAAGTCCTTTTTGCTTACGCTTTCTTTGCTTTTATCGAGCAACCTATGACTTTCGTCACCGCTGGTGATGGGTCTTTTCCATTTTCCAAAGCTGCAATGGCGTCTTCCAGATAATGTTGTTTTACTGCCGAAGCATCATCAGCATTATCATCAATGGCTCCGATGTATTTTACTATCAAATTTTTATCCAACAAAAATACATGTGGTGTTTTAGTCGCGCCATATTGCGGATATATTTTCTGGCCTTCATCTACCAAATAAGGAAAAACAAAGCCTTTGGTTTTGGCTTTCTTTTGCATCAGGGCAAACGTATCATCTGGCTGTACCTCGGGATCATTGGAATTAATCGCTAAAAGCACATACCCTTTCGATTTGTATTTCTTAGCCAAATCATTAACCCGGTCTTCATATTTTACCGCAAACGGACAAGTGTTACATGTAAAAACCACAATAAAACCTTTGGCATCTTTGTAATCAGCCATACGGTGCATTTTTCCGTCAACAGATTTCAAATTAAAATCGGTGGCTTTGTCACCGGGCGCATACCCACCGGCCACAGGCAGTGTCGTTCCTAAAAAAGAGGTAACCAAAACAGCAAAAAGAGGAATGATTTTCATATCTTATTTATTTAAGTTGGTAAAAGAGTTAACGTAATCGTTGAGTTCGGCAAAACTTTCAAAATCGTGCTCCGCAAATAGTTTCCGTTTGCCTTGCACCATCCAAGTGGCGGGAATAGAGCCCGACCAAGTTTTATCTACCTTAGGAAGCCAAGTGTTATAATCCTTATCATCAAGCAGCACAACTTCGGCGGTGATGTTTTTTCTTTTCAAAAAAGGAAGCAGTTTTTTTTCTAAATCTTTTTTACTGTCCAGACTGACTAAGATGACTTTTACGCTTTTATTTTCGAGATGCAGTTTTTCAAAAGAAGGCAATTCTTTAACACAAGGCGCACACCAAGTGGCCCAAAAGTTGATCACATAAATAGTCGAATCGTCTTGCACAATGGCTTTTTCGGCAGCAGCATAAGTATCATAAACTGCCACGTTTTGCGCAGTGGTTCCAATAGTGATTAATCCGAAAAACAAAAGGTAAAGTAGCTTCATGTTATTAAAAAAGGGCAATCAAAAAGGATAACCCTTAACGAATTTAACAACTTAAAATAAAGCCAAGAAGCTAGTTAACAAAATTTTACCAACACTTTAACAGTCTTACCCCAGCCATTCCTTAAAATCATTCACACGTTCTCTGGCAACGATTATCTCATCGTCTTTGTAGGTGGGAAGAATGACTTTCAGTCTGGAGTTGCTGTAAAGTTGTATTTCTTTGATGGCTTTCATAGGGACTATGAATTTTCGGCTTACGCGATAAAACTCTTTTGGATCGAGTTCCGTTTCGAGTTGCTCCAAAGTGTTGTCTAATAAGTAATCACGGTTGTCAAATGTATGCAGATAAGTTCCTTTGTTTTCACTGTAGAAACATTCCACCTCATCAATGGTAATCATCTTGAGTTGTTGTCCCATTTTGATGGTGAATCGCTTTTTATAAGTTCGGTCTATGGGGTTGACCAACATTTTTTTGATCATTTCAAAATCGAGCGACAGGTTGGGCGCTGTTATATTTCGGGCTTTGAATTTATTGACTGCCGTTTCCAAATCGTCTTCGTCTATCGGTTTTAATAAATAATCAATGCTGTTTAATTTGAAGGCTCGCAACGCATATTCATCATAGGCTGTGGTAAAAATCACAGCGCTTTTAATGTCAATGGTTTCAAAAATTTCAAACGACAAACCATCCGAAAGTTGAATGTCGAGAAATATCAAATCAGGATGCGTATTGGTGTTGAACCAATGAATGGCTTCTTCTACAGAATGCAACAACGTATTCACCTGCAAGCCAAGTTTCTCTACTTTGCGTTGCAGTAATCGGGCTGCCGGCTTTTCGTCTTCAATGATAATGATGTTCATGTCAATTTGAAAATGTTATTCCCACTTATTGTTTTTTTCTTTTTCCATGAGTTCTTTTATCTTTCGTTCTTCCCAGTCTTTATTCAGGATAAAGGTTGGTGTAAAAACGGAAAGTCCGTGAGCCAGCAAACCAATTCCCCAAAAAAGGGCAGTTGATAAATGACGCCATTCAAAACTCCATTGTCCCTTATCAAACTCAATCTTGGTTACAATAATCATCGTATTAATGACAATATAAACGATTAGATGCGTATAAAAGCCTTTGATTTTCTTTACCCGTTTGAGCGCTTGCTGGTATTTGATTTCATCGGGCGTGAGTCTATTTTCCATGGTTGCGTTGTTTTTCTTGGTCCATAAATTCTTTCAGTTTTCGTGCTTCCCAATCTTTTCCAAGGAACGGTGTGTAGTTGAATGCTTTCATACCGTGGAATAACAATCCGATTCCCCAGCCCAACATCGGCCAAAAGAACCACAAATATTCCGGTGAATATTTCAAATTGATGAATAACAAAAACAAATTCACCACCACATAGGAAATTAGGTTTCCGTAAAACCCTTTGATTTCGTCCACCTGCTTTTTAGCCCGTTGGTATCTTTCGTATTCCTGATACTTCTCTTCCATGATTACTTCCATTTATTTTGTTTGTCTTTGTTTAAAATCTCCTGAATCTTTTTTTCTTCCCATGATTTGCCGTAACCAAAGGTTTCTAAAGCATGAAATGTTACTCCCATTCCCCAACCAAACATTGGGAACCAAAACCATTGAAATCCGCCACTTTTTAGGTTAATAAAAATCAGCACCGGAATCACACAGCAATACGAAATTAAGTTGCCGTAAAATCCTTTGAGTTTTTCCACACGTTCTTTGGCCCGCATGAAAGCCATATTTTCATTATAGATATTTTGCGTTTCCATAAAAGCGATTTGTTTGGTTAGTATCGGAATTTTGACTTTAAAGCAATCAGCCGTTTCTTCGATCAACACCTTGCGTTCGGATATCAGTCCGTACCGATTGACTATGTTTTGCAATCCTACACCTCGCCTATCCTGCAGCACTTCTTTCTTCTGTAAATTGTTTTCTACTATCAGATAATTATTCTCAATATAAATCTTAATGTGCAATGGTTTTTGTTCGCTGGCCACATTGTGTTTGATGGTGTTTTCCAACAACAATTGCAGCGATAGCGGCACTACTCTAGCCTCAGGATTATCAAAATCACTTGACACCTCATAAGTAATGCTGTTTTCAAAACGCATCTTTAACAGGTTCATGTAGGTTTTGGCGAAAGCCAATTCTTCCTGAACGGTGACCAATTCTTTGTCCTTTTGCTCCAACACATAGCGGTAGATTTTAGACAAGGAAGTGGTAAACTTTTGAGCATTATCCGGATTCTCTTCTATTAGCGAACTCAGTACATTCAAACTGTTGAACAGAAAATGTGGGTCGATTTGGTTTTTTAAACTTTCAAACTGTGCCGAAGCGGTTCCGGCAATGATTTTTTGCTCTTTAACCTTGTTTTCGGTATAGGCTTTGTAAATGTAAAAAGCATAAAAACAAACGAGTATAATAAAAGTCATTACCGTAGCAAAAACATAATTGGCAGCATGTTCGTTGGCCCAATATTGCTCAAAAGTGTTTCCTTCTATAATAACATCCTCTAGAATTCGCAATAAGAAAATAACGCCCAAGGTCATGATAAAAGAGGCAAAAAAACCAACCAGTATTCGCCTGGCGGTAAATCGCTCATTGGCAAATTTTTTATCCAAATAAACAAACAGCCATTGATTAGAGTACCCAAGCGAAACAGAGTACAAAATCGTATACAAAAAGCGAACACCCAAATGGCTGTCAATTACTAACTTTTCACCATAAATAAGGTTCAGCAAAATAATAATTACGAAAATAATTAAGCCGATTCCTAATGATCTGAGTAGTTCTTTTATGGTGAATTTCATAGTGGTCTTATTTGTTTTTTTCTGCTCTGTAAATGGCCGAGGCGATAAAACCTACTCCCATGCCCACCATCGTTCCGATGCCTGCTTTATGAAATGCCATCCCTATTCCGATTCCAACGAACATAAAACCTACGAAGATATACCCGGCTATTTTATTGTTGTCTTTGTTTTGATTTTCCATGAGTATTTGATTTTAAAGTTAGTTGTTCTTATTTACAGTTTTTCAAGGTTTCCTGTGCTCTTTCCAATCCCCAATTTGGATAAAACGGTCCTTCCGGTTTAAATTTAGCAAATAAATCGATGGAACGTTCTACTTCTTTGCATAGCTTTTTAACATCGGCACCAGTCCATTTGGCACCATTGATTTCAAAATCGGCTTTCCCAAAAACGGCTCTTGGATTCTCCGGAGCCAGCGCTAAGGCTTTATAATATTCTTCCATTACTTTTCCTGAATATTTCATTCCATTGGTCATTGGGTCTTGTACCAACCAAGCCGTATACAATAGCGCCTGCAACACGATGATTTCAGGATTATTCGGGCTGATGACACTGGCATTGTCTACCGCCGTTTGGGCTTTGTCTAACAGAGCCGGCGCTTTGTCTTTGTTCGCCGGATTGAAGGCTGCCGTAACGTTGACCATGCCTACGTAGTAATTCGGTAACCAATTGGTTTTTTCAGCCGAAGCGATTCTTTCAAATAAAGCCGAAGCCTCTTCTGTTTTTCCTTCTTTCCAAAGTCCCATAGCTTTGCCCATGCCTTGTTCAAACTGTGTTTGTGCGTTTAGTAACGAACAGATAAAAAATGTAAATGCGGTAATTAGTGCTTTCATACTGTTTTGGTTTAAGATTGTTGTATTGATTTTGTGATTGAAACTTATTGTTAATTATACTTCAAAAGTATCTCGGTTTTTATTCTTATAAAATTTATAGTGACCGAATTGTTGTTTTTGACGGATGAACTGTTTTTTTGGACTGAGTTTTTTTACTTAGAACCTTAAAGATTCTTCAACTGATTATCTTTCTTATTATCACTAATAGTCCAAAAGAAACCAACAAAGAAAAATCTATCTGCCGTTGGCGTAACTTCTTTTCGGTCATAAACTCCGCTGCCATTGGGTGTGTTGGCATAATCATAGCCAAAGACATTCTGTGTTCCTAAAACATTGGAAACCGAAAAATACAATATCTTTTGTTGCGTCAGCAAATACGCCCAGTTAAAGCTTAAGCTGTTATAAACTTTAGTTTTCCCGTTCATAAAAACCGTCTCATTCGGATTGTTATAAGGTCTCCCGGTGTTGAACTGATGCGTAAATCCTATTTGTGATTTCCAATCCGGAATCCAGTATTTGGTTACTAAGGACAAACTGTGTTTGGATACAAAGCTCGGCGTAACCTCAGCGGTGTAATTTTTATACTCTCTTTGGGTGTCAATGTAGGAATACGAAACCCAGTACTCTAAATTTTTAATCGAATTGCCATCTCTCCAAAACACATCCAAGCCTTTGGCAAAACCGGTTCCGGCATTGGAAAACTGGGAATCGTATTGGGCTCTTGGCGTGTCGTATTTTACCAAATCGCTGTAGGCTTTCCAATATACTTCAGTACGCAGCGTTCTGTTTTTCTTTACGTATTGGTAATTCAAAATGTAATGCGCGGCTTTCTCGGTTTTGAAGTCGTTCGAATATTTCAGATACTCTTGTTTGGGTGCCTGTTCAAAGTTTCCGTAAGCAAAAGAGAACTGACTGTTTTTCGAGACTTTATAAGCAACCGAAGCTCTTGGCGAAATACTATTTTCACGGATATAATTGTTATTCGAAGCTCTCACTCCTACTTTTGCCGCAAAGTTTTTCGAAAAAAAAATATCAGCTTCGGTATACACCGCAGCAATATCAGCATCATAACCGCTGCTGAAAGTTGTGTTGTAATCTTCATCGAATTTAGTAATGAAATAATCGGTACCAAAGTTCAGTTTTACTCTGTCGGAAAGCTTTTTCGTCAGTTTCAGTTTCATGTGCGAAGCGTGTTCAGCATTGTTCACTCGGTTGGCATCGATGTCAATTTTATTTTGTCCATAGCCATAACTCAAACCGGTAAACAACTGCCAGTTGCCTCCAAAATTTCCTTTATAGGAAGTATTTAAATAAAAATTATTATTATTCAAATTCACCCGCACTTTCTCGGGCTGATTGATATCTTCCTGATTCAAATCGAAGCGGGAAGCATCAAAAGCAGCGTACATTTTAAAGATTCCATTATTGAAATTATAGCGATACACCGTTTCTCCCGAAAGCGACTGGTAAGGTCTATTCCAATCCACATTCTGAGGAATGGCTACCTGATAAGGAGCTAAATCGATATAAGCGGTATTCACACTCAAGGAACTTTTTTTCCATTTTTGGGTATGACTCAAGCCTAACCCCACCGTCATTAAGGATATATCGGTTTTGTTTTGATCAGCTTCGTCCTGCGTATTTAACAATAACACACTCGATAAAGCTTCCCCATATTCCGCGGAATAGCCACCGGTAGAAAATGAAATGCCACTAAACAGAAACGGAGAAAAACGGCCGCGAGTTGGTAGGTTGTTGGTGCTCGCTCCATAGGGTTGGGCCACCCGAATACCATCTACAAAGGTTTGGGTTTCATCGGCTTCACCACCACGAACAAAGAGTCTTCCATCCTCGCCCACTGTTTGTGTTCCCGGCAAGGTTTGCAAAGCCGCAATAATATTTCCGGCCGAACCGGCTGTAGTAACAATATCCAAAGGTTTCAATACCGAAACCCTGCTTTTTTCTCCGGCACTAAACGTTCCGGCAGTAACCACCACAGCATCCAGCGAATTGACACTTTCTTTGAGTTTGAAGGTTTTGTCTTTGCAATTGTTGGCATCAATCAGAACTTTCAACGTTTCAAAAGCCAGGTAACTTACTACCAGCGTTTGATTGTCTTTGGCATCGGTAGTAAAACTGAATTTCCCGTTTTCATCTGTCGACGCTCCGTCATAAGTCCCATCAATAAAGACATTGGCACCAACTACTGGTTTGTTTTTTTCATCCACTACCGTTCCGGAAATCGTATTTTGTGCGTTGGCGGTAAGGGCTAACAGTAGAAGTAGAAAAGAGTAAAAAGACTTCATAAGTTTGTGTTTTGATGCTGCAAAGATTCATCAAACGTTAAAACTATACAATTTAAGATTACCGAAGTGTTATTTTTTTGGGATGAGTTGTAACTAATAAAAAAAGGGCGCTTATAGCGCCCTTTTAAACTCTGTATTATATCGAGTTTATTTCTTAACTAACTTTTTAACGATAGTTTCATTAGTAGTTTCGTTAACCAATTGGATAAAGTAAATTCCGGTTCTTAAAGAAGAAATGTTTTCGTTTACTGTATTAAATCCTTCGGTAACCTCCAATTTTCTGGTACTCACTACTGAACCATCAATAGTAATAATTGACATGGTTACTGCATCATTACCTGCTAAAGTCATATCAATATTGAACGAATCTGAAGCAGGGTTTGGATATAATTCAATGGTGCTATTTACAGCAACATCGGCTCTATCCGTTTTGGCACCACAAGCAACACTTAGCAATGTAATTGATTTAGCAGTGCTGGAAATAGCACAACTATTTAAGGCAGCTACTTTCAATATGGTTTTAGTAACCGTTGTAGGGACAGCAGAAAAATCAACTTCAACAGTATTCGTTCCCTGACCGTTAACGATTACAGCACCATTAGCCGGAGTCCAAGTATAGCTAGTCGCCCCGATGGCTGCAGGAATAGTGAAAGTTTGTGTAGCACATCTGGTAAATGAGGTTATCCCTGCTGAACCCGTAGCTATTCCGATAGCTGCCATTGAAGTACTAAGTGTAATTGTTTTGGCCAAAAGACTTGCTCCAACCACATTACGAGAATAGATTACCAATGATTTTTCAGGAATTGCTGTTGTAGTAGTAACGGTGAATCCGATTGGATAAGTTACTGAAAAAGTAGCATCAGTAGTTGTTAATACATTGGATGCATTAGAAGAATTGCTTGCCGAAGTAACCACTGAACCCGTTGGAGCAGTAATACTATAGCCTGTTGCTCCCGTTTTATAGTTAGCGGTTGTTATTGAATAGGAATAAGTATTTCCTCCACACAAACCAATAATTTGACCGGCAACTGCAGTAGGAGCTGTAGGAAGTGCAGCTGTTACTTTTAACAATTTAGCAAGAGAAGGTGTAATTCCTGTTGCTGAATAAGTTGAAGTAGCATTAGTAGAAGGTGGTACCGGTGCGGTATAAGCTTCGGTGTAAGTTGGATTATATAATCCCGATATGTTGTTATTGGCAACAACATCAGTATTAGTGGCATTACTGGTAACCGAATACCCAACACCATTTTTAGCTTTTACACCTAAATATAACGTGTTGTTTGTAGTAGGACTGGTAATTCCGGCAAATGAAACCAAAATGGAATTTTGATCACTTGTAATAACAGTTCCATAGGGAGCATAAGGAGCACTAGTTGTGGCGCCGTAAGCTCCTGAACCAACTATTTTTTGAACCGCTGTTGATGTAGTTACGGTAGTTGAAACACCATTAACATCAAATGTATAAGCATTATAAGTAACTACCCAAAATTTAGTTCCTACTGTAGAAGGCGTTGAACCTGGTGCAAAAAATGGTTCAGCAGTATAAGTAACATTAGTAATTACGGGAGTAACACCACTTGGAATGTATAAGGTAACCCCTGTTGGCAATTCCCATTTGAATGAAGTTCCATCAATTGAAGCACCTGCCGTTAAAGTAAGTATTGTATTTGTCCCTAGATAAGGTCCAATTTTAGTGATGGCTATGGCCGGTGTTGGATAACCTTCATTAGTATTCAATATTTTAATTGAAGCCGGTGCTTTAGGTAAAGCTTTGGTAATGGCTAAAACTTTTGCTCCGGTTTTACAACCACTGGCATTAACCGCTTGACATTGGATAGACCCCACAGTTCCGGCTCCATAAGAAACGTTAGCATAGTTAACGGTAATGGAATTTGTTCCTTGACCACTAACGATATTAACTCCTAATGGCACAGTCCATAAATAAGAAAGTGAACTATTTACGAAAGCTGGAATAGTATAAGTAAATTGAGCTGTAGTCCCCACATATTTACCAACAGCTACAGCAGACACTGAACCTTCTGGTCCTGTTCCTGTGATAGCTCCTAAAACTTCCGTAGGCAAATCATTTACAGTAACTGTAATTTTAACTCTGGCGCTTTCAATTCCTGTATTACTGATTTGAGAAACCCAGTAATCTTTTGTTCCGGCTGTAGTAGTAAGAGGGGTTGGAGCTGTGGCTAAAGGAGTTCCGCCTGTAGCTGCAGCATACCAATTTAAAGAAACACCTGTTGTGGTTAAGGTAGCTGTTAATGGAGCTACTATATCTTTTTTACAATAGGAAACATTATTGACTAAAGGAGTAGTACCGGTAGCGGTAACAATATAAGCGGTTAAAGCAGAATCGGAAAAGTCAGCACCAGAGAAAGCTGGTGAAGTTGTTCCAGGTCTGTAATCTAATCCTAAATAGGTATTAGTAGCAGCGTTGTAAGGCAATGTCAATAATCCTGTACTTGATGATTGGAAACTATTACTGTTAGCTGTAAACCAAGAATTTTGAGACGTTGGATTAACACCTCCAGTATAAGTAGCGTCAGGAGTTCCGGCAATGATATTGTTTTTGAACTTTAATAATCCTGCATTAGCATTAGCAGCTGTACCATCTAAGAATAAATAATTGTTTTTAAAATCCATAAAAATGGAATTGTACACTTTCAATTGTGTTAGTCTTCTCAAACGCAAAGCTCTGGCATGACCGGCAGCTATAGTAGCCGTTGGAGCTAACGTAGCGCGTAAGGCCGGACCCACTAATGTACAGTTTGTAAATATAGCCGTAGTATTATCGTACCCTGTAGCGGCTACAGTAGCTGAAGCGTTGTTATCCGATTCAAATCCTTCTGAAGTAGAAATAGCAGGATTATCAGCTATAAGCGGATCTTTTATCCCTAAAGCAAATTGAACGATTCCTTTGTACCCGTTATCCGTATCAAAATCATCATCTAAACCTCTGTAAGCCACTAAATGTTTACAATTTACGGCACCACCAAACCATTCGAATGAATCATCACCTGAGTAAGAAACCTGAACGTAATCAATTGACGTTCCGCTACCAACGGCACCAAAGGTTAACCCGTTGATTTCGTTGTTTGGAGAAAATACAAATCCTCCGAATTCAATTCGGACATATTTTAAAGATCCTGAGCTATCAGTATCCTTTGGCAAAGCACCTCCACCGTATTCCGTATTAACAGTGGCTGTGATTCCTTCGATATTATTCACACCATTGTTTAAATTGAAACCGGCTTTACCCAAAAGAATAATACCTCCCCAATCTCCGGCACTTCTTCCTTGTGCCACTGTTTTAGCCGATGTAAATACAATCGGGCTGGCCGCTGTACCTACAGCATTTAATTTAGCTCCTTTAGTAATTACCAAAGCCGTTCCGGTATTTGAAAAAACACCTTTAACAATTACGCCTGGTTGGATTGTTAAAGTAGCGTTGTTGGTAACATAAATAAGACCGGTAATGTAATACGTCTTCCCTGTCGTCCAGGTAGTATTAGTCGTAATGTTTGTAGTCACATTAACTACCGTAGCAGCATCGGGATAGGTTTCATTTTTCGGATCCCAGTTGGTCCATGAATCCGTCCACATGGCTGTAGGAGCAGGTGCAAAAGCACCACGATAAGAAGTTGGCTCAATCTGAGCACTCACAAAATTGACTACTAAAGCCAATACCGCGATAAAATAATTTTTTTTCATTGTTAAAGTGTTTTTTGTTGTTAGACAAGGCAAACTTAAAACCACTAAAACAACTAGTTGTAAATGAGGAATTACTAAAAAATAATTTTTGAGTTAAGGAATAGTTTGGCACTTAAAACGGTTTGTAAAGTAGTAGCCAGCTATATGTTTATTTAATGTTAATTGCTTCTGAAATGGGGAAATTCAATGATAAAGCGGTTCTCACAAAATACCTCCTAATGGGTTTGCTAAAAAATCCCGGTACCAATATCCGGAGTTTTTTATGGTTCTTTTTTGCGTAGTGAAATCAACATGTACCAATCCGAAGCGTTGCTTGTATCCTTCGGCCCATTCGAAATTATCGGTTAGCGACCAAACGAAATAACCAGCCACTTTGCCGCCACTTTCTTTGGCATACAATACTTGTTGCAAATATGATTGGAGATAGTCGGTTCGTTCTTTGTCGCTGATGCTGTCCCTTTTTACTTCATCAAAAAAGGAAGCGCCGTTTTCGGTGATGAGTAGCTTTTGAATTCCATCGTATTGACTAAACTTTTGAATCATATAATAGATAGATTTAGGATAAATTTCCCAGTTCATCGCTGTGTAGTTAACGTTTCTTTTATGAGCCGGAATGATCTTGGCATTGATGTAGGGAACATACGAATTATGCGCCACTACTTCTCTGGTATAATTTTGCAACCCAACGAAATCAAACGCTGCCTGCAGCAACTCGTCATCACCTTTTCTAAAATACTTGGCAATATGTTTCAAAAAAGGCAATGTCTTAACCGGATAACCCAACCCTAAGGAAGGTTCTATAAATACTTTATTTAGTAAGGTGTCCACCCGCTCGGCAGCTTTTATGTCTTTTTCGGTATAGGTTTTTGGAGTGATATAAGTACAGGAAAACGTAGTACCCACCTGAGCTTCGGGCTGTAGTTGTTTGATCGTTTTACAACCGATGGCCTGACATAACAACGCATGATGCAAGGCTGGCAGAAAATTATTTAACCCTTTTTTCCCCGGAGCATGGACTCCAAGAAAATAGCCGCCACCCGTAAAAACAGATGGTTCATTCAATACTATCCAGTACTTTACTTTACTTTGGAATGCCTTGACACACACCGTAACATAGGCTGTAAACCAGTCCAGGATTTCGCGGTTGGTCCAGCCTCCTTTTTTTTCTAATGCTAACGGCAAATCCCAGTGATATAAGGTAACCAAAGGCTCTATGCCATTTTCGATACAAGCATCTAAAACCTTGTGGTAAAAATCAATACCTGCCTGATTTACCTCACCGATTCCATCCGGAATAATGCGGGACCATGACAATGAAAATCTGAAATTGGGAATGCCGAGTTCTTTAATGATGGCAATGTCTTCCTTGTAGTTTTCATAAAAATTAGTGGCTGTTTTGGGAGAATCATTATTGGCAATGGCATTTCTTTTAGTTGCAAATTCATCCCAAATGGAGGCTCCTTTTCCGTCTTTATCGTGTGCGCCTTCTGTTTGAAAAGCGGATGCCGAAACACCCCAAAGGAAGTCTTCCCCAAAATCTTTTTTACTAATATCAAATTTGGTATCATTCTGATTTTTCGAAATCATTCGCTTTACTTATTTGGCAGTTATTTTTTATTGCTTTTGACATGATTTTTTACAATTAAATCAATGATTTCCTCAGTGTTGTCCTGATAATCCACTTCAACGATGGTATCGCTGTTCACCCAGGCACTAATGGATTCGATATTTTTTTTGCTCAGCTTCTTAAGTACTGCAACACCCATTTCCTTGAGCATGGCAGCATTGCAATGCTGTTCGTATTGTTTTTTCATCGGAATGACTAACAATTTTTTCTTCAGAAATAACGCTTCACTTGTAGTGCCAAAACCGGCATTGGTCAAAACGCCAGCTGAAGACGCAATACTCTTTAAAAATAATTGCGAGTCAATTGGAAAAATGGAAACATTAAATATAGTATAAGCCTTCTTGCTGTGCTTGGAGAAAACCTGCCAGTCAACATGAGGTATTTTTTTCAGTCGGTTGATAATCTGAACATCATCATAGGAAGGTAAATAAACGGTGTAATGCCCCTCATTGGTTGGTGTCATTTCCCGAACTTCTTTTCTAATTACAGGCGTAAATACGGTGGCATCTAAGCGTTTAAAATGAAAACCATAGTTGTATTGAGTGGGCGCATAATTTTGTAAAATCAATTTACCCATCATATCGTCTTTTTTGGGTTTTGGAGCCAAAGGATGCAAAGTCACCACCTGATTGCTGAGCCCAATACAAGGTTTCTTGGCTTTGATGGCGGCCCAAACGGACACCGGTTCAAAATCACTGATGATTAAGTCATAGTCGGTAACATTTAGCGATTTTATGTCTTTTAAGAGCTTTCCCGAATTGAGTTTCAAAAAAGTTTTCCAAAAATCTATGCCGCCTTTTTTACCAAAAATAAAAGACAAACCACACAATTTATATTTGACCGGAAATGGCAATTCAATATCCGATTGTATGCCACTTACCAGTATGTCCAAATTGCCTTTTTGCTGAAGATATGGAATAATCTCGATGGCTCTGGTGATGTGCCCGTTGCCGGTTCCCTGTACTGCGTAGAGTATTTTCATGTTTTGAATTTTAGTTCCGTCTTGGTGGCCGTTTCCATAAAACCATCCAACATTTTGTTGAAAATTTGATGGGTATCTAATGCGGCTAATCCCTCCTCCTCGTGTTCCGCTTCTTCAAAATCTTTATCGTCATACCGAAACAAGGTCCATTGCTGATTGTGGTATTCCAAAGCCGTTAAATTCTCTATCCAATCCCCCGAATTCATATAGATGACTTCGCCATCAGCGGTGGCAATCGTTTTTATTTCCGGATGGTGAATGTGCCCGCAGATGACATAATCGTAATGATTGGCAATGGCAATCTCAGCGGCTATTTTTTCGAAATCATTGATGAATTTTACGGCTTTTTTGACGCTGTTTTTTATGGTTTTAGACAAGGAGATTTTGCCTTTTCCCAGTTTTACCGAAACCCAATTGCAAAAAGCATTCAGTAATATCAGAAAGTCATACCCATGCGAGCCCAATTTGGCCAACCATTTTGAATGCTGCATCGTAACATCAAAAACATCCCCGTGGAAAATCCAGGTTTTCTTGCCGTCCAATTCAACGACTAATTTATTATCGATGACTAACGAACCCATTTTATGACCGGCAAACTTTCGCAGCATTTCATCGTGATTGCCCGTGATGTAATACACTTTGACTCCTTTGTTCACCCAGTTCATGATTTTGTGAATCACCTGCATGTGCGACTTGGGCCAGTACCGTTTGCTGAATTGCCACATGTCGATGATATCGCCATTGAGCACGACAACTTTGGGTTTGATACTGTTGAAGTATTTCAAAAGCTCTTTGCTGTGACAGCCGTAAGTACCCAAATGAATATCGGAAATCACCAGAAAATCTATTTTCCTTTTTTCTTTTTTCTTCTTTTTTGACATAATGGGTGGTAGTAAAACTTATTGTAAAAGGCCTTGATTATGCTAAAAAATACAACTAAAAATTATAGGTTAATGACAGGGAGAATGTCTGTCCGTATTTGGTTCTCCATACAACATCGTCAGTACTTGAATCGTATCCGTTTTCATTATCAGCACTTCCGGTGAAAATGTAATTGGTCACATCAACAAATGCTAAATGATCATTAACTGTCTTTTTGGAATTGTTCTGATAAAAAATTAAATCCTGTGCCAGTATGTTTTGAATGTTTAGCTTCAATTCTAATTTGTTTTTATAAAACGACTTGGCAATCTGCATATCCAAAAAAGTTCTTGCCTTTTCCCAAATGGCCGGTTCTACTTCGCTGGCGGTGTAGGCAATCCTGTTCCCTACCCGGTTCACATTGGTTGAAAATGTCCAGCCGTTATCTTTGTTGCTGTATTGCAAACCGGCATTTAACACATAAGGCGATTGGCCCTGCAAGGGTCTTGAAGTATCCACATTCGCCGAATTGAAATTGGACACATCCACTTTTGACTTGATGATGGCAATGTTGGAAAACAGGGTTATATTATCAAACAAAGTCGTTCTTTCCGAAGTGAATAAAGAGCTTAACAAGGTTCTGAACTCAAGCTCAATGCCACTGTTTTTGGCACTTTTGGCATTTCTGTACGTAACTGTTTTGTTGTTAACTTCCTGCTGGATTTCTATCGGATCGGTAAATCTTTTGTTGAAGTAGGAAACCGAAAACAACTGCCCTTTTCCTGGATAAATTTCATAACGCAAATCAATATTCTGAACCTTGGCAATCTTCAAATCGGGATTTCCCTGAGTAAAAAACTGAGTGGTAAAATCATAAAAACCAAAAGGAGCCAGCTCTCTAAACTCCGGACGGTTTAGTGTTTTCGAATAACTCAAACGCAGGTTTTGCTTTTTATTGATAGAAAAAATCAAATTAGCCGAAGGTAAAATATCTGTTTCATGAGTATCCAAAGCCAAATAATCCGTCTCTGTTAAGCGCGAGTTTAGGGTTTGAACATAATTTTCTATGCGAACACCCCAAACCAAACGGAAACGGTTGTATCGGTTATCAAGCATCAAATAGCCGGCATATAATTTTGAAGCAGCTTTATAAGAATCGGTGAATTTGGTAAAATCAAAAAGTGTAAATCCATTTACTCCCGGGGAAAGCTGACCCATATTGGCCACGTTAAAAATGGTAGCATTGGGAAGCGTCAGTAAGTTATAATCAAAATCACCACCCGATGTCAAAGTGTTATACTGCAACTGACGCGAATAGAAATCACGGTCTCTGTTTTGCGCAAAGCCTCCCAGTTTGAGTTCGTTGGCAGAGGCTTCCCCAAGATTGAATTTTTTAGCGATATCCAATTTGGCTCCTTTGATCGTTTCTTTATTCTCCGAAAAAAACATCCCGCCGCCATAATCAGGGCCTCCGTTATTGTTGGCAATGGCAGCATAGGCAATGGTTTCATTGGGATCAGTACTGTTGGGATTGGCAATAGAATAAATATTCCTTCTCAAATTGGGAATCGATCTGGTAATATCGCTGAAAAACGGCGTAAACGTAAACCTGATTTTTGGCTTTGGAAGATAGCTGTCAAAGTTCAATTGCCCTGAATAAATCCGGTTGCTGGTAAACCATCTGACATCGGCGTTGATGACTCTGGTATCGGTTACATCTTTTTGCCCACTTCTGTCCACCACCAAATCGGTTGAATTGATGCTGTAAATGTTTTTAAAGGTTATGTTGTTATTTTCATTGAACTTGAAAGAGAAATTGGCCAAGCCACCCGTTAATACTTGTTCGCTGTAATTTTTATCGTTGAATTTTGAAGTCAATACGGATGGCAAGTCGGGATCGGGTCTATCGTATTCGTTTCTAACCGTTTCATTGTAATTGTTGGTTTTACTATTGGATACTGAAAACAACATTCCGAAAACTTTGTCTTTAAAATCAAAATGACGTCCTATGGAATATTGAAAACTCGTATTTGGTTTAAAACTGTTATCTCTTATATTCCAATCTGATTGGAACGATTGGGCAATGGCGGCTCTGTCCTGGTAAGACAACGCATTGAAAACGGCTGTACTCGGAATGGTAGCCGGCATATCTCTTTTACCATTATCAAATCCCAGCCAGTCGGTACCACTGCCTTCATACGTTTTTTGATTCTTCCAGGTGGTAATCGTGTTGTAACCGGAGCCTACAGTCACCGACTGAAAGTCTTTATCCGGAACCGATTTCGTGTTAATCTGAATGACACCACCGGCAAAATCTCCCGGCAAATCAGGAGTAGCGGTTTTGGTAATAACCAAATTATCTAACATGTTCGACGGAAAAATATCAAACGAAAAAGCCTTTCTATCGGGTTCAGAACTAGGTAGTGGGGCACCATTCAGGAAAGCAGCATTATAGCGGTCATTTAACCCTCTGACAATCACAAACCGATTATCCTGAATACTGGCACCACTTATTCTTTTCAGCACATCCGAAGTATTCCTGTCGGGAGTTCTTTTAATGGTTTCTGCCGAAATACCATCCGAAACATTAGCACTGTTTTTTTGTTGTGTTAATAACGATTTAACCGACTCCACTTTAGCCTTTGTCGTTTTGATAACCACCTCATCCAACTGATTGTTCTTTTCTTCTAAGGATATGGTCAGGGTTAGTATTTCGTCTTTAATTACTATAACTTCTGTGATTTCTTTTTCCTGAAAGGTTAAAGCCGTTACTTTCACTTCATAGGTGCCGGGTTCAATTTTAGAAAACATAAAAGTCCCCTCGGCATCGGTCACTCTTGATTTGTTAAGTCCTAGTATCGTTATTGTAGCACCGGGTAGTGGTTGTCCGGTTTTGTCTTCGATGACAATTCCTTTAATTCCCGAAGTTTGTGCATACACTACAGGAAATGAAAACAATAAAATAAACAAATAAAAAGAAGGTAGTTTTAAGTTCATGACAGCTAAATGTTAATAAAAACAAAAGTATCAGGCTCATTACTAACAGGCATTATTTAAAAATTAAGGAATTGTTATACTACAAAAGAGCATAAGTAACGGTATCGTTAACAAATGAGAATCGATGTTATCGGAGTGTAAGTTTTTTTTGGGATACAGTGTTTTTTTAGCGTAATTGAGGAACTGAATCGCTGAGGAACCAAGTTGTATTTATTTGAATTATTTACCACTAAAAAACCGCTGTATAATCGCTTGAAAAAACACTACCCTGAATTTATTTTTTCTTACAAAAATGAATTGTTTTTAAAAATTAGAAAAATCAAATTTTTTATAAGATTATACATCAAAAATTACTTCAAATTTGATAGGGGTTTTGTTCGGGTTTCGTTCGGTATTTCTTCGGTACAATTTCGGCAAAATTTTTTCCTGCCGAACAAGACCCAAACAAAGGACGAAACTAGCCCAAAAAAAATTATTTTTTCTTACAAAAATAACCGCTGAAATTAAGTCTAAAAAACAGTATGTTGATAAGTAAACACCAACAGAAAAAGGTTTTGTAAGTAAAGTTTTTTATTTTAGTAATCCAGAACCACAAAAGAGGATATAACTTGTGGGATTTGATAGTTATGGCTAAGCTTTCGACAACACTAATCATTTGAAAAAATTACTTCTCATATTATTTCTTTCCTCTTTCGTTAGTTGTTATAAAACAACTATACTCAAAAATGGACACACCAAAGCGCCTTTAAACCAAAAAGTATTTAATAATAGAATTTACTTTGACCCATCAATTTTGGAACAAATCGACACAACAGCAATTTATGAACAATACGACACAAATTTTTATATAGGTTACGAAAAACAACCAAATATATTGGCGAGAAAAAATTCTCAAAACAACAATCATTGGTATGATGTATATCGATTTTATAAAAATGGTAACTTTAGTTTGTTTCATTTAGATAGACTTGAGCCAGAATTAAGCCAAAACATGTTTAATCCAAATTATACTGGATGGAGAGGCGTACTTTACAAACGAAAAAACAAAGTTTTAGGTGATATGTTTACGCAAGTCGGACAAATGAGTTGGGAACTCGGAATTCGAACAACGGAGTTTAAATTCAGTGGAGACACACTTTTTTTGGAGAAAAAAAATGAGTTTAGATATATATACATAAAGCGAAAAATTGATCCAAAGTTACTGAAACATAACGCGGAATGGTAAAAAAGCCTAGCCATAACAGCAGTTTTGCACAATAACTAGGTTGCTTAGTTCCCTTGACATTTTCTTCACGAAAAAACTTTATCTTTAACAGAGATTAATTCTTCCGGTGGCGGTAATTTTAAAAGAACAAACCATACTAAAACTAAAATTTAGGATATGAAACATATACAAAAAACCATCTATGGGCTACTCTTAACGCTGGTTGTGGTGAGCGGACTAGTATTGGCTAATCGTGAAATTAAAAATGAAACTGAGCCATCCCCAAAGCCATTGTCCATTGCTGACAGGAAAGCCCGCCTGATAGATGGCCGGAAAAAATGGGAGGCTTCTCCCGACGGTATAAAGTACAAAGAATGGACGGTTTCTCCTGAGGGTAAAAAGGTGCATGCCAATCATGATAAAATAAGAAAGTACATAAAGGATTTCACCAATATGGAGGCCGTGGTAACCTCTGTTACTTTTCAGCGTCCCAACGCCAAAACATCAGGACCAAAATGGCTTATAGTCAGGATTAATGGCGAAGCCTACATGATGCAATTTATTCCTAAGGATTTTGAGTCGTTAAAAAACCTGAAAGTAAACGACAAAATAATTATAAGAAGCCGCAGCGCAGGGTATTCGCCTAATCATCCCTATTTGATTCTATCGGGCGACTATATTGCGCAAAATAATAAGATCCTTTTTAAACGTGACTTTAGCCAAAACAAGGGCTGCTGAGGATTAGTAGCCACGCGATTAAAACCGGCTCTGACATCTCAAATTGCTGCGATAGAAATTAGCAAGGAAAATTTAGAACACGATGAATGCCCCAAATGAAAAACAATATTGGAAGTTATTCAATTGAAAAACTTAAAAACGGAGACTTAAAGATTGATTATAAAAGAAGCCCAAAAGATATCTTTTATATCATCGTTTACTTTATGATAGCGATACCCATTCTTTTCTTTGATTATAAGCTAATCTATTACCTGATACATGAAAAAGTAGATACAAATGTAATTATTGGTTGTTTCTTTTCAGCCTGCCTCCTACTTTTTGGATTATATTTTTTAGTTGTTTCTATTGAAACTTTTAGTAAGCCAACCGAAAATGTATTTTATGTAAGTAGTTCCAAAAAGCAGTTAAGAATAAAGCTAAATCTATTCAAAAAAGTACATCTTACTTTTTGCGAAATCAAACAATTTGATTTAGGAGCTAAAGACATCACGGTTACTGACTATCATAGAGGAAGAACATATAAAAGACCATTATTCTTACTTTACATGCATGTTGAATTATGGAATAACAAAACTGTAAAAATTCATCAATTTGAAGGTACGAGCTTGTTTATTTCTAACGCTGAAAAAAAGAAAAACAAAACATTAAAAGAAGTTAGCAGACAAATAACGGAGCTTGTTTCAAAAGAATGTGGTAAAGAATTTTATTGGAAAGGAACTCAAAAAGAATAAAAATATAGTTATCATGACAAAAAACATACTACTCCTGCTACTTCTTATCACAGCAATGGGTTACGCACAACAGCCCAATCCTGACTACGATGAAGCGAAAGCCAAAGCCCTAAATGCCGATGAACACGGCATGAAAACCTATGTGTTTTGCTTACTGAAAACCGGAAGCTTTACTACGTCCACTCAGGAAGAAAGAGTCAAACTTTTTGAAGGCCACATGGCCAATATCAACAAATTATCCAAAGAAGGAAAACTAGTCGTTGCCGGGCCATTTATGAAAAATGACAGAAACTATCGCGGTATCTTTATCTTCAATGTTAGTACGATTGAAGAAGCACAAGCCATAGTAGACAGTGATCCGGCCGTAAAAGCCAAATTATTTGAAGCCGAATTAACATTATGGTACAGCACCGCAGCTTTGCAGGAAATTACTAAATTGCACGACAAAATTGCCAAATCCAAATTCTAATATGAAACTAAGAATCCTACTGCTTGCTACTATCCTACTTACCAGCCTATCAATAACCGCCCAACGCACCGTAACACCAACCGAATTGGTAACTGTGCAAGGAAAAGTAACCAAAGAAAAAACATTCACTTTGACAGCACTGGACACTTTTCCTAAGGTTGCCATAAAAGACCAAACGCTTTACAACCACAAAGGCGAAGAAAAAGGGACCGTCAAAAACATGAAAGGCATACCGCTGAAAAAATTACTGGCCTCTATTGAGTTTACCTATGAAAAACCGAAAGAATTAAACGAATTCTATTTTGTATTTACAGCGTCCGACGGTTACAAAGTTGTTTTTTCGTGGAATGAAATCTACAATACCGAAGCCGGAAACAATTTTTACATCGTGACCGAAATGGATGGCAAACCACTCAAAGACATGGAACAACGTATCTTATTCATCTCTACCTCCGACCTAAAAGCCGGACGCCGCTATATCAAAGGGCTGCAAAGAATTGAAGTGAAACGCGTTGAATAATTTGCGTAAACTTTAACTTTTTTACAACCGCATTTTCTTTTTTCAAAGGTTAACTTTGTAAAAACTTAGTTCTTCCGGATGAATACCACCGCACAGCTTAAAAAAAACTACCACTTTATCAAATATCAAAAACTGATTATTGTGGCGATAGTAATTGGTTTCCTTAGTGCCTTGCTTGCCATTATTTTAAAACGAATGACAGAGCATTATGAAACGATACTTTTAGACAAAGCTAGCAATCATTGGTACTTCTTTATCCTCTTTCCTATTTTTGGCTTATCGGTCATTTCTATTTTGCGTTACTATTTGTTTCAGAAAAAAGAAAACAAAGGCATCCGCGAAATTTTTGAAACCACCGCACAACGGCGCAACAGCCTGCCGCTTTATAAAATCCCGTCGCATTTTATTAATGGTTTTATTACGGTCATCTTTGGCGGCTCTACCGGAATTGAAGTTTCTACTGTGGTGGCTACCGCTACCATCGGCTCGATTGCACAGGAAAAAGAAAACCTGTTCAACCGCCACAAAACCGAACTCATCTGTGCCGGTGTAGCAGCTGGCATAACGGCCTTATTTTTCAGTCCGTTGGCCGGAATACTGTTTGCCTGGGAAGTCATTTCCAAGAAAATCAATGCTGTTTTTCTACTCACTTGCAGCATTGCCTCAGCAGTTGCTTATTTGATGATACAACTCTTAAATGAAAAACCATTGTTTCCCGTGCAGCTTCAAGGTTGGCATTGGCACGCCTTGCCTTATTTTGTTTTGTTGGGTTTACTGGCCGGTATGAATTCGGTGTATTTGACCAAGAGTGTGCTGTTCTTTAAAAAACACTTTTCCAAAATTAAGCAACACAGCAACAGAATTATAATGGGTGCAGCCATTCTAAGTGCTTCATTACTGTTACTCCCGCAGCTTTATGGCGAAGGCTATCACGCTATCAAAGAAAACATACTGCTGGCCAATCATACCCTATTGACGCTTTCAGTAGCCCTAACTTTTCTGGGAATCATTCTTCTAAAACCAATTGTAACTTCAGTAACATTAGCATCAGGTGGTGATGGTGGTGTATTTGCGCCAAGCATTTTCATTGGTGGTTTCATTGGATTGTTGCTGGCTATTTGTTTGAATACTTTTTTCAATGCCAATGTGATTCCGCTCAACTTTATGATTCTCGGCATGGGTGCTATGCTAAGTGCCAGTATTAATGCGCCGCTTACCGCTATCTTTTTGACTTGTGGAATTATCAATGATTATACTTTGTTTTTCCCGATAGTGTTAACTTGTTGGGTTGCCAAATATACTGCGCAAGCCATTTACCCGTTCACGGTGTATACTTATAACGCTGTCGCTAAATAAATCACAGCAATGCCTACCGAAAAAATAAAACGCAACTACCGCAAAGCCCGCTATGTACTCTACAAAGAAACTTTAGTAGATTTCAAAGAACATTTTTGGGCCTTTCTGGGTTCCTTTGTCGGAATGGGTATTATTGCTTACTTGCAATATGACAAATTTGCACAGCAGGATTATATCTTTTTGATTGGTTCATTTGGAGCGTCTTGTGTTTTGGTCTATGGTGTTATCCAAAGTCCGTTGGCACAACCTCGAAATTTAGTGGGTGGTCATTTAATTTCGGCTTTAGTTGGCGTTACCGCTTATAAATTAATTCCCGATGTTTTGTGGATTGCAGCACCTTTAGCCGTTTCATTTTCCATTGTGATGATGCAAATCACCAAAACCTTACATCCTCCGGGTGGTGCCACAGCATTAATTGCCGTGACCGGTTCTCCGGCTATTATAAAATTGGGGTATTGGTATGTCATCACTCCAGTGTTAGTGGGATCGCTCACTCTCTTGGCAGTAGCTTTGATTTTCAACAACATGACTTCCAACCGACAATACCCAACGGGTAAAAAGTTCACAAAACTTAAAAACAAAATCAATCTGGCAACTCGTTTTGGCGTCAAACAATAGTTAAAATATTTTATTTCATTAACACAAATAATGGATAAAAATAGTTAGACTTGCATAACCAAAAAACCCAAACAAACCATGAAAATCATTAAATCGCTCTTTGCTTTTGCTGCTTTCTTTGCATTGAATTCAGTATCAGCACAAACCATCTCCGAGAGGTGGCCACAGATTAAGGCTTACCACGAAATCATGTCGAAGACCTTTCATCCGGCCGAAGAAGGAAACCTCGAACCCATAAAATCCCAATCCGAATTATTGGTAAAAAGTGCCGAAGCTTTATCGGTAGAAAGCATGCCGGAGGAATTTAGAAATCCGAAAACCATCGAAACTTTAATATCGCTAAAAAAACAAACCAAATTGGTAGATGAATTGGTACAGCAAAAAGCAGCCAATGATGAAATAATCAAAGCCATGACAGCATTGCACGATACTTTCCACAAGATTGTAGGCATGTGCCAACCGGAAAAAAAATAAACTTTAACCTAGCCAACCGCTAGGTTTTTTTATGCAAATTCTTATCAACAAATCACCAATCCAACTTCTATTTCTAAAATTAAATTTTACCTTTGCACGCTTACTAAAACATAGAGTATGATTTATAAATTCAGAGCAATTCTCGACGCTGAAGATGATGTTTTCAGAGATATTGCCATTCAGGAGGAAGACACTTTAGAAGATTTGCACAATGCCATTGTCAATGCTTTTGGTTTTGACGGTATGGAAGTCGCTTCGTTTTACACTTGTGACGACCAATGGAATCAGGAAGAGGAAATTCCGATGTTTGATACCGGTGATGTAGCCGGCGAACAAAAAATCATGAGTGATTATACCTTGAATCAATTGCTCAGCGAAGACCAAACCAAGATTATCTATGTGTATGATTTTATCAACATGTGGACGTTCTTAGTCGAATTGGCTGCCGTAGAAGAAGCAGAAACCGGTCTTACTTACCCTAATTTATTATTCTCCCACGGTGTACTTCCGGCTATAGCGCCAGAAAAAGAATTTGAAGCCGAAAAAGAAGATTTCTATGCTGAGTTTGAAGACGATTTAGACGAAGACGATTTAGATATGTTTGGCGGTGATGACAGCTTTGAAGATTACGGATTTGAAGAGAATTGGAATTAAAAAATAGCTGAGTAACTCAGTAACTAAAAAAAATGATAAACCTATTTAACGCTCATATTGAGAGCTTATCAATACACCGGGTTGGAAACAAAAGTCGTAACGAAGCGATATTTCTTTCGGATCAATCTTATGCCCTGAATGACGAAATTGTTCCTTTGTTAAAGGAGTATTTCTTCAAACCGTTCCGGGATAAAGAAGAAAACTATTTCCAGTTTGCCCACGATGTGGATTTGGAATACAACGATATGTTCAATTTGGCGACTGAGATTTTTACCAATCCAAATGACACTCACGAGGTTTCTAAAAAAATTACCAAACACCTTTTTGAGCAATCAAATCATCCGCACATCAAGAATGGTGAAGTATATGTGGCGCACATTACCAATCTGAATATTGATAACAATGTGGTCGATGCCATTGGCGTTTTCAAAAGCGAAATCAAAACCGATTTCATGCAGTTTGAAGAAAAAGGCGCTACGCTTGAAATGATTTTGCAACAAGGAATCAACCTCAACAAACTGGACAAAGGCTGCCTGATTTTTAACCATAAAAAAGAAGAAGGTTACAAGATATTAACCATTGACAGCAACCGTTATGACGCGCGTTACTGGTTGGAGCATTTCCTTTCGGTGGATGCGTTTCAGGATGAAAATTTCTTTACCAAAAAATATTTAAAATTCTGTCAGGGCTTTGCCAAAGATGTAGTATTGCCAGCCGAAGACAAGAAAGAGGAAGTGATGTTCATGAACCGTTCGGTAAACTTTTTTGCCAAAAACGACGAATTCGAAGAAAGCAAATTCCTAAACGAAGTGTTAGATAATCCTGATTTAATTCCGGAATTCAAGAACTATAAAGTTGACAAAGGCGAAAAATACAGCATTGAAGACATTACCAATTTCCCGATTGCCAACGCCGCGGTAACGGATGCCCGTAAGTCGATTAAAAATGTGATTAATTTGGATACCAATATTCAAATCAAATTGGATTTCATCAACCCGGAAAGTGCCGAAAAATATGTAGAAAAAGGCTGGGACGAAGAAAAACAAATGTATTACTACTTAGTATATTTCAACAAAGAACAGAAAAGCTAGTCTTCGCAGAAGTTGCAACATTATTCATAAAACAATCCTCAGTTATTCAATAATTGGGGATTTTTGCTTTTGAAAAACAACACGCAATGTTAAAATCAACAAAACAGGCTCTAAATTTCTATATATTTGTGAAAATGGCTTAACCTGCATGATCAAGAAAATACTTTTCGGATTTCTGATACTTCTCTTTGCTTTGCAAACTACACGGGCACAAGAGAAAAACAGCGGCAACGATTCGGTCAAAGTATATAAGAAAATCGAAACCTATTCTAAAAAAGGAAAAGTAAACCGGTTTATATACAAGTTGCTATTTCGGTCCAATCGAAAATCAGCTGTCTCATCAAACACGAAAAGAAAGCGTTATTTCATCAAAAAATCATTTGACCGCAGCGAAGGCAAAATCATCCGAAACATTACCATAGAAACACTGGATCCGTTTGGCTATGCTGTCGATAATTATAAGGATGCACCCGAAAAAGGGGTAGAAAAATTCGGGAATAAACTCCATGTAAAATCCAAAAACTGGACCATCCGCAACTTGCTTTTATTTAAAAAGAATGAACCGTTGGATTCCTTAGTGGCTAAAGAATCGGAGCGTTTGATTAGAAAACAACGCTATGTTCGCAGTGTCATTATCAAACCCATGGAAATTCCGAACAGTAAAGATTCCGTAGATATTTCAGTGCGTGTTTTAGATTCCTGGAGTTTGATTCCTACGGGCGCCATTTCCAACTCCAATGCCAATTTTGAACTTACCGAGCGCAATTTTTTTGGTTTGGGACACGAATTTGAAAACGATATAAACAAGCGATTTGAAACCGGACAAACGGCCTACAAAGCCCGGTATTCGATAAGTAATATTAAAAACACGTTTATCAATACGACATTCATTTATGAAAATTCGTTGGATAATTATACTACCAAAAGTGCGCGGGTTGAACGAACCTTTTTCTCTCCTTTCACCCGATTGGCCGGTGGTGTGTATTTTGAAAACCGATTTTACATTGACTCCTTGCCCGACAACAATGCTGTTTTTGCCAAGCAACGATTCAAATTGGAAACACAGGAATATTGGGCAGGACATTCTTTCAGAGTCTTTAGCGGAAAAAGTGAAGATTACAGAACCACCAATCTGATTACCACCGTGGGGTATAAAAATGTTACTTATTTAGAAAATCCAACGCTACAGTATGACTCCACTAAGTTTTTTTCTTCCGAAAAATTATATTTAGCCACTATCGGTTTGAATACCCGAAAGTTTGCCGAGGACAAATACTTATTCAACTTTGGCATCATAGAAGACGTTCCGTATGGGCAGGTTTATGCGATAACAGCAGGAGTACAGGATAAAAATAATTTGAGGCGCGGGTACTTCAGTGGGCGGTTTGCTTATGGAAGGTATTTCGATTTTGGCTATTTGGGAACCAATATCGAATGGGGCAGTTTTTACAACAATGGCTGTACCGAAGAGACAACTTTCAGAATTGAAACCAATTATTTTACCAACCTGCTTTCTCTCGGTAACTGGAAAATTCGACAATTTATTAAACCCACTGTAGTCATTGGAAATCACAGAGCTCCTATTATCAAGGATCGCGTGACACTTTCTGATCAAAACATCATCAGTGGTTTCAGCAACCCGTTGATTAATGGCAATAAAAAATTAACCGTTGCCTTTCAAACGCAAACCTATGTTCCCGGCAATTGGCATGGCTTTCACTTTAGCCCGTTTTACAACATGACTTTCGGGTTATTGGGCAACGAAACGGACAAAGTTTTTGATGACCGTCTCTACTCAAAATTCAGCTTAGGGGTTTTAATCAATAACGATTACTTGGTCTTTAACAGTTTCCAAATCTCCTTTTCTTTTTATCCTTCGATTCCTTTTGAAGGCACTAATGTTTTCAAAACCAACTCGTTCAAAAACGATGATTTGGCGTTACCTGATTTTCAGATTGGACAACCGGTTATTGTTCCTTTCAAATAACAGTATTTATTTTTGTAAGTATTTTTTATTATAAATGCTTAAAAATGTGTATTTTAACGATTATTTTTTGCCGTTTGTCGTTATATAAGTATGTTTACCTACCCGAAACCAACACCTCATTTGTATGAAAACAAACTACTTAGCCGAAGGAATGGTGAAAAAAAATTATCTCTGTTCCTTACTTGGACATCGCTATGTGGAGACTAAAAAAGTAAACGAGCACTTTAGCGAATTTGAATGCGCCAACTGCAAAATGCAGGCCACCGTTGACAGTAGAGGTCAAAAAATTACGTTGACTTCCAAGCTGAAAGACATCAATGAAACCCTTTTCTATCTGAACCTGAAAAAACAATTCCTCGCAAAATTTTACTTTCAAAAAAAAGAATAGTAACAAAATAAGGCTTAAATCGTCATACCTTTAAACCTTAAAAACTAACCCTTGGAATCAACTATTCTTTCTATACATAAGCTGAACAAGCGTTACGGCAAAATTCATGCTGTAAAAGACGTTTCTCTCGAAATCCATAAAGGCAATGTCTACGGAATTCTGGGCCCTAACGGAAGCGGAAAATCAACTACTCTTGGTATCGTATTAAATGTAGTCAACAAAACTTCGGGTGAATACAGTTGGTTTGGCGGCACCATGAAAACGCATGATGCACTAAAAAAAGTGGGCGCCATTATTGAAAGACCCAATTTCTATCCTTATATGTCGGCCAAAGAAAACCTGGAATTGGTTTGCAAAATCAAAGGCATCGACTATTCTAAAGTAACTGAAAAACTTGAGATTGTTGGACTAATGGATCGCAAAGACAGCAAGTTCAAAACTTTTTCCCTGGGAATGAAACAACGGTTAGCCATTGCTTCTGCCCTGCTGAACGATCCTGAAATTTTAATTCTCGATGAACCTACCAACGGACTGGATCCGCAAGGGATTCATCAAATTCGTGACATTATCCGATTGATTGCCTCACAAGGCACGACGATTCTTTTGGCTTCGCATTTATTGGATGAAGTGGAGAAAGTGTGCAGCCATGTTTTGGTATTGCGTTTCGGCGAAATTCTATACAGCGGTACGGTAGATGGCATGACCAATCAGGGTGCTTTTTTTGAACTGCAGGCTGAAAGCAATTCCAATCTTATCACCCTTCTGAAAAACCATCCGGATGTGGATAAAATTTCGGAAACGGAAGGAAAAGTAATCGTCCATTTCAACAAGGATATGGATGCCGGACAATTGAACAAATATATTTTTGACAAAGGCATTTGCCTGAATCATTTGGTTCAGAAAAAAGTGAGTTTAGAACAACAATTTTTAGCCTTAACCAAATAAACAAAAGCCTCATCATGAAAAGATTACTCGCCATAGAATTGCAAAAAATCTGGAAAAACCGCGCCAGTAGAATTCTGACTATTAGTTATTTTGTCATTCTTTCTTTTATTGCTTTGATAGCTTCTGTCAAACTTGAGATTGGCTACTTTAAACTCCATTTTGCCGAAATGGGAATTTTTAATTTCCCTTTCATTTGGCACTTTAACACCTACATTGCTGCGCTGCTTAAATTCTTTTTAGCCATAGTCATCGTTTCTATGATGGCCAATGAATACAGCTACGGAACTTTAAAACAAAATCTGATTGACGGAATGAGCAAACAGGAATTTGTGCTGTCTAAATTCTTAACCGTAATTCTCTTTGCTTTTACATCTACGCTGTTTGTTTTTGCCATGTCATTGGTCTTGGGCTATAGCTTTTCTTCTTATACTGAATTGGGAATTGTTTTCTCAGATTTAGAATATTTGTTGGCTTACTTTGTGAAATTAGTCGGTTTCTTCTCGTTCTGTTTGTTCTTAGGCGTATTGATTAAACGCTCTGCCTTTGCCATTGGTTTTTTATTTGTTTGGTTTCTGATTGAAAAAATATCCTTTGGGTATTTAAAATATGAAGTGTTTAACAAAAGCCCAAAAGTTGATGATTTCTATGCCTACATGCCGTTGGAATCGATTAGCAATCTTATAGTGGAGCCTTTTACGCGACTGAATGTTATCAAAAATATTCAAACCGCTGTGGGTGAAAGTAATGTAAAAGATTACAGCATTCATTTCTCCTCAATTCTAATTGTTTTAGCATGGACAGCCATCTTCATTTTCCTATCGTATAAAATAATCAAAAAACGAGATTTATAGTATCTTTGCTGATGCTATGAAGGTATTGAGCTTTTTATTTTTTATTGGCTGTTGCTGTTTTTCCTCCGAAACTATTTTGGCACAAAACATTATAGTTACTGATACCTATACCGCACAGCAGTTAGTCCAAAATGTTTTAATCAATAGTCCCTGCGCCAATGTAACTAATTTCACTGTCAGCGGTGGAAACTTTCTATCGGGCAGCAAAAGTTATGGTTATTTTTCAGCCGGAACCAGTAGCTTCCCTTTTTCAGATGGCGTTGTTCTTAGTACCAGTGCCGCTATTTCTACGCAAGGTCCAAATGATTCTTTACTAAGCGATGATGCTCCGGGTTGGGTAGGCGATTCCGATTTGGAACAAGCTTTATCCATTTCAAATACTTCCAACGCTACTGTTTTAGAATTTGATTTCACGCCTTTAACGAGCTTCATTAGTTTTGATTATATTTTTGCTTCCGAAGAATACCATGACACAGCGCCTTGCCATTATTCTGATGGCTTTGCGTTTTTATTGAAACAAGCCGGGAGTTCGAATCCTTATCAAAATTTAGCCTTGGTTCCCAATACTACTACACCCGTAAAAGTAACTACGGTTCACCCGGTGATTCCCGGTGGTTGTGCCGCACAAAATGATACTTACTTTGGAAGTTACAATTCCAGTACTGCTCCTATCAATTTCAATGGTCAAACGGTCGTGATGACGGCCAAAGCAACCGTAATCCCGGGGACAACCTACCATATTAAATTAGTTATAGCCGATGAAACCAATCCTCAATACGATTCTGCTATTTTCTTAGGTGGTGGAAGTTTTAGCGTAGGAACGGATTTAGGTCCGGATAGATTAGTGACTAATGGCAACCCGATTTGTTATGGTGATACTTATGTGTTAGATGCAACAGAACCTGGTACCAATACATACCAATGGTTCAAAAACGGCAATCCTATTTTAGGCGAAACCAATGCCACTTATACAGTCGCAAATCCGGGAATTTACAAAGTAGAAATCACATTAAACAGTACCAGTTGTGTGGCAGTTGGAGAAGTTACGGTTGAATACACCAATCCTATTGCAGCCAATCCGGTAACTTTAGTGCAATGTGATGACAATAACGATGGCATCGCCACTTTTGATTTGACGAAGCTAAACCCGATAATCACACAAGGGAACACCCAAATTGCCGCTATATCCTATTATCTGAATCAATCGGATGCCACAAACGGAACTAATGCAATCCCCAACCCAACAGCATTTCAAAATAATACCACTAACCAACTGGTCGCTAAGGTTATCAATAGTTTTGGCTGTATCGGATACGTTCCGGTAACACTTCAAATGGCTCATAATTCTTTACCCACAGTTAATCCAATTATCATTTGTGATGAAGATGGGACACTGGATGGTTTTACGGCTATTGATTTAAATCAATTGGCAACACCTGCTGTACTCAATGGTATGCCGAGTGGTTTGGTTGTTGAATATTATTCGGATAGCACTGATGCTTCACAACAACATAATCCTTTACCTAATAATTTTACCAATACGGTGGCACCAAATCAAATCATTTATGCCCGAATTGTTAATGGCCCGGATTGTTATGGCATTATTCCGGTTCCATTGCAAATTATTGCGTTCCATCCTACCCATTTTGAGCACGAGGAAGTGGTTTTGTGTAATGGCGGAACTACTACCCTTTCGGTCGCTACCGGTTTTAGCAGTTATTTATGGAATACTTCAGCCACTACAGCATCCATTTCGGTGACGGCAACAGGAGATTATTCTGTAACCGTTACCAATGCATTCGGATGCAAAGCGGTTAAAACATTTACCGTGAATGCCTCAAGTTCTCCAACAATTACTTCCATTGACATTAATGATTTTTCAGAAAATGGGAATTCGGTTCAAATCAATGTTACCGGAAGCGGCGATTATGAATATGCCTTAGATGGGGAACATTTTCAGGACAGCTCTCTTTTTACAGATGTAAATCCCAATGAATATACCGTAATAGTTCGAGATAAAAATGGCTGTACTCCCAATGCTGTTCAACACATTTATGTATTGGATTACCCTCATTATTTTACACCAAACGGGGATGGCTATCATGACATTTGGCAAATAAAAAATTTATCTTTTTATCCCAATGCTGTAGTTACTATTTTTGACCGTTTTGGAAAACTTATCTATAGCTTTAAATCCAATCAAGTGGGTTGGAATGGAAAATTAAACCAAAAAGAACTTTTTGCCGATGATTATTGGTTTGTTGTTTCTTTGGGCAATGGGAGAACCATTAGAGGACATTTTGCGTTAAAACGATAAAAATATTTTTTTTTATTACTAATTTTAACGCATGAAAAAGAGTATTGCCCTTATAATTCTTCTACTATCCTTTTCCGGTTTTGCCCAATTTAGTAAGACACATTATATCCCGCCACTATCGGGTTCTACAAGTCTTACCTCTGAAGATCAATATTTATACATATCCACACCCAATGTCAATCCGATAAATTTCAAAATAATTGAATTAGGTGGTAATACAATACTTGGAACGGTTTCAAGAGATGCACCCTACATTCATTATATTGGTTTTGGCAATGATACACAACTTCATGTGGCCGGAGTTAGCATCAATACAATTCTTGCCAACAAAGGATACATAGTGGAAGCCGATGATATGATTTATGTGTCTGCCAGAGTTACTGCCGGCAATGGAAATCAAGCAGGAGAGTTAGTATCTAAAGGCTTGGCTTCGCTTGGGACACACTTTAGAATTGGAGCCTTTACCAATGAAAGTGCTCCGTCTTATGGCTCCATCCATCATACTTTTATTTCTGTATTGGCTACCGAAAACAACACCAATATTACATTTAGCGACTTTAAACCCGGAGTTCTACTCTATAATACCAATACCGGAAGCGCTCCGGTAAGTATTACTCTGAATAGTGGCGAAAGCTATGTTATAGGGGTTGAAGGACCTAACAATGCTAATCGAGGCGGATTGATTGGTTCCTTAGTTACTTCAGACAGACCCATTGCTGTGAATTGTGGTTCTTTTGGCGGCACTAACGGCGAAATGGCAAATTTGGATTTAGGGTTTGACCAAATTGTTTCTTCGGAAAGAACCGGTAAAGAATATGTATTCATCAAAAGTACCGGTATGGATAATGTAGAGCGCATACTTCTAGTCGCTGATGTAGATAACACCGAAGTGTATTTGGATGGTGCTACAACACCAAGTTATTTATTAAATGCCGGAGATTATGTGGCACTTAATGGTTCACAATACAATGCCGCCGGAAATTTATACGTTAGAACCAGTGAAAACATTTTTGCTTATCAAAGTGTTGGCGATAACGGTTTGCCCAGTCAGGCCAATCAGGAAATGTTTTTTGTGCCACCTCTCAGTTGTCAGACTCCTCACGTTATAGATAACATTCCCTTCATAGAGTATGTTGGCGATAGGCCGTTTAACGGAAGAGTAACGATGGTTACGCAAACAGGAGCCACATTGAATTTTATCATTAACGGTATCAATTATACATTAGCAAGTTTGCCGGGAGCTTCTGTTGATGGGCCTAATAACGTAATGGGAAATCCTAATTACCAAACGTATGTTATCACAGGATTAACGGGTAATGTCTCTGTATATTCCACTGGAGAACTGTATTTAGCAGCTTATGGCTCGAGTGATGCCGCTACTTTTGGTGGATTCTTTTCTGGGTTTACTTTTAAACCCGAAATATCATTTACAAAATTAGATCCTTCGGAATCCAGTTGTATTCCAAACTCTGTGCTATCTGTTAATACGTTAAGCCCTTTTGATACTTTCCAATGGTTCTTTAATAATGTTTTGATGCCAGGAGCTACCAGCAGTAGCTTTACACCTACCGTTCCTGGCAATTATTATGTATCAGCTACCATTTCGAGCTGCGGCACCACCATAGATTCCGACAATATTCCCGTAAGCGATTGTCCTCCGGATACAGACAACGACGGTGTCAACAACAACATCGATTTGGATAATGATAATGATGGAATTACCAATTGTACTGAATCATACGGAAATCAAAATTTTAATTTTACCAATACAAATGCCGGAACTATTGCCGTTGGCAACTACAGCAATTCTTATACAGGAGCTGCGGTCTTTTCGGGTACCGGGGCTCCAGCAACCACTCCAATTGTTGGTGATGCGCTAGGTAATTTTGTAACAGAAACGACCTCTGGAATCAACAATAAAGAAAGTTATACCGTTTCCAACTTCACAAAACCGATAAGCTTATCCTTGGAGTATGCAACTGTGGCGGCTGCAACCGATTTATTTATTTCGGCCACCGAAATTAGAGTTAACTGTCCGGTGAATCAAACCTTAACTATTTTAAATCCAACCAATCAATTATTGATTGACACCAACTATGATGGCATTTATGAAAGTGGCGTAACTCAATTTTCTTCGTTTGAAATTCGATTTCGTTTGAACGGTGTTATGCCTTTAGTTCCCGGTACCGGGACATTTTCAATCAAAGGAAATCTGATTACTTCGCTAACGATAACCAATATAAACCTTACGGATTTAATTAATAGCAAAGTAGCGCTTCGCTTAATCGCTTCCTGTGTTCCATTGGATTCAGACAACGATGGGATTGCGGATCAAAACGATTACGATAGTGACAATGACTCCATACCGGATTTTATAGAAAGCCAAGGTCAAAATGTGGTGGCATTATCCAACGTAGATGTCAATGGTGATGGAATTGATGATGTGTTTAACAGTGGTTTAACTCCGGCCAACAACGATGGGGATACTATTCCGAATTATTTGGATTATGATTCTGATAATGATGGGATTTTTGACATCATCGAATCGGGAAGTCCCGGCAACGGAAGTAATACCAGCGGCATCATGATTGGCGCTTTGGGAACCAATGGTTTTGCCAACAGTCTTGAAACAACTCCCGATAGCGGCATAGCCAATTATACCGTTAGGGATACCGATGGTGATGGGGTTTTCAATTATATAGAATCTGATAGTGACAATGACGGTTGTACCGATGTGATTGAAGCCGGTTTTGTGGATATGAATGGTGATGGCGTTGTGGGTGATGATTCTCCTACTATACTGAATAGTAACGGAACCGTTCTTAGCGCAAGCGGCTACGGTGTTCCGAGTCAAAATTATGTAATAGCTGCTCCTATTTCCATTACCACACAACCTCAAAATGTAACTATCTGCGAATTGCAATCGGCTACGTTTTCGGTAGTTTCAAGTGCGGTAAACTCTTATCAATGGCAAGTTTCCACCAATAACGGAAGTACCTGGACTACCCTAACGAACAATGCCACTTATTCCGGTGCCACAACCACTTCATTGACCGTTGCCAATGTTTCGCCAACGATGATGGGGTATCAATACCGCGTATTTTTGAACAAAACCGGCAACACCTGCGGCTTATATTCGGTTCCGGCCATTTTGACAACCTATCCTTTGCCGGTAGTGACAACTCCAATTTCGCTAAAGCAATGCGACGATGACACTGATGGGATTTCTATCTTTAATTTGACGCAAAAAAATAATGTCATTTCAACTAATTACGCTAATGAAACCTTCACGTATTACACCACTTCAGCCGCCGCGAACACGCAAAACAATACTTTTTTAATTGCCAACCCTATTGCTTATACTACAGGAAACACCAGCGTGTATGCCCGAGTGGAAAACAGCAATGGTTGTTTCAGAGTGGCGCGAATTGACTTGATTGTTTCGGTAACGCAAATTCCGGCCAATTTTGTAATTCCGAATAAATACCAATGTGATGACTATCTTGATGCGGTTAATGATGATAGAGATGGGGTTTCGAGTTTCAATTTTACTTCAATAACCAATAGTCTTTTGGCCATACTACCTAATAATGTTTCTATAAAATATTATAAAACAGAAGCCGATTTCTTAGCCGAAACCGATGCTTTTGGAAATTCATTGGCAATTACTGACCCAACAAACTATAGAAACATTGGCTATCCAAACACGCAAACCATCTGGGTTCGGGTGGATAGTACTTTAGACAATTCTTGCTTTGGATACAAAACATTTGATGTGGTGGTAGAAGCTTTGCCTTTCGCCAATCCGATAAATGCTAACAATCTTATTCGTCATTGCGATGACAATCAAGACGGACAATACGGCTTTGACACTAGCGGAATTCAGGCTTTGGTTTTAAACGGTCAAACCAATGTTACTGTAAAATACTTCAGAGCCAATGGCACACAACTTTCAACGCCATTACCTAATCCGTTTGTGGTAAATGGTTCTGAAACTATAACTATAAAAGTATTCAATAACACCACACAAACCGGCGGAACGCCTTGTTCTGATGACGAAACTTTGCAATTTCTTGTAGACGATTTGCCACAGGCATTCCCTATTCCAGTCAGTTTAACTACCGTTTGTGATGATGAGCTAATTGCTATTGATCAGGACGGGCTACACAATTTTGACACCTCAACTTTTGATGCTCATATATTGAATGGGCAAACCGGTATGACGCTTTATTATTTTGATGCCAATAATACTCCGTTGTCAAGTCCGTTGCCCAATCCTTTTACATCGGGCACACAAAACATAAAAGTAGTGATTGAGAATCCTATCAATACTACTTGTCCGGTTTCGGCTGTCATTCCTTTGGTGGTTAATCCTGTACCAAAAATAGATCAGGAAGAAGCCATTGTTATTTGCTTGCCAAGAACCCAAACCATTCTGGATGCCGGAATTTTAGATGGAACCCCAACTTCGAATTATTCATTCCAATGGTATTTGAACGGACAATTGTTGCCGGGACGCACCAATTATACACTGACAGTGAATAGTCCCGGAACCTATAGTGTCAGCGTAACGAATTCTTTTGGTTGTCCTAAAACCCGAACCATAACCGTAACCGGTTCCGAAATAGCGAGCATTCAGGACATAGCGGTAACCGATTTTACCGAGATCAATTCTATCTTAGTAACAGTAACCGGTTCCGGTGATTATGAATATGCCTTAGATGATATTGATGGCCCTTACCGCGATAGCAATTTCTTCAACAATGTGCCTATGGGATTGCATCAACTGTATGTTCAGGACAAAAATGGTTGCGGTATAGTGGGGCCAATTGCAGTACCAGTCATGGGAATTCCGCATTATTTTACGCCCAATGGTGATGGTTTCCACGAGTATTGGAATATACAAGGTATCAGTCCACTTTCGGCTAATGCGCATTCGATCATTTATATTTTTGACCGCTACGGTAAACTAATGAAACAAATTCAACCTGTAAGTGCCGGCTGGGACGGAACCTATAATGGTCACGACATGCCATCAGATGATTATTGGTACACCATTCAATTGGCTGATGGACGCAATATTAAAGGACATTTCACCCTAAAACGATAAACCATGAAATCTTTTTCAACTCTGATATTTATAGCAATTAGTATGATTTCTACAGCACAAATCAAAGTGACTTCGGGCAGTATAAAACGTTTTGAAAACTTCAGTTCCGAATTTGTGGATGCCCGAAATGTGGATGTTTGGTTGCCTGATGGCTATTCTGAAAAAGAAAAATATGCTGTTTTGTATATGCACGATGGGCAAATGCTTTTTGACGAAGACTTATCCTGGAACAAACATGTTTGGGAAGTAGATGAAACTGCCGGAAAATTAATAGCTGCTGCCAAAACCAAAAAATTCATAGTAGTGGGCATTTGGAACAATGGTTTGAAACGGCACGGCGAATATTTTCCGCAAAAGGCTTATGAGAAACTAACTGCTGAGCAGCAACAATTTGTTTCCAATAATTTGATTGAAAGAGGTATTATTGGAACAAACTTCAACGTTACTTCCGATAATTATTTGAAATTTTTGGTAACGGAACTAAAACCTTTTATTGATAAAACCTTTTCGACCAAAACCGACAGTGCTAATACTTTTATAGCCGGTTCGAGTATGGGAGGTTTGATTTCGCTGTATGCGATTTGTGAATACCCGAAAGTATTTGGTGGTGCGGCGTGCTTGTCAACTCATTGGACGGGTATTTATCAACTGGAGAACAATCCTATTCCGGAGACGTTTTATGCTTATCTAAAAACACATTTACCCGACCCCAAAAATCATAAAATTTACTTTGACTATGGCGACCAAACATTAGATGCTTTGTATCGCAACTTGCAGCGAAAAGTAGATGGTATTATGGAAGCCAAAGGCTATAGAGCCACCAACTGGGTGACCAAGTTCTTCCCGGGAAAAGACCACTCAGAAGCGGCTTGGCGTGAAAGACTTGACATTCCGTTGCAGTTTTTGTTGGGAAAATAAAGCCATAGCCCAGATGGGAACGGCATCCTTTTGTGCTGGTTTTCCGGCGCAAAAGATATAGTGGACAGCTGGAAACAGCTCCTAACAAAAAACCCTCTCATTGCTGAAAGGGTTTCTTTTTATGGTAAATACAATTTATATTTTATTGCGTTTTCTATCATTTTCGTTTAGATAGATTTTTCTCAAACGAATAGATTTTGGCGTAACCTCTACATATTCGTCTTTTTGAATGTACTCCAACGCTTCTTCTAATGAGAAAATAATCGGAGGGATTATCCTTGCTTTTTCATCATTACCTGACGAACGAACGTTAGACTGTTTTTTCTCTTTAGTTACGTTTACACTCATATCATCACCACGTGAGTTTTCTCCAATTACCTGACCTTCGTAAATTTCGGCATTTGGTTCAACAAAAAACTTACCACGATCTTGTAATTTATCGATAGAATAAGGGATAGCTTTTCCTTTTTCCATAGAAATTAATGAACCTTTGTTACGTCCAGCAATTTCACCTTTGTAAGGCTCATATCCAATGAAACGGTGCGCCATAATAGCCTCACCAGCTGTAGCAGTAAGCAATTGGTTACGCAATCCAATAATTCCACGAGATGGAATATTAAATTTGATAATCATACGTTCCCCTTTAGTTTCCATAGAAAGCATTTCTCCTTTTCTAACAGTAACAAACTCTACTGCTCTACCTGAAAGTGTTTCTGGCAAATCGATAGTCAATTCTTCAATTGGCTCACACTTTTGACCATCAATTTCCTTGATGATAACCTGTGGTTGCCCAATTTGCAATTCGTAACCTTCTCTTCTCATGGTTTCAATCAAAACCGATAAGTGAAGAACTCCACGACCAAAAACCATGAATTTATCCGCTGAATCAGTTTCACCTAATTTCATCGCTAAGTTTTTCTCTAATTCTTTGGTCAGACGATCTCTGATGTGACGTGATGTTACAAATTTACCTTCTTTACCAAAGAAAGGAGAGTCATTAATGGTAAACAACATACTCATTGTTGGCTCATCAATAGCAATAGATGCTAAACCTTCTGGGTTTTCATGATCGGCGATTGTATCACCAATTTCAAAACCTTCTACGCCAACAATTGCACAAATATCTCCGGCAATTACTTCTGTTACTTTTTTACGGCCAAGACCTTCAAAAGTATGTAGTTCTTTAATTCTGGATTTTGTTACAGTACCATCTCTTTTTACCAAAGAAATAGGCATTCCTTCTTTCAAAACACCTCTTTCCAAACGACCAATAGCAATACGTCCTGTAAATGCTGAGAAATCTAACGATGTAATCAACATTTGAGGTGTTCCTACAGATACTTTTGGCGCTGGTACATGTTCAACAACCATATCCAATAATGGCTCGATATTTTCTGTTTGATTTCTGAAATCATCAGACATCCAGTTGTTTTTAGCCGAACCGTAAACGGTTGGGAAATCCAACTGCCATTCTTCAGCACCTAATTCAAACATTAAGTCGAATACTTTTTCGTGTACTTCTTCCGGAGTACAGTTTTCCTTATCTACTTTATTGATAACCACGCAAGGTTTTAAACCTAAATCGATGGCTTTTTGCAACACGAAACGCGTTTGTGGCATTGGTCCTTCAAAGGCATCAACCAACAAACAAACTCCATCAGCCATGTTCAATACTCTTTCTACTTCACCACCAAAATCGGCGTGACCCGGAGTATCGATAATATTGATTTTGGTTCCTTTGTAAACAACTGAAACGTTTTTAGAAGTAATCGTAATTCCTCTTTCACGCTCTAAGTCATTGTTATCCAGAATTAAATCACCGGTATTCTCGTTTTCACGAAATAACTGACAGTGATACATAATTTTGTCAACCAATGTTGTTTTACCGTGGTCAACGTGAGCAATAATTGCAATGTTTCTAATAGATTCCATGTGTGCTTTTTTGTGGGTGCAAAGGTACACTTTATTTTCAGATAAAAAACCAATAACAAATTAGTTTACACTTTATTAAAATCAGCCCGAAAGTTTATAAAATCTTTAATAAGTTTTTGCTTAAATTTTAAAACTTATTTGAAAATATATATATTTGGAGTAATGAAAAATAATTCCAATAAAATAACATTAACATACGTCCTTATATTAATGTTTGTGGCTGTCGTAGGTCACAAAGTGGTACTAAATTATTCTTCAAATTCTTCTTCTGAAACCCTACACAAGTACTATTATATTGAGGATTTGGTACTTATTCTTTTTTCCGGAATTGTTTTCAAGTTCATTTTGTTTCGAAATGATTTAAAAAACAAATCGGTTTTTCAGAAACTGCAAGTAATCAACAACGAGATTATCGAATCGAACGAACGATACGACATTGTGGCCAAAGCTACCAGTGATACGATTTGGGATTGGAAAATTGAAAGCGACAGTTTTGTATGGAACAAAGGAATACAAGGTGTTTTTGGTTACAAGAAAGAAGATGTGGGCAAAACCTCCAAATGGTGGTTTGATCGAATCCATCCGGAAGACAGTTTAAAAATGTCGGTGAAGTTATATTCCTTTTTGGAACAAAAAACAGAAAAATGGCAGGATGAATACCGTTTCAAATGTGCTGACGGTACTTATAAATATGTTTTTGACAGGGGATTTTTAGTAAAAGATAAAGACGGAAAGCCTATCCGAATGATTGGAGCTATTCAGGATGTTACCAAACAAAAAGAGGAAGAACAACGACTTCGATTACTGGAAACGGTAATTACACAAACCAAAGACGCTGTAATGATTACCGATATTGACACTACCGAAAATGTCATTCCGAATATTATCTTCGTCAACTCTGCCTTTACAGACATGACCGGTTATCCGGCTGAGGAGGTTATTGGTAAATCACCGGTATTGTTTTTTGGACAGAAATCGGATATTTTAGAATTTGACAAATTAAAAACCGCCATTCAGGAATACAAAGAGTGTTTTATCGAAATGATTAGCTACAAAAAAAGTGGCGAAGAGTTTTGGGTAAATTTCTCTATGATTCCGGTAACCAACAAAGATGGCGAGCATTCCCACTGGATTTCGATTCAAAGAGATGTCACTGAAGAAAAAGAAAAGCAAAAGGAAAGAGAACAACTTATTCGGGAATTAACCCAAAACAATAAGGATTTAAAACAGTTCTCCTACATCACTTCTCACAACTTAAGAGCGCCATTATCCAATTTGACCGGGCTATTGAATCTTTTGGATGACATGACCATAGAAGACCAGGAGTTAAAAGAAATCATCAATGGCTTTACCAAATCAACGCATTTGCTGAATGAAACTATTAATGACTTGGTAAAAGTGGTTATTATTAAAGATAATCCGTCCATTCAGAAAGAGAAAGTACTCATTAAAGAAGTTTTTGAAAATGTTTTCAACCAGCTGAGCTTCCTAATCAGCCTGCACAAACCTATTTTAAAAATAGATTTAGAAGAAGTGACAATTTTAAATATCAATAAGTCTTATTTAGAAAGTATTTTTCTAAATTTACTCACGAACTCAATCAAATACAGAGCCACCACCAGACAATTGAGAGTCAACATTTCATCTCAAGTAGTAGATGATAATTTGATTTTAACATTCAAAGACAATGGAATCGGTATCGATTTAGAAAGAAACAGAGATAAAATTTTTGGTTTGTACCAACGTTTTCACAATCATCCGGACAGTAAAGGTTTAGGATTATATCTTGTAAAATCTCAGGTAGAAGCCATGGAAGGAACCATAACCGTAGTAAGTGAAGTGGGAAAAGGAACCACCTTTACTATTATTTTTAAAAACAGTTAAATAAATGCTAGATAAAATTTTTTGTGTAGATGATGATTCCATAACGCTAATGCTTTGTAAAAAAGTAATTGAGCGGGCTGAATTTGCAAAAGAAATAGTCACCGCACAAAATGGCGAAGAAGCCATCCAATACTTTCATGATTTGGCGGAGAAACAAAAAGCAGGCGCTAGTATATCCTATCCTAAATTAACGCTGCTCGATTTAAACATGCCTATAATGAATGGTTGGGAATTTCTGGACACCTACCTTCAATGTGGCTATCAAGACCTTTTTAAAGAAGCCAAATTCATTGTACTTTCTTCAACCATTGATCCGCATGATGTAAATCAAACCAAGAACTACCCTATCGTTATAGACTTTATGTCAAAACCCATAACAAAAGAAATGATGGAAAGTTTGAAATCCAAACACCAATAAAAGCAAAACAAAAAAAAGCACCCGAAATCGAGTGCTTTTTTTAATATCTTAAAACAAGTTGAATTATAACTTCGAAACGTGTTTTGTTAATTTAGATTTTAAGTTAGCTGCTTTGTTATCATGAATGATATTTTTCTTCGCTAATTTGTCAATCATAGAGATAACTGTAGATAATTTTGCAGAAGCATCTGATTTATCTGTAGCCAATCTCAATGCTTTGATAGCATTACGGGTTGTTTTGTGTTGGTATCTATTCAACACTCTTTTCTTTTCGTTGCTTCTGATTCTTTTTAAAGCTGACTTATGATTTGCCATTTTCTTGTAATTTAATTGTAATTAATAATAAACTATTTAGTTAAAAAAGAAAAACCTCCCACAATTAAAATAATCACTTTGGTTTTAACTAATAAAACAAAAATTCGAGACACTGAACGCTTGTTTTATAAAACTAATTTACAACTAATTTGTAGCCCGTAGGGGAATCGAACCCCTCTTACCAGGATGAAAACCTGGCGTCCTAACCGATAGACGAACGGGCCGTTTTTAAGCTTTAATATTTTGTAGCCCGTAGGGGAATCGAACCCCTCTTACCAGGATGAAAACCTGGCGTCCTAACCGATAGACGAACGGGCCATCTTTGCTTAAAAATGCGGTTGCAAAAATACAACTATTTTTCAATCCCGCAAGGGTGCAACTATTTTTTTCTGAATTTTTCTTAATAGGCTTTTGCAAACAGCACTCTGCCAGTAGATTTGCTTCCTGAAAAAACACATTTTCCTTCCTCCTCTACGCGGTCTAATGGTATGCAACGAATGGTTGCTTTGGTCAAATCCTTGATTTTTTCTTCGGTTTCCGGAGTCCCATCCCAATGGGCTGAGATAAATCCGGTTTTATTTTCCAAAACATCCTTAAATTCCTCAAACGAATTAACTTCTGTTATATGCGTATTTCTATATTCCAAGGCACGATTGAATAAATCTTTCTGAATTTGTTCCAATAAATCGGCAATGTAATTTACCGCTCCATCACTTGAAACCACTTCTTTGGTCAGCGTATCGCGTCGAGCTACTTCGAAAGTACCGTTTTCTAAATCTTTAGGGCCAATCGCAATTCGAACCGGAACCCCTTTCAATTCCCATTCGGCAAATTTGAATCCAGGTTTCTGAGTTGTTCGGTTATCAAACTTAACTGGAATACCCAGTTTTTTAAACTGAACCACTAATTCATTAGCGACAACCGATATCTGATTGAATTCTTCATCTGTTTTGAAAATCGGCACAATTACAACCTGAATAGGCGCTAAATTAGGTGGCAAAACCAATCCGTTATCATCGGAATGGGTCATTACCAAAGCTCCCATCAAACGAGTTGATACACCCCATGAAGTTCCCCAAACAAATTCTTGCTTCCCTTCCTGATTGGCAAATTTCACATCAAAAGCTTCGGCAAAATTCTGTCCCAAGAAATGCGAAGTTCCGGCTTGAAGTGCTTTCCCATCCTGCATTAAAGCTTCAATGCAATAGGTTTCTTCGGCGCCGGCAAAACGCTCAGATTCTGTTTTCAACCCTTTGATTACCGGAATAGCCATAAAGTTTTCAGCAAACTCTGCATAAACATGCATCATTTTTTCAGACTCTTCGATAGCTTCTGCCTTAGTGGCATGAGCGGTATGTCCTTCCTGCCATAAAAATTCGGCAGTTCTTAAAAACAATCTTGTTCTCATTTCCCAACGAACCACATTGGCCCATTGATTAATAAGCAAAGGCAAATCTCTATACGATTGTACCCAATTTTTATATGTTGACCAGATAATAGCTTCCGACGTAGGGCGAACAATCAATTCTTCTTCCAGTTTAGCATTAGGGTCCACCATCAGCTTTCCTGGTCGGGATTCGTCATTTTTCAAACGGTAATGAGTAACCACGGCGCATTCTTTGGCGAAGCCTTCGGCATTCTTTTCTTCGGCTTCAAACATGCTTTTGGGTACAAAAAGAGGAAAATAGGCATTGCTGTGTCCGGTTTCTTTGAACATTCTGTCTAATTCTGCTTGCATTTTTTCCCAAATTGCATAGCCATACGGTTTGATAACCATACAGCCTCTAACCCCTGAATTCTCGGCTAAATCAGCCTTGACAACCAGTTCGTTATACCATTTGGAATAGTCTTCTGCTCTCTTTGTTAAGTTCTTACTCATAATGAATAGTTTGGCATAAAAATTGTTTAACTTTTTTTAACTAAATAGTTCAGCAAAACTAACTATTTTTGTATAGTCCAACAATAAAAATGCTATAGATATGAAAACTTATTATTTACGCAGCAAAAGAGTATCCATTTATTCACTATTTGGATTTCTTGCCTTTGCCATTACCTCATGTGGGTCTTATCAAAACAGTTCTTACTACGACGGAGATGGCGTTTATGGAAATTCCGGAGACAATAAAAGACAAACTACTTCGAATGACAATAGTCAAAGCAACAAATATCAGGAATACTTCAGTGATTTAAATAAAAACCCTGAAATAGTTACAGATGTTGACAACTATAGCACTGTAAACAACGACACTATCAACAAAACCCAAAATTATAATGCGAATAACAATAATTCAGGTTGGGGAAGTAATCCTCAAACGGTAACCGTAAATGTTTATGACAGCAACTGGGGATATGGTTACTGGAATAATTATTGGTATGGTGGTTATTGGGGCAATAGTTGGTATGGTCCATCATGGGGCTGGGGTTGGAACAGTTGGTACGGCCCTTCATGGAGTATAGGTTGGAATAGCTGGTATGGCCCAAGTTGGTACGGAGGATACTATGGGTATGGTTATAACAACTGGTGTGGTAATTATTACAACAATTACTATCATGCCGGTGGTAGAAGAGGCGGTTCAAGCTATGGCTATGCTGCCAATGGTTCAAGAAATGGAAGTTATAGAAACTCGTACAATAATGGTGTAAGAGGTAATTCTTTTACTTCAAATACACCAAGAAATCACACTTTCAGTAATACGCGATCTAACTCAACAAATTCCGTTAGAAGTAATACTTATAATACTCCGAGACCGAATACCTATCAAAATCAAAATGCTCCGCAACAACCAAGAAGCAATGTGCGAAGTGAATCAGCCCCTGTTCGTTCCTATACCCCAAGTAATTATGGAGGTGGACGCTCTTATGGCGGAGGAAGCAGTGGCGGAGGCGGAGGCTATAGTGGTGGTGGAAGATCATCAGGAGGTGGAAGAAGATAATCTGTATTTTACATACTTATAGCATAAAAGAATTACTATGAAAAAAAACTTTCTATTATTAATGGCCGGACTTTCTTTTTCGGCAATTCAAGCACAAGAAGCGACACCTGAAGATGCTCTGAGGTTAGCTGTTGACAACATCACCGGAACTGCCCGATACCGAGCCATGGGAGGAGCATTCGGAGCCATTGGTGGTGATTTATCTGCTTTAAATCAAAACCCAGCCGGTTCGCTTTTCTTCAATAATAACTATGCCACAGCCACAGGAACAATATACAACACTAAGAATAGTTCCAGTTATTTTGGCACCAGAACCAATGAGAACGATAATACATTAGACTTAAATCAGGCTGGTGTTGTTTTTGTATTTACAGATAACAACAATAAAAACGGCTGGAAAAAACTAGCAGTAGCCTTTAATTATGAAAATACCAATAATTTCAGCAACAGTATTTTCTCAGCCGGAACGAATCCATCAAACTCAATTAATAATTACTTTTTAAATTTTGCCCAAGGGTTTAACGAAACGGATTTGAGCGGTTTAGATTATACCGATTTTGGTTTTGACGGTCAACAAGCATACTTAGGTTATCAAGCTTATTTATTTGATGCTAATTCGGCTAATACTTATGTTAGCAATGTCCCTTCCGGCGCCCATTATTACCAAGATAATTATTTAACATCTACCGGCTATAACGGTAAATTGATTGGGAATTTTGCCACTCAATACAAAGACATTCTTTATTTGGGTTTCAATATCAATGCGCATTTTACCGATTATACCCGAACTACTTCATTATATGAAAGCAACGATAGTCCGGCGACTACCAAAGTGTATTCTATTCAGTTTGATAATGAGCTGCACACTTATGGTTCCGGAATCTCTTTTAATCTTGGTGCTATAGTAAAAGTTATGCCGGAATTAAGATTGGGGCTGGCTTATGAGTCTCCCACCTGGTATCACTTAAATGACGAATTAACACAACGTGTTATCGGAAAAAGCATCAATGGAGCCAATAGCTATACTGATGTTGTAGATCCACAAATAACCAACGTTTATGATGCTTATAAAATCCAAACTCCGGCAAAATGGACAGGAAGTTTGGCTTACATTTATGGTAAAAAAGGTTTATTGAGTGTTGATGTTTCCACAAAAGATTACAGCACTACCCGATTCAAACCAAAAAATGAAAGCCCATTCAGAGAATTGAATTCCTATATGAGCAATGCCTTAGATAATGCTATCGAAGTGCGAATTGGCGGGGAATACAAAATAAAACAAGTATCACTACGTGGCGGATATCATTTTGATCAAAGTCCTTATAAAGTAGATGCCCCTTTTGGCGACTTGACTGGGTATTCGGGCGGAATTGGCTACAACTTTGGCGAAAGCCGATTAGACTTAGCGTATTCTTATGATCACAGAAATATGAATCAGGCATTAATTTCCTCAGGAATGACCGATGCCGCCAGAATAAGCCGTTACAACAATAATATATCCATCAGTTACTCGATAAATTTTTAATATCAATCGGTTTCAAACATAAACCATCTCGCTATCCGGGATGGTTTTTTTATTTTTAACAGTCACGCCATCAATTTAATTTGAAATAAAAGCGTAGTTTTGCACTCCAATTTTAAATCTATGAGAACTAAGTCTTTAAAGAAAAACAGAATCAACGTCATCACCCTGGGCTGCTCCAAAAACACTTACGACAGTGAAGTGTTGATGGGCCAATTGAAAGCCAGTGGCAAGGATGTGGTACATGAACAGGAAGGCAATATTGTTGTGATTAACACTTGTGGTTTTATTGATAATGCCAAAGCAGAATCAGTAAATACCATTTTAGAATATGCCGATAAAAAAGAGAAAGGTTTAGTAGACAAAGTATTCGTAACCGGATGTTTATCCGAAAGATACCGTCCTGATTTGGAAAAAGAAATTCCGAATGTGGATCAATATTTTGGAACTACCGAATTGCCATTATTGCTAAAAGCATTGGGCGCCGATTACAAACACGAATTGCTTGGCGAACGTTTAACTACAACGCCAAAAAACTACGCTTATCTAAAAATCGCCGAAGGATGTGACCGTCCGTGCAGTTTTTGCGCTATTCCGATTATGCGTGGCAAACACGTTTCCCAATCGATTGAAAAATTGGTAAAAGAAGCGGAAGGATTAGCCAAAAACGGTGTAAAAGAATTGATTCTTATCGCACAGGATTTAACATACTACGGTTTAGATTTATACAAAAAAAGAAACCTGGCCGAGTTGCTGGAAAACTTAGTAAAAGTAGAAGGCATTGAATGGATTCGTTTGCATTACGCTTTCCCTACCGGTTTTCCGATGGACGTGTTGGAACTGATGAAACGCGAACCTAAGATTTGCAATTACATCGATATTCCGTTGCAGCATATTTCAGACAATATTCTAAAATCCATGCGAAGAGGAACTACTAAAGCCAAAACCACAAAACTATTGCAGGATTTCCGTGCTGCCGTTCCGGGCATGACTATCAGGACTACTCTGATTGTTGGGTATCCGGGCGAAACTCAGGAAGATTTTGAAACCATGAGAGACTGGGTTCAGGAAATGAAATTTGAGCGATTAGGCTGTTTTACCTACTCTCACGAAGAAAACACTCATGCTTATTTATTGGAAGACGATGTTCCGGAAGAAGTAAAACAAGCGCGTGCTGCCGAAATCATGGACTTGCAATCGCAGATTTCCTGGGATTTGAATCAGGAGAAAATCGGGCAGACATTCAAGTGTATTATTGACAGAAAAGAAGGCCAACATTTCATTGGTAGAACCGAATTTGACAGCCCTGATGTAGACAATGAAGTGCTGATAGATGCTTCCAAATTCTATGTGAAAACCGGCGATTTTGTCAATGTGAAAATTATAGATGCCACCGAATTTGACCTTTATGGCGAACCGGTTTAAAATAAAAAAGCTCCAAACTAAAATTTGGAGCTTTTTTATTAATAGCAAAAACTGATTCCGGCTACGAGGAAATTTTTCCCGAAAGTTTCTGTATTGTGCTTGGCGCCATTATGGATATAATTCAACGAAATCGGCATTGTAATTCCTTTCCCTAAATCAATTTCTTTTGTTGCTTTGATTCCCATATTGACAAACGAAGCTTCATCATAATCGGCATACGAATAGTATTGGGCTTTGTTGTTTAAAACAGCCCCAAGAACGGGCGAAAGTTCCATGCCCTGAATGGCTTTATGCGAAGATTTTTCAAATAAGGTAAAAGTGTAACCAAGCTCCAAATAAGTGGTGAAATTCTGTTTCGGATTTTCGCCATCACTATTGTAACGGTAATCATTTCCGGCAACCAAAGTACTTATTGTGGCGTTAAAAGGGTACTTATATCCTTCCGAAAAATCAAAATACAACATAGCGTCTACCGTTTTCACGCCGTCTTTTCCGTAATTAAAAAAGCCATTATCAACGCCTTCCACTTTACTTACGGACGGCCAATAATAATCCCAAAGCTGTACCTGCAAAAAATCATTTACCTGATAGGTCGCATAAAAGTCAATTTCCTGATAGCCTTTATAAGCCGTTTCTCCATCCGGGTAAAAATAATCTCCTTTGAAATTGGTAGTGGCCCAGAAACCTAAGGAAATTTTAGGCGTAACTGCATATTCAATGGTAGGCTGAACTGCTACATAATCGCCTCCCCAGCATTGGCCACGCCAAAGATAACGACTGACAATATCTACAGTCAACTCTAGTTTTTTTTCTTTAGATACCGTATCCGTTTTTATCTCATTTTCTTGTGAAAACACGGAAACCGAAATAAGCAATAGAATTACAATAAATACATTCCCGTTACACTTCATCGTTATTTTCTTTATTCAAATATTTATCAATCAATTCAAACAAGCGCTCTCTATTCAATGGTTTTGTGATGTAATCCGTAAAGCCGGCTTCTTCAATTTTAATCTTATCATCCGAGGAAGAATAAGCAGTTTGGGCAATGATTGGCAAATTAGGACGAACCGGTCTTATCTGTTCCAAAGCTTCGAAACCATTCATTAGCGGCATTTTGATATCCATTAACACCAAATCAATATTAGGATTATTGAGGCAGATATCCACAGCTTCCTGACCATTAATGGCTCTTATAATGTGGAAGTTTTTCTTTTGCATCATTTTTTGGAACAGCAGGAAATTAATATTGTCATCTTCCGCAATAAGAATAGCGACTTCGCCGGATTTTGTAATTTCGACATCATTGATTGGCCTTACTACGATGTGCTCCACTTTGGCATATTTCAATGGAATAGAAAAGTAAAAAGTTGACCCTTGTCCCACTTTAGACTCTAATGTGATGCTACCACCCAGTAATTCCACATAGGCTTTTGAAATGGCTAAGCCCAAACCTAAACCACCAACTTTAATAGAAATATCACTATCGACACGCTTAAAACGGTCAAAAATGTTTTTATGATTGTCTTCGTCTATGCCTAAACCGGTATCTCTGACAGTAAAGTGTATTAATTCATTGGCCTCATCAATTTCATAGCCGAAAGTCACAAAACCTTCATCAGTAAATTTGATTGCATTGGTCAATAAATTAATAATGACCTGCTTTAATTTAATGTCATCCGTTATAATATTGAACTCAACCGGCACAGAACTTTTCACCAAACTGAAATCGATTGCTTTGTTTTTGATGGTGATTTTTACGGTTTCATAAAGTTCATTCACGCAGGATTCTAAATTGACCACTGTGAAATTAGGTGTAATTTGATTGGAATCAATTTTTGACATTTCAATTAAATCGTCTATAATGGAAACCAAATTTTTACCACTTTTTTCAATGACATTCAGGTATTCCAGCTTTTCGGTCTCATTGATATCGGTGTTGATAATCAAATCGGTAAAACCGTTAATGGCATTCATCGGAGTCCTTATTTCGTGTGACAAATTAGCCAAAAAGGAAGATTTTAATCGATCACTTTCTTCTGCTTTGATTTTGGCCTTGATTAGCTCAATCTTTTGATTGCTGTTTTCTTCGAATAAATTTCCGATATAACTGAACTCACCGGTTGTTTTCTTTAGTTCTCTGATGGCTTTTTTATTACCGGTTTCCAGCACTCTCCGAATCAAATCCAGTGGATAGTAAACCAATTTTCTGGTATAGATTAAATTCACCAACAGATTCACAAAAAAGGCCACGATGATGACATACAACAGGTTGGTTGTATTCTCAAAATACACATCAAAATTTCTTTTGAACAACAGTTCACCAATCAGTTGACTATTGGAATCTTTCAAAGCATATTTTGAGCTGATTTTGTATTTCTCGGTAACCAAAGGCATATCGGCATCAATAAATTCGATATCGGCATCTGTCAGTTTCTCCAGGTTTTTAATGAATTTTCCATCCATTAATCGAACCACAAAGAAAAAACCGGAAGTAGCAGTTTTATTCTTTAAAGGATCATTTGAAGGATGGATGGCTGCCCCGGTAACCTCAATGATTCCCTCGGGGATTTTCATGTAGAATTTGTTGATTCCAACTTTTTTCAGCAAGTCCATTTCCGGTTTCGGAATAAAATCTATTGACTTTATTTTTGGTGTTGGTGTATGGACAACAAAATTTTCATTGGCATCATAAACGCCTAAGTAATCTGCCTCGTAAATGTTTAACTCGTTGCCAATAGATTCGTCATACCATTTTTTGTTTCTTTCTTTGATAAAATTTACAAATTCATCCCAATTGGTATCATTGTTTATCGCCACTAAAATAGGTTTTGAATTAACTTCAAGTAGTTTCTTAACCTCGTTATCAAATTGCTCAATAGAGTTGTTATATACTGATTTCTCTGCTTTTTTAGTATAATAAAACAAAGCAAAGTAGAGGATGATAAAGAATATACTCGAGGAAATTATTAACCAAAGTATTTTGGGAAATGTCTTTTTTAGCTTCATTCAATCAATATTCTAATTTTAATTATAATTCTCTAAAAATAATCTAAATAAACACTTTTTCCCCATCATTAAACAAAAGAAATCAACAAGTTATCAAGGTATATCGGTAGTTATTTTCATTCATTTATAAGCCCACAACAGAGTGCTTTTAATCGTTTCTTAAGGGCATTTTGAAAATAAAAAAGGTAAATTTGTTACTCATCATTTTTCACAAAGTATCCATGAAAAAAACACTCCTTTTCAGCTTTCTTTTATTTTCTGTTTTTAGCCATTCGCAAGAGCCTGTCAAAATAGAAGGAAATGCACAAGGCACAACCTATCACATCACTTATTTTGATCCAAAAAACAGGAATTTACAACCTGAGATTGATACTTTGCTTCGACAATTTGATTTATCCGTTTCTACTTATATTCCCAATTCTATTATTTCAAAAATCAATTCCAATCAAAAAAATGTAACCGTTGACAAATACTTTATTGCCTGTTTTAAAAAAGCCAAAGAAGTCTGGAAAAATACGAATGGTGCTTTTGACCCGACAGTTTATCCTTTAGTCAATGCCTGGGGGTTCGGACCCGGAAAAAAACAAAAAATAGAACAAGCAAAAATCGACAGTATACTGCAATTTGTAGGCTTTGATTTAATTGAACTCAAAGGAAATAAAATCCTTAAAAAAGACCCTCGGGTTGCGCTGGATTTTAATGCTTTTGCACAAGGCTATTCGGTTGATGTTGTGGCTGAGTTTTTAAATTCAAAAAAAATTCACAATTATATCGTTGAAATTGGCGGCGAAGTTTATGCTCATGGCAAAAAACCAAATGGAGAACACTGGAAAGTGGGCATTGAACAACCGTATGACAATAAGGAAACGGAAAACCCATATAACGTGATTGCAAATCTTGAAAATTTAGCGATTGCTACTTCTGGCAATTACCGCCGGTTTTTTGTTGAAAACGGAGTCAAATACGCCCATCATATCGATCCGAAAACGGGCTATCCAACTAAGAACAATTTACTTAGCGCTTCTATTTTTTCCAAACAATGCATCGCTTCAGACGCCAATGCTACCGGAGTTTTGGTCATGGGGCTTGAAAAAGCCAAACAATTTTTGAAATTACACTCCGAACTTCAAGCTTACTTGATTTACTCTGATGAAAATGGTAATTTCCAGATATACACCACCGAGGGTTTGAATGCTATTCTGGAAAAAACGAAATAAAAAAAAGCACCTACCATTTGAATGTAGGTGCTCGATAATATAGCTCGTTTGGATTATTTATTAACGATGACTTCGTAGTTTGAAACACCATTATCGTTTTGCAAACTAATAATATAATTACCATCGCTTACTTCAGACAGATTTATGCTGACAGTTGTGTTTGCTACAGCTTGTTTAATATCTTGACTGTAAACCGTTTTACCTGACAAATCGTAAACTTTTATACTCTTGACATCATTTTTCAAGTCTAAATTAAAAACCCCCGTTGAAGGAACCGGATAAATGACCACTACCGGATTTTGAGTTAAATTTTGATTTACCGATAAAGCATCCGGCAACCAGTGCAAGGTAACAGTGTTAATATAGGTGTCACCGGTTGGAGTAAGTGTTTGTTCATTTGGGCCTTTGGTAAAAGTAAAACCAATTAATTCATTATGGATATTATTGGCACCATCATTCCAGGAACTTTCCACCCATATTTTATAGGTTCCGTCAACTACCGTGGTTCCATTTGTGGTTCCTACAACATTTTTTCCGTCCCAAGTAACTGATTTTGTTCCGAAAGCTGTAGGGCTAGTAGAGGTTGTTCTGGTAGCGCCGGTAGAAGCATCTGTTGTATTACAAGCAGTTCCTGTTGCTATAGTTGTATTGGTACATCCCGATTTACTGGCCCAAGTTGGCAAATGATCATCTGTTGAAGTAGACGTGTACCTGCATTTCGTTTTTATAAAAGTTCCCGTTCCGTTTTCAATCCAAACAGCATAGACATTTTTAACACCTTGATTCAAGGAGGGACTTGTTGGTTGCGGCTGATTATAGGTAAATGTTAGCGTGCCGGGAGTTTGAGCATTGATAAGTGCAGACATAAAAAGAGCTACAAACAAACCTATCAAGCTTTGTGTGGTATTTTTCATTGTGATAAGTAATTATTTTGTTTAGGTATTAATGCGGAAGATTATTTGGTTTCCAATGGTAATTTTAGAGTGATTTTGGCCGTTTCTGACAACGTTTTTTTAGCTAAAGCCGGGACTTCTAATTTGTAGTCTGCTAACTTTACATTGAAAGCTCCTGAAATTATCAATTTACCACCATCATTAGCAATGGTCACTCTGGTTTTCACTTTGTTAGTCACGCCGTGAATGGTTAAATCGCCTTCCACATCATAGCTTCCTGTTTTTGAATCGTAATTAACTACTTTCCCTTTGAAACTGGCTTTTGGAAGTTTATCGCTTTCCATATAATTCTCATTGAAATGCTCTTCCATCAAAGGAGTTTTGAATTTGAATGATTTAACCATGGCTTGTACAACCAATTCTCCGGTTGTTTTATCAAAAATGCTGGATACCGTTTTATTGGTTCCAATGACCTCATCCGTAGCACCCGGAATAGTAGCGTCAAATTTTATTTCGCCCGAACGGGTAATCATTTTTTGTGAGAAAGCAAAACTTCCAATAAGTAGTGCTATAATTAAAATGGTTATCTTTTTCATAATTATTCTTTTTATTGTTGAACTAATCCTTGGGCTACCCAGGCATTAAACATATCTATTTGTACTTGAGGCAATTTGCCGGTTTGAGGCATCACGCCACAAGAAACACCATCCAATCGACAGGATATAGATTCCGCATAATCTACCACTTCCTGATAGGTTTCAAGCGGAGATCCAGATTCGGTACCATTAGTGCTATGGCATGAAACACATTGTGCATTCATTAATGGTTTTATATTTGCTTCATAGGTAGGGTTTTCAACATACCCGAATATATCAGCATAAGTATTAGATTCACACGAAGCAAAAAGTGAACCAATGGCGATTAACAAACTAAATTTTATTGTTCTCATAGTATTAAAAAACTCTATATAAATTAAATCCAAAATAAATACTTCCACCGTTCCATTTGCCTGTAGCATTGGTAAAATACGCTATATCATTCATCGGTTGTGCACTCGAGAAAACCAACTGAAATACGTGGCCTCCGGTGTCAATATCAAAACCGGCAGTTAAAGGATTGTGGTAATAATCGTGCTCGGCCGGATTTAAGCGGGCTGCATATTCCAGATTAAAACTGATGCGTTTAGACACTTTACATCTTCCGCCCATCCCTAATACAAATTGGTCTTTTTTATCAGTACCCGGTTGCAGGTCATACAAATTTTTATGAATGTAAACCGGTGTCAATTCAAATGAAATGGCATCTGAAAATTTTCTTGAGATAAGCAATTGAGTAGAATAAGCCAATCGATTGGTTTGTTTAAATTCCGGGTACAAATCTTTGTCAAATTTTGAACCATTTACATCCATCGTATTGTAGCCAACGATAGTAAACGGAAAACCTGCTTCTTTTTGACTAATCAATCGGTATTTAATGGCAGCTTCAAAAGTTTTATTATAGGTATGACGTGATAAGCTGATATTGAACCAATCGGTTACGCCGTATATTCCGCCTATTTTGGTCAAGGCATTATCAAACCCAAAGAAATTATTAATTCCTTCTTTCAAATCGCCAAAACGGTGGGATACTAAAAAATACCATTCGTTTTTAGCGGCCATTTTGGTGGATTGCATGTTACAAACTTGTAATCCTTTAAAAGCTGCTGAAACCGCTTGTTTTTCTTTTGGCACTGAATCGAGCTCGCTCATTAAATCCTGAGCACTTGCGATATGAAATGCAAAAAGCAACAGAACAGAAGAGATAATTTTGATGAATTTCATTTTGACTTTATTTATTGGTTGATAGGTTACATTGATCCAGCTTTACTTCTCCTAAAAGATCATCATAGCCCACTACTCGGCCTTTAATGGTTACTTTTTGGCCATTTTTGAGAGTAGCATCGGCTACCAGGAAATTACAGTTTACGGTATTGTCCAGAATGACTTCTTTATCCTTTACCGAAGTTACTGTTCCGGAAACGGCTACCGGTTTTTCTAAATATTTTTTATTGGAAGCTTCTGTATTCGAAGTGAATTCGGCAACAATATCAGTTGAAGTTAAAGTAAAAGCTGTGGTTTCCGATTTTATATCTCTTTTCCCAATATTGTTAACCATATAATTTTTAATAGCCGGAAAAGCAACAATACCTATAACAACTATACTAATCAGGGCTAAAAAAATCTTACTTCGTGTTTTCATCTTTATTTTTTTCTATTGGTTACTAGCTCATCTGAAACAAACCAATGCGATTTCGAATTATATATTGGCTAAACAAATAACGTTAAAAAAACCCTACTAATATCCTATTAAGATTTTCTTAAGCAAATACTAAATCTAAAAATACAATTGTGAATTTACAAAACCAAGAGTCCGAAAGTCCTCAAAGTCATCATTGATTTAGAAAACCAAAACAACTCAAAATCATCAAATTGCATTTCAAAGTCGGTTTTGAGTTGGGCAAAAGTGATTGTTTTTTCATTTTGAACCGTTACCAAATCCAATATTTTTAATAACCATTCGCCTTTTTCTTTTTCAAGGGAAATTTCTAAACTTTCTTTTTTATCGTGAAAAAGCAATTGCATCATTTCCCATGAATTGCCTTTCTTGTATTTACTAAATATATCGGTTTTTGGTTTTCCGCCAAGCCAAATAATTTTAGACGAAGGCTTTGCCACTAATAAATCTTCTTTTTCTAAAGAAGTTACAATAAAGTCTGAATGAATAGTGGTTTTCGGAATTTTGAAGTCAAACCATTCCTGCAAATCATACTCAAAACAGATGCCGTGCATATAATTGAACAGGGATTTCTTTAATCCAAAACTGAACTTATCATGGTTAATGCCGGTTTTGTCTTTGAATTGAATATCATTATTAGCAAAAGAAATGTCATTCTTCTCCGGAATCACACCAAATTCTTCGGGAAACATCCCAACAGGACTGTGAGCCGTCATCGCAAATTGATGCCAAAACCCCGACTGAATTATACCCAGTTCAAACAATTGCCTAACCATTTCCAGACTATCCACCGTTTCCTGGATGGTTTGCGTAGGATAACCATACATTAAATAGGCATGCACCATGATACCACTTTCGGTAAAATTGCGGGTGACTTGTGCTACTTGCTCCACGGTAACTCCTTTTTTAATCAATTCCAATAAGCGGTCAGAAGCCACCTCCAATCCTCCGGAAACAGCGATACAGCCTGATTCTTTTAACAAAACACACAAATCAGCTGTAAAACTTTTTTCAAAACGAATGTTAGTCCACCAGGTAACCGTCAATTTTCGGCGAAGAATTTCCAATGCCAACTCACGCATCAAAGCCGGTGGCGCCGCTTCATCAACAAAATGAAAACCGTTTTCTCCGGTTTGTGCTATCAGCTCTTCCATCCTATCGACTAACAATTTGGCCGCTATAGGTTCGTATAATTTGATATAATCCAAAGAAATGTCACAGAAAGTACACTTGCCCCAATAGCAACCATGCGCCATGGTAAGCTTGTTCCAACGTCCATCACTCCACAAGCTGTGCATTGGATTGGCTATTTCAATTACTGAAATGTATTTATCTAAAAACAAATCTGAGTAATCAGGAGTGCCCACTTGGGTTTGTTTATAATCAGATAGAATCGTGTTGTTTTTATAAACAACTTTGCCATTCTCCAGTAAGAACGTGCGTTTAAATTCGTTGGAATTCGGATTTTGAACCTTAGTATTTAAAAGTTCTACCGGCAGTTCGCCGTCATCAAGCGTTATGAAATCAAAGAATTCGAAGACTCTTTTATCTTTTAAATCGCGGAGTTCTGTGTTGGGGAAACCGCCACCCATGGAGACTTTACAATTCGGAAAGTGGTTTTTTACAAACTGGGCACAGCGAAAAGCACTGTATAAATTCCCGGGAAACGGCACCGAAATACAAACCAATTTAGGTTCAACTTCTTTGATTCTTTTCTCTAAAATCTGCAGCGTGATGTTATCAATATAAGTCGTTTTGTTTTGCAGGCAATCATACATTTCATCAAACGAATTAGCACTTCTTCCCAAGCGCTCTGCATACCGACTGAATCCAAAATTCTCATCCACCCCTTGCACAATGAAATCGGATAAATCCTCTAGGTATAAAGTCGCCAAATGTTTGGCTTTGTCCTGCATTCCCATCGAGCCAAAGGCCCATTCCATATCGTCTAATTGTTCAAAACGAGCCGCTTCCGGCAGGAAGTTACCGGAACAAATTTGACGGGCCAGTGTTTGATTTTTGCCTTGTAAAAATTCTACAACAGCGTCAATGGTTTTGATGTAGTCTTTCTGTAACGAATAAATGCGTTGTAAATTGTCAGTGGCAAGCGGTAAGTTTTGCGAGGAAAATATTGTCTGGAGTCCTTGCTTTGAAAACAGTTCCAGAATCACTTCTATACCCAAATCCATTTGAAAAGCGGAAATGTTTTTGGTATTCAGAAAACCCTTCAGATAAGCCGTTGCCGGATACGGTGTATTGAGTTGAGTGAACGGTGGAGTTATGAGAAGAATGTCTTTCATTTGTTTCAGATAACAGACAAAAGTAGTTCTATTTCTCTACCTTTTTTCTGGCGGCAATAAAATCATTTAGTTTTTTTCCATACAAAGACTTGGCAACTCTTGGTGTCATCCGTTTTTGAATAGTGTCTAAATATTTCATATTAATATCTGAAATCTCAGCTAAAGCTACATAAGGAGCCACTTCATAATCTCCGTGATTAACTGCAAAATTGGTCGTGTAAAGGTATTTTCTTTTTAAGATGTTGTTTTGTTGCTCTTGAATTTTAGCCATCTCAGCTGCTTTTTTGTCTTTATAGGCTTTGAATTTTTTCTCCACTAAATCTAAATCCTGATCCACATATCTCGAGACAACTTTTCGATATTCATCATACAACTCTTGGTTTTTAGAACCCGTGATAGTCGCATCAGCCGTGAAAAAATCTAATGATGTTTCTATATTCATTTTCCCTTTTTCGGCAAAAAACGAAATGTTATTATCTACCGAATTGGTAACACCCCGATCTAAAAACAAGTATAACATCTCTGGGGATTTTAAATCAAATTCACTAGTAAAATGCGAATCCCCGTTAATTTTTATAGTATCAATGGCCACTAATGTGGTGTCTTTTATTCTTTGAATGTATAAGGTTCCGTTTTTTAATCCTTTGATGTTGCCGGTTAAGACAAAGTTTTTAGTTGATTTTTTTTCGGAACAAGAAGCTAAAAAGAGTATTGAAACTAAAGCAATAAGTGATTTGCGCATGATTATAAATTTTGGCAATAATACTAAAAAAAACCTCAATCTGATGCCCAAATTGAGGTTTTAAAATTGATTTTTTAGCAGCTTATCCTTTTAACCAGGCAGCGTTTAATTTCTCTTTTGAAGGATCTATTACTTTATAGCCTTCTTCTTCTGTATAGGATAATTTTACTTTTCCATTGATGGTTTGCTCTTGCCCGTCTCTTTTGATTTTAACGCTAATAGCATCATCTTGCTTCCATTCCTGGCTTCCCATGATTAAGTCGTAAATATTATCCAGATTATAATCTTTATCATTAATTGCCAAAATAATATCGCCGCCTTTCAAACCTAACGTTTTCATAAAATCATTCAAATCAGTACTCGGAATAACAACAATTTCTTTTGTTTTTGGGTTTACGGTTATAAACGGTGTGGATTCGTCTTTCAGGAAAGGATTAAGCGGTACTTGAATTTTTCCTTTGCCAACACCCATCTTAGCAAAATAAACATCATAAGGAATCGGAGTTTTTCCGGCTACATAGGTATTTAAGAACTCGCCCACCTCAGGATACGTTAAGGCTGTTATTTTGGCAAAAAGCTCATCGTCATTAAAAGGTTTGCTAGGGCCATATTCTTTGGATAATTTTTTCATTAAATCCAAAATACCTCTTTGACCATTACTCTTTTCACGAATGATAATATCAACACACATTCCGATTAGCGCTCCTTTTTCATACACATTTAAGTATTGATCTTTATAAGGCGGTACCAAAACATTAGCACTCATTTCGGTAAACGGCATAGTGTCGTTCATCGTAGATGCATTTTTGATTTTGCCCACCATTCTCAAATAAAATTCATCCGCATCAATTAGTCCTTGGTTGACTTGGAATAAATTAGCGAAATACTCTGTCACTCCTTCATACATCCATAAATGCTTTGACATTTTCGGATTGTTATAATCAAAATACTGGATCTCTTTAGAATGAATGCTCAATGGCGTTACCGTGTGGAAAAACTCGTGGGAAACCACATCTTTTATTTGTTCTCCAAGGGCATCAGCCTGCATGACATCCGGGAAAACCACTGTAGTAGAAGTATGGTGTTCCAAAGCGCCAAATCCTTTAGCATCCTTTTTCTTCACATCGGTAAGATAAAGCAATACCGTATATCGTTTATTGGTATTGATAGCACCCAAAAAAGCTTTTTGAGCCCGCATGGTTTTTTCCAAATAAGGCAATAACTCTTTGGCGGAATGGTTGCCGCTTGGCGAATATACACTGAATAGAATTTCCATACCATCAACAGAAAATTTCTCGAAATCGGGCTTGGAATACATGATTGGATTATCGCCTAAATCAAAATAACGTGAAGTAACAAAATTGTCCACCGTGTCACTTTTATCAAGATCTACCATAGAAGTAGCCCCTAAAAGTGATGCCGGGTGCTGAATGGTAACACTGTACTTAATCTCTTTTTTATTGTCGAAATAACCAATAAAACAATGGGTATTTAAAACAAAGTTTTTGCCTTCTAAAATATTACTCCCAGCCGGCGAAAAGATTTCTTTGCCATACCCACCGTTACTTTCAACATCAAAAGTATCATTAACCCAATAGGTAACTTTGGCCAATGTTTTAGCGTTACTTATTTTCCAGGAATTATCATCTGTTTTTGAAGCAGCTAATTCTTTTCCGCTTTTGTCAAATGCCTTAAAATCATCAACAAGTTTTCCGTAATTGTCCGCCGAATAAGTTCCTGGAACTGTTTTGGGAATATGAAAAACAATGTCATTCGAAGTAAAGGCTGGCGGCGTTATGGTAACCATCACTTTATCATCTTTCACCTGATTTAAATCAATGGCGACTTTCACTTCTTCCTTTACCGCAGGTTTTTTTTGTGCTGTTGCATTAAAATTGAAAAGAGCTATCGCGAACAGGGCACTTAAAATTAATTTTTTCATTGCTAAAATTTATCTTTTAAATAAGTCAGCAAAAGTAACCATTAGTTACAACCGTGATTATAATTTTAGATTTGATTAACTAAAATAGTGTCAATAAAAAGAGGTCTGGTGATATAAAATAAAAAAACTCTTGCTGAACAAGAGTTAAAGTTTTAGTCAAATTTATTTTTGATGTAGTATTTGCTGTCTAAATCATCGTCAAAATCATCAACCATAGGTTTTGGCTTTGGTTTACTGCCGGCTGCTTTCTTTTTCCAAAGTTCAAAATTTGGTTTCGATAATCGTTTGCGCATTAGTTCGGTTACTTCATTTTCCGTAAGTCCAAATTCTTCTTTAATTACTTCAAAAGGTTTTCTTTCCTCTTGCGCCATGCTGACAACTCTTTCAATTTGCTCGTTGTCAAGCTCTGCTAGTTTACTTTTTTTCATTTCTGTAAAAGCATTTTTTTTTAGATTCTAACTGATTAATTCGTATTTCAATATTAATAAAAAAAATAATTAGTTTGCAAACATCACGCTATTTTTTTCAAATCTTAAGAATTTGGAGAACGATACTTTTGAAAAGGAATAGACAACAAATTCCACAATTTATTATTCTCTTCGGGTTTCATGTGGGTGTCAACGCCATATACTAATTTATCTCTGTCCAACGTTTTAAAGGTACCGAACAAGCGGTCCCAAACCGAAAAAATATTCCCATAATTACTATCCGTATAAGGCAAAACATAGTGATGGTGCACTTTGTGCATATCCGGAGAAACGATAAAATAACTCAAAAGAGTATCCAGTTTTTTGGGCAAAACGATGTTCGCATGATTGAATTGGGTGGCTACAACGGATAAGGTTTGGTATAAAAAAACCATCCACATTGGACTTCCTACCATCAAAACGCCGAGTGTTGTAAAAATAAACCGCAACACACTTTCTCCCGGATGATGCCGGTTGGCAGAAGTCGTATCAATATAAGTATCGGTGTGATGAATCAAATGAAAGCGCCACAAGAATCTGACTTTATGCTCCACAACATGAACGGTGTAAGCGCCGATTAAATCCAAAAGCAGTAATCCAACAATAGCATACAACCATGGATTAAAATCGGGCAGCCAGTTCAAAATACCAAAATGATGTTCGGTACTCCAATTAGCCGTTTTTAACAAAATCAGAGCCAAACAAAAGTTGACTATCATCGTTGTCACGGTAAAAAAGATATTGAGGCCGGCATGTTGCCATTTGTTATAGCCGAATTTAAAGAAAGGAACGGCGGTTTCAATCAACCAAAAAAAGGCAATGCCTCCCGCTAAAATTAAGGCTCTATGCGAAGAAGGAATGGATGAAAAATAGTGGATTATCTCATTCATAAATTAGTTTTTCTTTCAAATATAAGAAAACTAACTATTTGATAATTCGGAAAGTGAGATTTATTCGGGAGCCGATTATTTTGGCTGTTTTCGGAATTTGATGTTTCCAAAAATGTTGTGTGCTGCCTTTCATAATGAGCAGGCTTCCGTGTTCTAAAGTTATTTTTAACTTATGTTCTTTGATCGTATTGTGTTGCAAATGAAAAGAGCGCTCGGCACCAAAACTGACCGAAGCAATAACAGGATTTCGTCCGAGTTCTTTTTCATTATCGGCATGCCAACCATTGCTGTCTTTGCCATCCCGATAATAATTGAGCAAAACGGTCGTGAAGTTTTCCTGGCAAACCTCTTCAATTTCATTCTTAATATACATCAGTAACGGATTCCAAGCATTGGGTCGCATCACGATATTGGAATATCCGTATGGTTTGCCTTCGTTACCAAAAAGCGCCGTCAATCGCGGTTGGGGATGGGTTTTGCCAAAAACCGTTATGGAATCCTGCTGCCACGGAATTTCATTCTTCAACTTATCAAATAATTCAGCCGCTCGAATACTATCGAAGAAATTGGGATAATACTCCATCTCAGCGTCGGGCAGCGAAAAGACAATTTTTTCTTTTGGGAAAAGCGAATTCATTCCACAAAAATAAAGAGAAAAAAGCGAATGGTTTCACTCTTTCCTCTTTACTAAAATAAGTTTGTTATTTGACTACAAAGTATCTTTTTTGTCCAATAGCAATTTATAAATAAAACCTCCCACCAGAGCTCCGGCAATAGGTGCTACCCAGAACAACCACAATTGTGATAACGGTTCGCCTTGTGTAAACAAAGCCTGTGAAGTGGAACGCGCCGGATTGACAGAAGTATTCGTTATTGGAATACTAACCAAGTGAATCAACGTTAATCCCAAACCAATGGCCACGCCGGCAAATTTTCCGTTTGCTAATTTATCGGTAGCGCCGAGAATAATAAGTAAGAAGAACATCGTCAATACAAACTCAGCCGCAAAAGCTGCTTGCATAGAATATCCATCCGGGGAAAAGGCTCCATAGCCATTAGTAGCAAAAGCCCCTGCTTTGGTATTATCAATAGCAAAACCTTCTTTTCCGGAAAGAATAAACAGTAACGTTCCGGCAGCAGCTATTCCACCCAAACATTGCGCAATGATATAAGGCACTAAATCTTTTGCCGAAAATCTTCCGCTGGCCCAAAGCCCAAAAGAAACGGCCGGATTAAAATGTCCACCCGATATATGTCCCACAGCATACGCCATAGTTAAAACCGTTAAACCAAAAGCTAAAGCCACACCGGCAAATCCGATTCCCAAGTTAGGAATTCCTGCGGCAAATAAGGCGCTACCACAACCGCCGAAGACCAGCCAGTAGGTGCCAAAAAATTCTGCGAATAGTTTTCTCATAAGTTTAGTTTTTAATCATGGTAGTTCATGATTGGTTAGTATCCTAAAATTATAAAAAATCAAAAAGAGACACTTTAACCCGGAATAAACTTATTAACAGTAACGCGGTAGGCCGATTTAAAAGCCAACTGCCATTCTTAAAAGGTACGAGCGAAGATTATTAACAAAAACAAAAAACCACCACTGTAAAGTGATGGTTTTTTTATTGAGCCGGCAGAGGGACTCGAACCCACGACCTGCTGATTACAAATCAGCTGCTCTAGCCAACTGAGCTATGCTGGCGTCTCAATGTGTGTGCAAATATAAAAGTGAAATTTAATTCTCCAAAATATTTTGGCACTTTTTTATTTTTTTTTCTGCTTAAAGTGCGTTGATTTTTTCAACCAATTGATTTGCAGTTTGTTCTAATTCAACATTGATTTGTTTGAAATGCGCTTTTTTGTTTTCAACTTTCTTAGCATTCACTTTTGAAATCAAACCATCAAAAGACGCAATCGCTTCATCAATGATAGCGTTTGATTTGTCAGATGGTTTTCCTGAAGTTGTCATTTCATAAATGTATACTGCTTCAATAATATCACCCAATACAAAGTTGATGTCTTTTTTTAAATTCTTAACACTTCCCATTTTCTTGTAAATTTTAAATTTGGCGCAAAATTACATTAAATCTTTAGAATACAAACTACGAAATATAAATTTCTAGTATCGAGGCATTGCCACTAATCTGAAAATCAGTTAAAAAAGCCGGAATTAAAACCGTATCTCCTTTTTGATAATCAAATTTTTCTCCGTTGGAAAGCAATTGAAAATCACCATCCACACACATATACACCGTGAAGGAATTTTGATTTTTACTAATTTGTACAGCGCCATTCAACGGAATGAGATTGGTTGTAAAATACTGACAATGCACAATCTCATTGGAAACATTTGCAGTTTTAGCATATCTTTTCTGTGCTTCAACAGTCTCATAGTTAATAGCTTCCAAAGCTAAATCAAGGTGCAATTCGCGCTGATTGCCATTAGCATCAACCCGGTCAAAGTCATAAATGCGATACGTAATATCCGAAGTTTGCTGGATTTCGGCAATGACAATTCCGGCTCCAATGGCGTGAATCGTTCCGGTATCTAAGAAAAAAACATCGCCTTGCTGCACTTTTTTGGTATCTAAAATATCCAACAACTTTTTATCATTTACATGCTGTAAAAATTCTTCCGGTGACGATTTTTCTTTGAAACCAACAATTAGTCTGGCATCAGTATCCGCTTGCATGACGTACCACATTTCGGTTTTACCAAAAGAATTGTGGTGCTTTTTGGCCAATGCATCATTCGGATGCAATTGAATGGATAAATCTTCGCGGGCATCGAGGTATTTAAAAAGCAACGGAAATTGCTTTCCAAAAACCTGATATACTCTGGTTCCTAAAATTTCTTCCGGAAATTCCGCAATCAATTCGTTTAGTGATTTGCCTTTGAAAGCACCATTGGCAACGACACTAACATCATTGTCAACCGTGGAAATTTCCCAGCTCTCGCCGGTTATATTGGACGTTATGGGTTTATTGAGAAAGGTGTTCAATTTGGTTCCTCCCCAAATTCTTTCTTTTAAAATCGGGTCAAATTGTAATGGATATAGTTTCATTTTTGGCATTTCGGCAAACTTACATGGTTTTCAGAATTTCGAGCGCTTTTTCGATATGAATTTTTCCCGATGTACTATCAAAAATCAATTGAATCACACCCGTAGCATCAGCAACATAAGTCGCCCGTCCCGGAATAAGTCCGAGATAATCATTGGGAACACCAAACGTTTTCCTGATTTTTTTATCGGAATCCGAAAGCAAAATAAAAGGAAGTTGGTGTTTGTTGGCAAAGGCAATATGCGATTGCAGACTGTCACCGCTAATGCCTATAACCTCAGCTCCTAAAGCTTTAAAATCTTCGTATTGATCGCGAAACGAACAGGCTTGTTCGGTGCAAACTCGGGTGTCGTCTTTGGGATAGAAATAAATGACAGTTGGTTTTTTTCCAATAACAGTATCGCTTTCAAAGACATTCCCGTGATGGTCAATGGCGGAGAAATTTGGGATTACATCTCCCACTTTCAAACTCATTCTCCTTTAAAAGTTACAAAGTTTCTCGGAGTTTCATACAAAACTACTTCTAACTCTTTATCAGCATCAATATGCTTTCGGAGTTTTTGCCAAATCACTACGGCTATATTTTCGGCTGTCGGATTTAGATTGGCAAACTCAGGAACATCAAGATTTAGATTTTTATGATCAAATGCATGTTCAATGTGTTCTTTAATCAAATCCGAAAGTATTTTGACATCAATCACATAACCCGTTTCCGGGTCAATTTCTCCAGTTACGGAAACTGTTAACTCATAATTATGTCCGTGAAAATTAGGATTATTGCACTTACCGAAAACGGCATCGTTTTTTTCCATCGACCAATCTTTACGATACAATCGGTGGGCGGCGTTAAAATGTGCTTTTCGTGATACGGTAACTTTCATACTTATAGTTTGTGGTCTTCGAGGTAATGATAGAATTCGTCAAAAATGATCTTAAACCAAACCGTATAAATCTGAGGATTTTGAAGCATATCATTTTTCACATCTTCAATTTTCATCCATTTCCAGCTTTCTACCTCATCTTTGTTGATGTTTGGTTCATCATTATAATAGCCAATCATGACATGATCCAATTCATGCTCGGTCAGGCCGTTGTCAAATGGAGCTTTGTAGATAAAATGAAACAATTCTTTGAGCTCTGTTTTGAAACCCATTTCTTCATACAATCGGCGGATTCCGGCTTCAATGTTAGTCTCCCCGTCGCGTTGATGGCTGCAACAAGTGTTTGTCCAAAGCAATGGCGAATGGTATTTATGATGCGCCCGTTGTTGCAACATGATTTCGTTATTGCTGTTCAATACAAAAACCGAAAAAGCACGGTGCAACACCGCTTTTTCATGCGCTTCCAATTTATTCATCAAACCAATGGGTTCATCCTGCGGGTTGACCAAGATTACTTTTTCTTCTGTCATAACATTTATTAACCCACAAAAATACGAAAAAAAATAAGCCTTAATAAGTATGCCTAACGAACAACCGTTAAACTTTCCTTAAATCGCTGCAATTTGCAACCTAACTGACATTTCACTTCGTATATGTGATGTAAATTTGTAGTAGATTTAAAATCAATAACCATGCGAAAATCCATTTTTAACTTTTTACTTTTGTTGCCACTAGTCATGTTGAATGCTTGTGGCCAAACCAATACTAAACAAGACTTAACATCAAAACCCAACGCTATGGAAAACGTCATTTCAAAACCCGAAAATCCGTATTACTCTAACACTGATACCAAAAAACTGGATTTGCCTGATGCCGAATGGAAAAAAGTGCTGTCACCCGATTTGTATGCCATAGCCCGTCATGCTGATACCGAAAGGGCCTTTACCGGAACGATGTGGAAATCGGACACCAAAGGAACTTACTATTGTGCGGCTTGTGGCTATAAGCTTTTCAAATCAGAACAAAAATTTGTGAGCAGCTGTGGTTGGCCAAGTTTTTTCGAACAGGAAAATAAAAGCAGTATCACTTTCAAACCTGATAACTCCTACGGAATGCAACGTACCGAAGCGCTTTGCGGCAGATGCGGTAGCCACTTGGGACACTTGTTTGACGATGGCCCGGAACCAACAGGAAAACGCTATTGCATGAATGCAGTTTCATTGGATTTTGTTCCGGATGGTGTAATTGCTGAAAACAAAAACAATCTGGAAACGATAGTGCTTGGCGGCGGTTGTTACTGGTGTGTAGAAGCCGTGTACGAGCAACTGGAAGGCGTAACAAAAGTAGTTTCGGGTTTCTCAGGCGGTACTGTTGAAAATCCGAGTTACGAAGAAGTCTGTACCGGAAACACCGGAGCCGCTGAAGTAGTTCAGATTACATACGATAAAACCAAAACCAATTTAGACGAAATCTTAAAAGTCTTCTTTACGGTTCACGACCCAACGACTTTAAACCGACAAGGTGCCGATGTAGGAACCCAATACCGTTCGGTGATTTTTTATAAAAATCCGGAACAAATGAAAGCCGCTGAAAGTATCATAGCCGAATTGAATATGGCTAAAGTTTATGACAGTAAAATTGTGACAACTTTGGAACCGTTCAAAGCTTTTTACAAAGCGAAAGACTATCATCAGAATTATTATGAGAACAACAAAGACCAACCGTATTGCCAATTGGTAATTCAGCCGAAATTGGAAAAATTCGAGAAAGTCTTTAAAGATAGATTGAAAAAGAAGCACTAATAAAAAGTCCCGATTGCTCGGGACTTTTTTGTTATAAGATATAATCGGTATTGATAAAATTGGATTCTTTGCTATTAAGCAGTTCCTGAAGAATAGCGTTGTTATAGGCATTGTCTTTGGAAGCTACAAACGTTCGAATAGAAAACGAACGCAACGCATCGTGTATACTCAAAGTTCCCACGGCCGAATCTTTTCTTCCGGTAAACGGATACACATCGGGACCTCGTTGGCAAGAGCTGTTCAGGTTTACTCGACAAACCAAATTTACTAACGTATCAATGAGTGGCGCGATGGTTTTAATGTCTTTGCCAAACAAACTCACTTGTTGTCCGTAATTCGATTCCGCCATATCATTCAACGGTTCCTGTATGTCTTTGAAAGTCAAAATCGGAATCACCGGCCCGAATTGTTCTTCGTGGTACACCCGCATTTTTTTATTGATTGGAAATAAAACGGCCGGAAAAATATAGTTTTCGGTTCGTTCGCCGCCTTTGGCATTGATAACATTGGCGCCATTGGCTTTAGCATCATCAATTAATTCCTGAATGTAATTCGGTTTTTCTTTTTCCGGAAGCGGTGTTAAGGAAACCCCTTTCTCCCATGGATTTCCAAATGGTAAGGCATCCACTTTTTCGGCAAATCTTCTATTAAATTCCGCAGCGACTGATTCGTGGACATACAAAATTTTCAATGCGGTACAACGTTGCCCGTTAAACGACAACGTTCCCATAATGCATTCCTGAATCGCTAAATCCAAATCGGCATCCGGTAAAATAATCGCCGGGTTTTTGGCTTCCAAACCTAAAATTAAACGCAAGCGGTTTTTATTCGGATGCTGGTCCTGAAGTGCAATGGCTGATTTACTGTTCCCAATTAAGGCTAAAACATCAACCTTTCCGGATTTCATTATTGGCGATGCAATATCACGTCCTCGGCCGTAAACAATATTGACAACACCTTTCGGAAAACTGCTTCGGAAAGCTTCAAGCAATGGAGAAATCAACAATACTCCGTGTTTGGCCGGTTTAAAAATGACTGTATTTCCCATGATAATCGCGGGAATCAACAAGGCGAATGTCTCATTTAGCGGATAATTATAAGGTCCCAGACAAAGCACTACACCAAGCGGACCGCGACGTACCATGGCATTCACTCCTTGGCTTTTGGTAAAACGGGCACTGTTTCGGTCGAGTTGTTTGTAGTCTTCAATGGTATCGTAAATGTATTCCACGGTTCGGTCGAATTCTTTTTCAGAATCGCCTAAGGATTTCCCTATTTCCCACATTAAATACTTCACGACTTCGCTTCTGGTGGCTTTCATCTGCGTGACAAAATTCTCCATGCATTTGATTCGGTCAATGACTTTCATCGTCGGCCATATCCCCTGCCCTTTGTCATAAGCCGCCACAGCTGATTTTACTACCTCATCGGCAGCTGTTTCTCCCATAGTCGGGATGGAACCTAACAGTGTGGGTTCATAATTTTCTGTCGAAGAAATCGTGGAATATACGGGCGATGTTTCGCCAGTCCATTTTTTTAATTCTCCGTTGACTAAATAAGTATCTTGATGTAATAGATTGGTGATCTGAAATTCACTTGGAACAGTACTCATAAAAAGATGATTTTTTATAAAATTACTATTTCTGCTATAACCTTCGACAGCCTTTTGGAAAAAGAAATTAACTAAAACGTTGTAATTGAATTTAGCGCCATAAAAAGAAACACTTATTTCAAACTTTGCGCGATTTTCAAGGCGCATTTTTCTCCATCAATGGCTGCGGAAATAATACCACCGGCAAATCCGGCTCCTTCGCCACATGGATATAAGCCTTTAATTTGAAGATGTTCCAGCGTTTCATGGTCACGCGGAATCCGCACCGGTGAGGAAGTACGACTTTCCGGAGCGTGAAGAATGGCGTCATTGGTCATATATCCTCGCATTGCTTTTCCAAATTCAGTAAAGCCTTCGCGCATGATTTGCGTCAGAAATCCGGGAAATACTTGTCCCATTTCTACCGAAGTCGTACCGGGAACATAAGAAGTTTTCGGAATGGAAGAAGACACTTTGCTTTGGGTAAAATCAACCATGCGTTGGGCTGGGACTTTTTGAGTTTGTCCGGCCAACTGCCAGGCTTTTTGTTCGATGCTTTTTTGAAATTCCATTCCGGCGAGTGCTCCGAATTTGGCAAAGGGTTGGAAATCTTCCAGTTTTAATTCGACCACTATGCCCGAATTAGCGGTAGCTTGATCACGCTTAGATGGCGACCAGCCATTAGTAACCACTTCTCCCGGACTTGTGGCGCAAGGCGCAATGACACCTCCCGGACACATGCAAAACGAGTACATCCCACGGCCGTTAACTTGTTTCACTATCGAATAAGGCGCGGGTGGCAAATACTCACCACGAAAATCACAGCTGTATTGAATTTTATCTATCAACTCCTGAGGATGTTCAGCGCGAACGCCTAAGGCAAAAGGTTTGGCTTCGATGAGAATCTTCTTTTTATCCAACAATTCAAAGATATCACGGGCGGAATGTCCGGTTGCCAGAATCACTTTATTAGCCGAAATCGTATCGCCATTTTGTGTTACGATTCCGTGAATTTCGTTGCTTTTTATGATAAAATCGGTCACACGGGTTTCGAATAAAACCTTTCCACCGCATTCGATAATTTTCTCCCGAATGTCCTGAATGATTTGCGGCAATTTGTTGGTTCCGATATGCGGATGGGCTTCGACCAAAATATCAGGCGTAGCACCAAAACCAACCAACAACTGCAGAATTCTGTCGACATCGCCCCGTTTTTTGGAACGAGTGTACAGTTTCCCGTCTGAATAAGTTCCTGCTCCGCCTTCGCCAAAACAATAATTGGAATCTTCGTTGACAATATGGTCTACATTGATGGCTTTCAAATCACGACGGCGCCCGCGTACATCTTTGCCACGTTCTATGACTATTGGTTTTAAACCCAATTCTATTAACTGCAAAGCGGCGAAAAGTCCGGCTGGTCCGGCTCCCACAATAATCACTTCCTGTTTATTGGCAACATTTTGGTATTCCGGAAGTTCAATTTTTTGTTCAGTATATTTTTCATCGATTAGATAGACTGAAACTTTAAGATTGACCTTTATCGCTTTTTGCCGTGCATCTATGGAACGTTTCAGGATTACAACTTTATGAACCAATTTGGTAGAAACCCGAACTAATTGAGCCACATGTTCATAAAGCAAACTTTCGTTGGCAGCTATTTCTGGAGAAACCTGAAGTTGTAATTCGCGAGGCATGACTAGATTTTTTTTTGGTACGGCAAACTTACTTAATTTAATTCAAAATTCAGATTTGTAGCTTTCGGCTGCTTCATGTAGTATTTTTTTATAAATTTAGCTTTTTAAAAATAGTTCCTATGAAAAAGAAATTACTCCTTTTAGTACTGTTTACTTCTTTTGTAATTCATTCCCAATCAATTTCAGTAACATCAACACAATTTACGGTACCACAATTGGTTCAGGATGTTTTATTTGGGAACACTGGAACTTCTTGTTTTTCGGGACAAATTTCAAATGTTACTTGGAGCACTGGTACCAATTTTGGTTCGGCTAATGGTATTGGTTATTTTACCAATACAAACCCAAATTTCCCCATCAACTCTGGTGTGGTATTGAGTACCGGTAACGCGGAAAGTGCCCATGGCCCAAATACTTCTACACTTTCTGAAGGCAGTTGGCCCGGAGACACTGAATTGTTTAATTACATAAGCGGATTAGGAATTGAAGGCCCAAATGCTGTAAGTTACAATGACGCTACGGTTATAGAATTTGACTTTGCTCCTTATGTTAGTCATATTTCCTTTGACTTTTTATTTGCCTCAGAAGAATACGGAACTTTTCAATGTTCTTACTCGGATGCTTTTGCTTTTTTCCTTACAGATGTTACGGCTGGAACTCCTACACAAAATCTTGCGCTTATTCCAAATACCAATACGCCAATATCGGTGGTTACCGTAAGGGATATGGCCTACAACAACTCTTGTAGTTCTTCAAATGTTACTTATTTTGGCAATTACAACGGAGGGACCAATATTCCTACTGCTGCTGATAATTTCAATGGTGAGACCATTTTATTAAATGCTAATGCGAGTGTCATTCCTCAGCATACCTATCACATGAAATTAGTAATAGCTGACAGAAATGACAGTTCGTATGATTCGGCTGTTTTTTTAGCGGCCAATTCTTTTGATTTTGGCATTAGTCCATTGACAGGAACCGGAGTTTATAATGGCATGAATGACATAATTGATACTTGTCCTAATGAGGAAATAGTAATTCAGGCCGGGCAATATACTATCCCTAATGTTACCTATAGCTGGACACAAGACGGAGAGCTACTTCCTGCTATAACCACCTCAACGTTAACGGTAACGCAAGCAGGAATATATGGAGTGACGCTAACAGGGCCTAATGGGTGCCAAATTTCATCAGACACTATGAGCATTCAATATTACGATCCACTTCCTATTAACAACCCTATAGATTTGAATAATTCGGGGAATGTATTTGATTTAACTACCAATACAGCCATTATTCTTAACGGAGCAAATCCTTCGGATTATATTATCACATACTACAATAGCTTAAGTGATGCACAACAATATATCAATCCTATTGCGAATGCTCTGAATTATATTGGTCAAGATGGTGAAATACTATATGCCGCTACTGAAAGTGCTCTAACCGGATGTGTAGAAATTAAAAGTTTTATGCTAAACCCGCCTCCGGCACCTTCTAATGATAAATGTGCTGATGCCGTTACTCTTTCGGTTGGAAATAGTTTTGATGATTTTCCGATAAGCACTACTAATTTTGCAGCTACCAATAACGGTTTCAACACCCCAAGTTTTTGTGACGGATATTATGAAGCCCGTGATATTTGGTTTAGCCTAACGGTGCCAAGTTCCGGAAACATTACCATAGAAACTCAAGGCAATGGTGGTTTAGATGATACCGTTTTAGAAGCATTCAGCTCTTGCAATTCAAATGTATCTATTGGTTGTAACAATAACAATGATGGCGATAGTAAAACCGCTAATCTGTTTTCTAAATTGGAATTAACCGGTTTGACTCCGGGACAAAATATTGTTGTACGGGCATTTGGCAAAAGTACTGCCCAAGGTTCCTTTATGATTTCGGCTTATGAAACCTCTTTATCAAATTCGGAGATCAATCTATCAAAGTTGCAGTACTATCCGGTTCCTGTTGTTGATTTCCTGAATGTGTCAAATAATTATACCATACGGTCAATTGAGATTTACAATATGCTTGGACAAAAAGTTTTGAATGAATTTGGAAACAACAGCAATGAAATGAGAGTAAATATGATCGGATTACAAGCTTCTGTTTATCTTGTTAAAGTGATTGGCGAAACCAAAACGGAAACTTTTAGAGTACTGAAAAATTAAAAGAATGTCGCGACAAATAAAATTAATCTGGGATTTTCGGGGATCAGCTTCTGCTAAGACGGCTGAGCATCATGAAATTCATTTAAAGGAATACATAGCTATTGAAAAGATTCCGGTAAACATTACCGGATTTGAAATCAAAAACGAGATGCACGCCATCGCTTTTATGGTCGTTACCGATGAAAATATGATTGCGGTTCGGGATGCTTTAAAACCGCATCGTGGAGAAATTTATACAGAATAAAAAAGAGAAGCAAAAGCTTCTCTTTTTTAATTGGCTACTTCGCTGATGAATTTTATTCGCATTAAACGTAGTTCTTCGATATCATAATCGCCGTCAAATTCTTTGAGGGCGTCTTCAATTTTATCGGATTCTGATTCCATGAAATAATCATGAATTTCTTCTTGTTGTTCTTCGTCTAATATTTCGTTAATCCAATATTTGATATTCAATTTGGTTCCGGAATATACGATTTGCTCCATTTCTTTGAGCAACGCATCCATATTCATTCCTTTAGCTTTAGCTATATCTTCCAACGACAGTTTTCTGTCAATATTCTGAATAATATAAAGTTTATTGGCCGAATTGGCTCCGGTAGATTTTACGACTAAGTCATCCGGACGTATAATATCGTTATCTTCAACATAACGGGCAATTAGCTCAACAAAAGCAGTGCCGTATTTTTTGGCTTTCCCTTCTCCAACTCCGTGCACATTACTCAATTCATCAATAGTGATTGGATATTTCAACGCCATATCTTCTAGGGAAGGATCCTGAAAAACTACGAATGGCGGAACACCCAGTTTCTTGGCTTCTTTTTTTCGCAAATCACGCAACATATTCATCAAGACTTCATCGGCAGTACCACTTGATTTGGCAGCTGTTACTATGGCTTCATCTTCGCTTTCGCTATATTCATGGTCTTCCGACATCATGAAAGAGGTTGGTTTTTTAATAAACTCATGCCCTTTATCCGATACTTTTAAGATACCATAGGTTTCAATGTCTTTAGTCAACATTCCGTCAACTAATACTTGTCGAATCAAAGCCATCCAGTAGCGTTCATCAAAGTCGCTGCCACAACCAAAGAATTTCTGTGTATCAGTTCTATGCGCTTTTATAGTGGCGTTTACTCTACCGATGAGCGTAAATACGATTTCTTTTGACTTGTATAAATACTTGGTGTCCCGAACCACTTCGAGCAGCATTTTTACTTGGTCTTTGGCTTCAACTTTCGTTTTCGGGTTGCGCACATTGTCATCCATATCGGCACCTTCGCCGGTTTCGCTGTCAAATTCTTCTCCGAAATAATGCAATAAGAATTTACGGCGCGACATGGAGGTTTCGGCGTAAGCCACAACTTCCTGCAATAAGGCAAAACCTATTTCCTGTTCCGCTACCGGTTTGCCCGACATGAATTTTTCTAATTTTTCTACATCTTTATAGGAATAGTAAGCCATACAATGCCCTTCGCCACCATCACGACCGGCACGACCGGTTTCCTGGTAATAACTTTCCAGTGATTTTGGAATATCGTGGTGAATGACAAAACGCACATCGGGTTTGTCAATTCCCATTCCGAAAGCAATTGTGGCTACTACCACATCCACATCTTCCATCAAGAACATGTCTTGATGTTTGGCACGAGTCTTAGCATCTAATCCGGCATGATACGGAACCGCACTGATACCGTTTACTTGTAGCACTTCGGCTATTTCTTCCACTTTCTTACGGCTCAGACAGTAAATAATTCCTGATTTGCCTTTATGCTGTTTGATAAAACGAATGATATCCGCTTCTATATTTTTGGTTTTAGTACGTACTTCGTAAAACAAATTCGGACGGTTGAACGAGGCTTTAAAAGTTGTAGCATCCGACATGTCTAAGTTTTTCAGAATATCTTCCTGCACTTTTGGCGTAGCCGTTGCTGTTAAGCCAATAACCGGCACATCTCCCAATTGTTTGATAATGTGTCTTAGATTTCGGTATTCGGGTCTGAAATCATGTCCCCATTCTGAAATACAGTGGGCTTCATCTATGGCAACAAATGATATGGGCACACTCTGCAGAAACTCTACATATTCTTCTTTGGTTAAAGACTCCGGTGCCACATATAATAATTTGGTAATTCCGGATGTAATGTCTTTTTTAACCTGATTGATTTCGGTTTTGGTCAGTGAGGAATTTAATACGTGGGCAATGCCGTTTTCGGAAGATAAACTTCGGATGGCATCCACTTGGTTTTTCATTAAAGCAATCAAAGGGGAAACAACAATAGCTGTTCCGTTTTGTATTAAAGCAGGTAACTGGTAACAAAGTGATTTTCCGCCACCGGTTGGCATTATAACGAAAGTATTATTTTGAGTGATAATACTTTTTATGACTTGTTCTTGTAATCCTTTAAATTGGTTGAAACCAAAATACTTTTTTAATTCTTTGTGTATGTCAATTTCGTTTGAATTCATTCTTGGTTAATGGTATTTTTACATAAATTTGCAAACATAAAGATACGACTTTCTTTTACACACACAAATTTTATATTGTTACAATTTTGATAAATAAAGAAAACATTCTGGCCTCTGCAAAAAGTACGATTTTATCAGAAAGTGAGGCAGTTGCTAGGCTTGTAGATTTTTTGGATGACCACTTTGTGAAAACTGTCGAAACCATCTACAACTCGACCGGTCGCTTGGTCGTTACCGGAATTGGCAAAAGTGCCATCATTGCCCAAAAAATTGTAGCCACCTTAAATTCTACCGGAACGCCTTCCCTATTTCTTCACGCTTCGGAAGCCATTCACGGCGACTTAGGTATGGTGCAGCCCGGCGATGTGGTGATTTGCATTTCCAAAAGTGGCAACAGTCCGGAGATTAAAGTTTTGGTACCGCTTTTGAAACGATTTGAAAACAAATTGATTGCCATTACCGGCAACACTACTTCCTTCTTAGGAAAAGAAGCCGATTTTGTTTTGAATACTTATGTAGAAACCGAAGCTTGCCCGAATAATTTGGCGCCAACCAACAGTACTACAGCCCAATTGGTTATTGGCGATGCCATTGCCGTTTGTTTGATGCAACTGCGAAATTTCACTGCAGAAGATTTTGCCAAATACCATCCCGGTGGCGCTTTGGGAAAAAAACTATTACTTCGTGTAAGCGAAATGCTAGACACCACACACAAACCTATAGTAGCTCCCGATTCCAATATTAAAACCGTAATTGTAGAAATATCCGAAAAACGATTAGGCGTTACCGCTGTGGTGGATGACAACAAAGTAATCGGAATTATTACTGATGGTGACATCCGAAGAATGCTGAACAAAACAGACACCATAACCGGATTGACCGCTCAGGACATTATGACGAAAAATCCGAAAATGATTAAATCAACGGACTTGGTAAGTGATGCTTTGAATATTTTGGAAGATTTTTCGATTACCCAACTTGTAGTGGTGGATAATGGCGAATACAAAGGAGTTTTACATTTGCATGACATTTTAAAAGAAGGAATCGTATAATGGCCAGGAAGAAACACACGGAAATGTCATTCTTAGACCATCTCGAAGAGTTAAGATGGCTGTTAATTAGAAGTACGATTGCCATTATAATTGTTGCTGGCGCCTGTTACTTTATTGACGATTATATTTTCAACACTATTATTTTTGGTCCCAAAGACCCCAACTTTATTACCTATCGTTTCTTTTGCGGAGTTACCCATTTTTTTGGTGTTGATGACACATATGCTTGTGCTACCGAATTCAAATTCATCATTCAGAATACCGAAGTTGGCGGACAGTTTTCCATTTATCTTTGGATGCTGGTAACTGCTGGGTTTATTTTGGGATTTCCTTATATTTTATGGGAGTTTTGGCGGTTTATTAGTCCTGCGCTGTATGAAAAAGAACGTAAAAAAGCAGCTCTTTTTATCATCGTTTCATCCATTCTGTTTTTCATAGGTGTTTTGTTTGGGTACTTTGTAGTGGTGCCTTTATCCATCAACTTTTTTGCTACATTTCAAGCGAGTTCCGATATTGTTAATCAATTCACAATTGACTCCTACATCAGCATGATTAAAACCTCGCTTATTGCTAGTGGATTGGTTTTTGAAATGCCGATAATCATTTATTTTTTGACCAAATTGGGCTTAGTCACTCCAGTCTTTTTAAGAAAATACAGAAGAGCCGCTATTGTAATTATCCTTATTCTGGCCGCTATTGTTACACCGCCGGATATTCCGAGTCAAATTATAGTTTCCATTCCGATGTTAATCCTATACGAAGCAAGTATCATCATCTCTGCATTAGTAGTTAAAAAACAAGAACAAAATGGCTGATTTAGTAAACGAATTTAACGAGTATCGTTCAAAAATGAACGAGAAATTATTGGCTGACAACAACAAAATTGTAAAGCGGATTTTCAATCTGGATACCAATGCTTATGCCGAAGGCGCTCTGGATGTTAAAACCAAAGAACTTCTTGGATTAGTGGCATCAACGGTATTGCGTTGTGATGATTGCATCAAATACCATTTGGAAACCAGCTACAAAGAAGGCATTACCAAAGAAGAAATGATGGAAGCCATGGGCATTGCTACCTTAGTTGGCGGAACCATCGTTATTCCACATTTGCGAAAAGCTTACGAGTTTTGGGAAGCACTGGAAGAAAATAAATAATTGTTAAATGGTGGATTTGGTGATTTGTTTATTCGTTAATTTGTCGAGTAACCAAATACACGAATTACCGAATAACCAACAGAATGAAGTTAAGAGCTGAAAATTTAGTCAAAACCTACAAAGGCAGAAGCGTTGTCAAAGGCATTTCCGTGGAAGTAAATCAAGGGGAAATCGTAGGGCTTTTGGGTCCGAATGGTGCCGGAAAAACAACTTCTTTTTATATGATTGTTGGATTGGTAAAACCCAATTCGGGCAATATTTACCTAGATGACATGAATATCACGGAGTTTCCTATGTACAAGCGTGCCCAACACGGCATTGGATATTTGGCTCAGGAGGCTTCCGTATTCAGAAAATTGAGTATTGAAGACAATATTTTGAGCGTTTTGCAATTAACCAAGCTTTCCAAAGAAGAGCAAGTAGCTAAAATGGAAAGTTTAATTGCCGAATTCAGCTTAGAACACATTCGAACCAATCGCGGTGATTTACTATCCGGTGGCGAACGTCGTAGAACTGAGATAGCCCGTGCTTTAGCCACTGATCCGAAATTCATTTTACTTGACGAGCCTTTTGCCGGAGTTGACCCGGTGGCTGTAGAAGACATTCAGCGTATTGTAGCGCAATTAAAAAATAAAAACATCGGAATCCTGATTACCGACCACAACGTTCAGGAAACCTTGGCCATTACCGACAAAACCTATCTAATGTTTGAGGGAGGCATCTTAAAAGCCGGAATTCCGGAAGAATTGGCCGCGGATGAAATGGTTAGAAAAGTATATCTTGGTCAAAACTTTGAGCTTCGTAAAAAGAAATTACATTTTTAGAATATGGAGAATCCAAGCAAAGAAACACTACAAAGTTGGCATGATGATGACAACAACTGGAAATTGGGTGGACTCTTTTATTACAACAAAAAAGACAAAAGGGTTTTCATTGAAAAGAGAAATCCGGATTATGGCGTAACGCTGAACTTTGCCAATCCGAAAGCCTTTTTAGCCTTACTGCTGGGGGCACTATTTTTCGGGTTTATTGTTTATATGATTACCAAAGACTAACAAAAAAGCTTCCTAAACGGAAGCTTTTTTGTTTACTACATTATTGCCAACCGACAATAAAACATAGAGTATGATAATCAACGGAACCGCCAATACTTGAAGAAAAATCAGCATCAGGGCAGAGATTGCCAAAAAGAAAATCTGTAGTTTGTATTTGGCAAAACTGAAATCCTTAATCTTCAGCGAAAACAACGGAATTTCTGCATTCATTACATAAGCGCTTAGCAGTGTCAAAACAAGCAAAAACCATTTGTTATAAATAACATCTGAAAAATCATCATCGTAAAAGGCACTATTAATCAATGGCAAACTACTGAAAAACAAGGCGTTTGCCGGAGTTGGCAATCCTATAAAACTATCCGATTGTCTGGTATCGATATTGAATTTAGCCAAGCGATAACAAGCTCCAAGCGTGATGACAAACCCTAAATAAGGCCAGTAACTTTCCGGTCCGAAAACATCCGTATTCAACATCAATTGATACATCACAAACCCCGGTACTACGCCACTAGTCACCATATCCGCCAAGGAATCTAATTGTACACCTAACGGTCCGGCCACATTAAATTTTCGGGCAAAGAAGCCGTCAAAAAAGTCAAAGAAAATCCCTAAGCACACAAAGAAAAAAGCCATTTCAAACTTAGAATTTGCTACAAAAACCAAGGCAATACAACCACTAAACAGGTTAAGCATCGTAAATAAGTTGGGAATCTGGGCTTTTAACTTCATATATTTTAGATTTTAATACCAATTTGCAAATTTAGCACAATAAGTTACAGACTTCTGCGTTTTATATTAGAGATTTTTATTTGATATTTGTAAAAAGAAAAATTGCCTTGAAAAAAACAATTGCTATTCTGCTACTTTTCACTAGCCTATTTACTCACGCTCAGTCTGTTAGAAAATACTCCAACGAATTTATGAACATTGGAGTAGACGCGGCAGCTTTGGGCATGTCCAATGCGGTGGTAGCCATGACTGGCGATGTCAATTCGGGCTATTGGAATCCGGCGGGTTTATTGCAAATTGAAGACAGTGAGGCCGCGATAATGCACGCCAGTTATTTTGCCAATATTGCCCAATATGACTATGCGGCTTACGCCAAAAAAATAGACGACCGAAGCGCTTGGGGGGTTTCTCTAATTCGATTTGGGGTGGATGACATTTTGAATACGACTCAGTTAATTGACAGCGAAGGCAACATTGATTACAACCGAATCAGTCTTTTTTCTACCGCTGATTATGGCTTGACTTTTTCCTATGCCCGTCGTCCAACACTTATAGAGGGTTTTCAATATGGCGTAAATGCTAAAGTAATCCGAAGAGTGATTGGGGATTTTGCTAATTCCTGGGGATTTGGTTTTGATGTCGGTTTTCAATTGGATCGAAACGATTGGCATTACGGATTAATGTTGCGCGACATTACTACAACCTACAACGTTTGGAGCATAGACGAAGACAAATACAACGCCATCAAAGATGCCGTAGCCGGGCAAAATCAGGAACCGCCTGAAAGTACCGAAATCACCTTGCCAAAAGCACAATTAGGCATAGCCAAAAAATTTGAATTTCATTACGATTATACTTTAGTAGCTGCCGTAAATTTGAATATGCAATTTACCAGAACCAACGATATTATCGCTTCTGATGCCGTGAGCATTGACCCGGCTTTGGGATTGGAATTTGGGTATACCGATTTGGTTTTTCTTCGCGCTGGAGTGGGCAATTTTCAGAATGTAGAACAAATTGACGGAACTAAAAAAGTAAACTTCCAACCCAATATTGGTCTGGGTTTTAAATACAAAGGCATCCAAGTGGATTATGCTTTGACTGATTTGGGCGATCAAAGCGCCGCGTTGTACTCAAACATTTTTTCTGTTAAAGTAGATTTGAGTATTTTTAGATAAAATTTAAAAACTACCCATGTTTAAATTCAAAGTCTCTTTTCTTGTTTTAGCTTTTTTACTGCTGACAAACACTATGGTTTTTGGGCAAATGCCATTATCAAAAACAGCCAAATTCAGTATTCTTACTTGTCAGGAAGGCGATGAACTTTACTCCCTTTTTGGTCACACCGCTATCCGAATTCAGGATACTTCCAATGCTTTGGATGTGGTGTATAACTATGGAACGTTTGATTTTAAAACCGAGAATTTTTATTTGAAATTCATCAAAGGAGATTTGCGTTATTTTGTTTCGGCCTATTCCTATAATGAATTTTACTATGAGTACACTTTGGAAAACCGTTCCATCTATGAGCAACCGTTAAACTTGACTGCGGCTCAAAAACAACAACTTTTTGATGTTTTAAATACCAGTTTGCAATCGGATGAAAAGTACTATACTTATAAATTCATTGACCGCAACTGTACCAATATGGTCGTGGATAAAGTCAATCAAACGTTGGGACAAAACTGTATCGTCAAAACTACCGAAAAGGATGAAAGTTACCGTCAAATTCTGTTTCCGTACTTAGCCAATCATTTCTTTGAAAACCTGGGCATCAATATTATTTTCGGAAAAAAAACAGATGAAAAGGGAGAAAAACTTTTTCTTCCCAATCAGTTTATGGAAAGCCTGAAAGTAGCCAAATGTCACGGAAAACCAATTTCCGGAGCACCAAAAACTATCCTGAAAGCTACTCCAACGGCAACCGGAAAATCGCTATGGAATAACTTTTATGTTTTCTGTTTGGTTTTATTTCTGTTTGTTATTGCCCGAAAAGCTTGGGTCTATTTAGTGTATTTTGGAATCTTAGGATTACTAGGGGTATTCTTAACCGCAGTCGGACTATACTCTTCGCATGACGAATTGGCTTATAATTACAACCTATTACTGTTTAATCCGCTGTTGTTGCTTCTGATTGTATGCTACTGGAAGAAGAGTTTTATTTGGGTAAAAAAAATAGCGCAACTCAGCATTGCTTTACTCATGGTATTGGTCATAGTTTTGCTTAACAAACCCAATTTGGTAATGTTCTTACCAATGATAATCAGCTCACTAATTATGCTGTTTTATTTTTTAAGAAAAAGCAATCGGGCGTTATTGGCCGCGATAAAATAACACCGTACTGAAAGTTTTGAACATGATACTAAAGTCGAGGAAAAGACTTCGGTGTTTGATGTAGTAAAGGTCGTATTGCAGTTTGATCAAACTGTCTTCAATAGTTTCTCCATAAGAATAATTGACCTGTGCCCAGCCCGTTAATCCTGGTTTTATAACGTGTCGTGTTTCATAAAACGGCATCACTTCGGCAATTTCATTCACAAAAACAGGACGCTCCGGTCTTGGACCGATAACCGCCATATCGCCTTTCAGGATATTGTAAAATTGTGGAAATTCATCAATTCTTGACTTTCTTAAAATCTTCCCGAAAGGGGTTACCCTTGAATCATTGGAAGTAGCAAAAACTGCCCCAGCCTTTTCGGCATTTTTAACCATCGTTCTGAATTTCAATATACTGAAAGTCTTGCCATTCTTTCCTACTCGTTCCTGAGTGTAAAACAACTTGCCTTTGTTCCCAAACAGATTTCCTAGAGCAACTAATGGTATTAATGCTGCCCCAATGGCTATGCCGATTAAGGAAATAATAATTTCTATAATCCGGACAATAATTAAATACAAATGATTTTGATTGCTTCGGCTAAACGGAAAATAGCGGTAAAAATCACGGGAAACATACTGCACCGGAATACGTTGCGTTAAGTTTTCATAGACCTGAGTATATTCCCTAATAATATAACCGTTTTCTAATAAATGAATCAGTTGATTGTAGAGATTTACCGTGATACCATCGGTTTTTTGGGAAGCAATTACAATTTCGGAAACCGAATTTTTCTTTACAAAAACCTCTAAACTATCGATTGGGATATTTTTGATAGTCGCGATATTGAAATCTTTTAGATTGGTACTGTCCGAATTGACAAAACCCATGACTCTGTAGTGAGGATCGGCATTTTCTAATCCGCCAATGAGTTCTTTTACTTGTTCTTTGTCACAAATCAGGATTACTTTTTTCATAAACCTGTTGGACGCCAAAAATCGGACATAAAACATCCGCCAAGTAAATAACGCGGTGAAAATAGCAATGAAGAAGATAAGGATTTGGAGCCTATTTGACGGAAGAACCGGTGTATATATTGGCGTTAGCAAATACAACAAAACCGTTGTTGACGAAGTCAGAATAATACTTTTTATAATTTGAAACTGATTGCTGGCCACCTGCAAATTATACATTTCAAATACAGAACCGATAGAGATCAGATACAATCCTAAAACAATGGTCCAATAATAATTTGTAGTTGACATATTGAAATAGTTGAATTTGAAAACTATTCCAACCAAATACAAAGCAAGCAGTACAGAAATTACATCGAAAACTCTTAAAAGAATTTTTCTTTCAGAAACTTCAAAGTGAATATCCTTGTATTTGTTCATGTTTTTGATAAAAAATCATTTTTGAAGTCGCAAGTTAAGAAATATTACTAATTATAACAGCAAATCACAGCATCGCTTTTGACTAATATTCAATAGGTTTTAAAGACTATTTCACGATAAAAAGCACCAAACAAAGACAAAATTTTAGACCGTTAAAGTATCGTTAGGGTCGTCAAAATAGACTTTGAGTAAGGATAAAGAATAGACAAAAGCCGGAGCGGCAATTCGCATAGCGGCATGGTTGATGGTCAATAACCAGAAAAACAGGAAACAAAACATATAAATGTGCTGTTTATTGTCTAAGTACAAAAAGAAAGGAGTTAAAAAAACAATCATTAGTGCTATGATTCCTAAGGTTCCATGCTCGGCAAAGGTTCTGGTAATCTCGTTATGGGACGCAATTACCTGACCACCTGATTTTTCTTGTCGGAGTTCGAGTCCTTTGGCTACGCCAATTCCGAAAACCGGATTGTCTTCAAAAGCAGCTATTTCACTATCCCAAATTTCTTCCCGCCCGGTAAGCTGACTTTCCTTTACTCTACCCATAGCATCTCTGTTGGCGTATCTTTTATCAATTAATCCTCCTGTTTGATTGGAGGTATATAGCCAGGTTAGCAGCAATCCCAGGAGCATAAACATGAAAAAGACATAAAGCTTATACCTTCCCTTGCTTTTGGTATTTTGATACAGAAAAACCAGTAATATTAATATCATTACAAATCCTGTCATCATACCACCTCGGGAAAATGTAACTAAGCCTCGATAAGTAATGTTCAAAACAATAATTAAATTGATAGCCATTGTTAGTTTACTCTCTGAATTAAAAATCAATCTCGAAAAGAAAACAAACATCCCTATCCCCAGAATTGTGGCCACCTGATTAGGGCCAAATCCTCCAGATGTTTCAATGTTAGAGCCCGTTCCGGTTAAAATAGTTTTCAAATCCGGAGTATACAAAATCAAGTAGGTCGTCGTCGTTACGATGGGCAACCCTAATGTCAATAAAATGTTGTTGAGTTGAGAGAATAGTATCTTTCGATTATAACAATAAATAGCTGCAACCCCAAGACACATGGGCCCTGAGATATTAAATGCAATTGATTTTCTAAGATCTGATTCTAGATTCAAAGTATACGTTGCAATTACAACTCCAGGCATTAGCAACAATAAATAAATCCAAAAGGGTATCGATTTTTTAGAAAAACCCGAGTAATACATACCCATTATCAAAAAGCCCATCACTCCATATTTTGAAAACTCATACAGCAGATTCCCTCCCGTCATTCTCAAAAAAACCTCACTACCAACCACATAGGCAGCCACATGAAGCACTTCATTATTTTTATTTCCTTTTTTCAGAATATAATAAATCCCATATAACAATATCGCAAGACCATATAACTTAGCGATATCACGATAAATATAGGACAGCACGCCAATGGCAACATGAATCAGAATCAGTAAAATATATTTTTTTTCTTTCATAGCTTGGCTAAACTTTTTATCCAGTTTAGGTATTTCTCAATGACACCTGCTTCAGAATGATTTTCCATAATGGTATCGTATAAAGCATTGCCAAATTTACGCCTTACATTTTCATCTGCTATCAATTTCTGCAATGATTCCAAAAAAACAGCAACATCATCAATATCGGTAATAAAACCGTTGATTCCATTTGAAATTATTAAAGGAATTTCTCCAACTTTGGTTGATACTACCGGTACTTTTGACAATCCATATTCAATTAATGCCACCGGAAGACCTTCTGATTTAGAAGTCAATATAGCAATATCGGATTGATTGATGATATGAAACACATCATTTCTGGAGCCATAAACATATACGTTGGTATCCAACTGTTTTTCTTTGATTTTTTTCTTTACTTCTTTCGAATATTTGTCTTTAAAATCCTTTCCGATCAAATGGAAAGTCCAATCAGGATTAGATTCTTTGAGTTTTTCGGCAATTTTCAACAAGAAAAAATGGTTCTTTTGATCCCGAAGATTGGCCAAACACAAAATGCGTTTCCCCGGAGTTCCTTCCAAGACAGTATTTGGCGCTATGGTGGCACCGTAACTCGTAAAATTGGGAAAGTATATCACTTTCCTGCAATTTAATCTTTTTTCAGCCCAATGTTTAAGTTTATGATTCACCACAATTATGCCTTCGAAAAAAAAGGAAGCTAATTTTAAAGCATAGGTTTCTTTAGTGCTGATGTATTCGCTCATACCATTATGATCGTGCCAGATGATTTTAATTTTTGGATAAAGCAATTTAACCAAAAGTGCTATGAAATAAGAACTACTGTGAGAATGAATTAAATCAACGCGATTGGTTTTGCAGTATTTTTTTAACCGTAGTGCTGCGCTGAAGTCTATAGTTTTTTGCTTTTCTAAAAACAAATAATTGACTTTAGCGCTTATCTGGACTTTCAAATCACCTTCGTTTCTGGTAGTTACTAAACCCGAAAACTCAATCCTTTCAGAAAGAGCATTGGCATAGTTAACGGCCATTTTTTCGGCACCTCCTACCTCGAGTGAGTCTATTATTTGAACAATTCTCATGATTTCAGCAACTGTTTAATTTCACTCTCAAACTTATCTAAAGTGTATTCTCTTGACCAACCAATGGCTTTTTTAACCTTATCCTGATACAAATCATTATTGGTTAACAACTCCTCAATTTGTTTTATATCTGCAGGTAAATTCATTTTTAACAACAATCCTCTGTACCCGTTTTCTAACATATTAGGAACACACGAAACCTCCGTCGCTATAGGCAAACAACCCCAAAACATTCCTTCGGCAACAACTTTGGGCCAGCCTTCACTCAGGGAAGGTAAAACTACAAAATGATTTTCGATATAGGCTTTTTTTATGGTTTCCTGATTTTGATTTCCTTTTAAAAACACAAAGTTTTCCAACTCTTTTTCTGAAATGTAGTGCTCGAGCATTTCCCGTTCACTGCCTTCTCCATACAGCGTTAATTGAACCGAATGTCCTTTTTGGTGCAATTGCTCAATCAACTGAATGGCGTACAATGGCTGCTTCCCGTTAGAAAGTGTTCCGACAAAAAGAAACGAAATTTTATCCTTCAGTTCTCTGGTCTTTACTTCCGATTTATCCTTTTCAAAATAACTCGCTGTGAAGAATGGCTTAATGTTTTTAGTACTGTTTTCCCATTCGCCATAAACCAAAACCTGCATATTTTTAGTCAAAAAAGTATTACTCAGTATCCATTTTTGCAAACGGTAACTCATAGGTTGTTTCGATTTCCAATCCCAATTGCCGGCGTATTTCGCGGTTTTGGTTTTACTTGGAAATAAAATCTGAAGCATGCAAGCCAGTAAACCCATATTCCCTGGGCAACGCAAATGAATATGATCGGCCTTTTTCATAGCGCTGAAAATTACCCACGAAATCTTTGGCAGCAAAAACAACGTCTTTAGTGCTGATTTTACCGTCAGGAAATTAAATTCCGGCACCTTTCTGAAATCAATTTCCGGATGGGTATAGGCTATGTCAATTGGAGAAGGATTATCATCTCGCAAAGGAGCTACCAGTATAACATCTTCCACATATTTTGTCCAAATATTCATCTCACGAACATAAGGAGCATAAGCGTAATATTGCTTTTGCTCTTGGATATGAGGCACATGAGTGATGATGGCAAATTTCATAAAATAGCTTTAGAAAAAGTATCGCAATAGGTCTTTACACTGAATTTTTCCAGAAAAGTCTGTCTGGCATTGACGCTCATTTGGGCAAAAGCATCCTGATTTTCTTCTACTTTTTTGAATAGCGAGGCAATCGCATCAACTGTTGGTTCAAAGATAAAACAATCCTTTCCGTCAGTTAAATAGTGCGTCAGCCCAGTTTTGGTGGAAATCAACAATGGCGTTTTATTCATCAATGCTTCTAAACCAACCGTTGGTAAATTATCAAATTTTGAGGGTATGATGGCAAAATGGCTTTTATTCAAATACCTGTCGATTTTATCATACGACAAGCCACCAACATAATTGATGCCGTCGTTATTTTTGGCCAACTCTGAAATTTCAGTTTCCTGTCTTCCCTTTCCGGCTATGTTTAAAATGATTTTGGTGTTTGGATTTTGCTTTTTATATTTCAAATAGGCTGTTATCAAATCGAGTACGCCTTTGGATGGATCCAATCTCCCTAAAAATGAAATTACAATAGCATTCGAATCCGGAATTTCTTTGCTGACAAACCGATCCATCATTGGATTCAACACCACGATTCCTTTTTTGACACCGTGAAAAGTTTCTAAATCCTTTTTGGCCAAATCGGAAGGGCAAACAATTACATCACAAAAAAGACTGTAAAACAGCTTCTTTCTCAGAAATAAAAGTCTTTGTTTCAGGCTCATTTTCTTGAGATCCGCCAGAATTTGATCGGTCAGCGTATGATAATATTCGAAGGTTTTTGTTTTTCCAAATGACAACATTTTAGAAACCATCACACTGATATTACTGCCCACAAAGTGCCCAACAATGACATCCGGTTTGTATTTTAAATGAATTTTGGCATACCAAACGAAGTCTTTCAGCGATGTTGGTCTTTGGGTAGTTGCCCACGAAAAAACAATGATTTCGCCTTTCTCTTTTGGAACCACAACCGGCTCCGAAAAATACGGATTGTGCGACATAAAAACAACCCGATGCCCCATATCTGCAAGATGATGCGCCAAATGATAACTCATGGCCGCAAAGGAAGTCTCATTGTAATTATGGGCAATCAGTATTGTTTTCATAAGTTTATTTAAAACTAATCGTCTGTTTTGGAAGCTTCAAAATGAAGGGTGGAACCATTGTAGTTGTTAAACAAAGCTCTTAGGAATTCGGTATAAAAACCGATTCGTTTAAAATCAAGATACGGGAATTTCTTCACCGTCACTTTGCACTCTTTGAAACCGTTGATTTCAAAAATATTGGTAATGTTTTCTTTGGTAAAGAAGTTGATGTGAACCGGCGGTTTGTCTTGGTAAATGGCGTCTTTTTCTCTTTTCGGATAATTATAAATCTTATCGTAATTAGGTGTTGAAAGGATAATTTTCCCACCTTTATTGAGTCTTTTGTAAGCTAGTTTTATGAATAAATCCAAGTCCTGCAAGTGCTCCAAAACTTCCCATAGCATGATAACATCAAAAGTTTCTTCGAGGGTAGCCATCGCATTAAAATCAGCATTGATGGTGTTTAGTTTTAAGTTTTGCGACTTTTCGAAAGATTCCTTGTCAATCTCAATCCCTTGGTAGTTAATTCCGGCATTGTGATTTCGAATGTAGCAGCCAATCAACCCTACGCCACTACCGATTTCAAGAACCGATTGGCATTTGCCGTTCAGCACGTGTTTTTTCAAAAGCTGCCCACGGTGAAAGCCTACTTTAATGTTTTTGTTTTCCAAAAGCATGTTATACTCCACCACGGCGTGATGATTGTAAAGCGCATTTTCATTATTGTATAAGTTATCGTAAACTTCAATAAATTCTTCCTGCGTAAAAATAGTCAGGCAAAAAATCAATTTGCACTTTTTACACTGACCCAAATTATACTTTTGGTTTATTTTTTCAATATCGCTTTGACAAACTTTACACTGGGTATAAGCATTCATACTACTTTCTGTTTTAATTATTTTAAGACTGTTTTGGTTTGTTAAATAAAAGACTAAACCAGCCTACAGTTCTTCCTAACGCTTCGGTAAAAGCTTCTTTTCTTTTTGGGGTTGTAAATGTATTACTAAATCTAATAACTGTCAAAAGTAAGGTGATAGAATGCCATTTTACTATAGCATCTAATAATGGTTTCGGGTTTTTGGTGCGCCAGACATACCAACCGTTGCGCACCACCATTTTGCCATACTGATACTTATTCGGTCGGCCCGAAGCATCGTGATGATGGTACAATCGGGCAGCCGTATTCAGATACAGCTTACCGGTTTTGGCCACTCGTATCGAAAAATCCGCATCTTCGTATAAGCCATAGCCTTCAAAATATGTCGAGAATTGCAGGGTTTGAAAAACCGTTTTTTTAAACGAAGAAACTCCTCCCATCAATTGTTCTACTTCATAAACTTTACCACTCGGCGGCAAAAAACCAACACTACGCCCGTGGGAATACAAGCTCGAAAATCCCGGTGGACAATCGCTATCGAGCCCCAAGCGCTTGCGCATTACAAAACGGCTGCCGTCTTTTCGTTTCCAGCCATCAAAATAAAACTCATCTATTTTGGGGTGATAGTCATAACCTACGAATTCACAAACCGTTTCTTCATCGATAATAAATCCGCCAACCCCCAACGCATCGGGATGGGTTTCATAGGTTTGCAATAACAGCTCAAAATAATCCTTCTCCAAAACGATATCGTCGTCCAAAAAACAAATGACATCCATGTCTTTTCCAACTCTGGCAATACCATAATTTCTTTGTTTGGTTAAGCCTCTATGCTCCGGAGGAACTGAGTAATAATGCAAAGTATCAAAATGATTTTCCTGTAAAATGGATTCCGTTAAAGCATTGGTAGAACCATCTATAATTAAAATTTCATCCGGATATGCGGTTTGCTCCCGAACCGATTGCAACAAGGTCAGCAACGATTCCGGACGCATGTACGTACAGATGATTAGTGAAAATTTCATTTTATTTTTTACTTAATTCATTGGCCCAAAAAATACTTCTGTCCCATTTTTGTCTAAATACTTTCAAATACTTAATCGGGTTTCTGAAAAAACTTTTATCCAAATTTTTAAAGAAAAGCGTAATCTTATAACTGAGCAATTGCTCTTTCGTATCATAAAACAATCGGTACAACATCACTGTTGGTGAAGGTTTCGGTAGAATTTCATCGGTTTGCCATCGCAACACCGGTTTGGTTCTGAAACCGCCCATTGGAGCTTTTAAATGCAAAATGGTGGACGTTGAAATGTACAAAACATCAAAACCTTTGCAGCGCAATTGCATCCCAAAATCGGCATCTTCGCCAAAGCCAAATTCAAAGCCCATGTTAAAACTTATACCGGCCAAGCAGGACGATTTTACAAAAGCATGACCGGCACCAAAAACCGGAAACTGCTTAGGCAATTGTGCTTCTATTTTTTGGGTTTTCAAGTGACAGGCAATCAAAAAAACTTCATTCCCAGTGGTTTGGAAAGCTTCCATCGCTTTCTCGAGCAAATTATTTTCAAAAACCAAATCATCATCGGCAAAAAAAGTGAACTCGCTTTCTATCAGCTTCAAACCAATATTTCTCGCATTACAAACACCCGATTGGTGCGTAAAGTGGTGTTTTATTTTAAAAGGCCATGGTTCCGTTTGGATAAAATCCAATTCTGTCTTACTGCTTTCTTCCGGATTTTGTTCTACTATGATAACGTTGACCGGCAAATGGGTTTGCGAAGCCAGGTTTTTCAGTACATCGAATAAATATGTTTTTCTGCCAATGGTTGGAATCAGCACATCCATGGTGCCTTTGTCGATTATCTTTTTATTGGATTGTAATGAAATAGCATCCAGTGGTTTTGAATTAAAATTTCTTTTTTTATAAAAAATAGCCGCTAAAAAAGGAAGCAAAGGAAACCTCTTTTCAAACAACAACAAATTCAAAAACAACAACAAAATCCATCGGGCCCGGTAATGTTGTTTAGTGAATTTAAAAAGTTCGTAAAGATTGGATTTATTGGCAGGTTTGCTTTTGATACTGTTTAGTAACAATTGAGGTTCCGAATAGCAAAACAATCCAAAACTCATGGCTCTTCTGGCCAATGAATTCAGAAAATAATCGAAAGCGTCCTTTTCGTTTAAATCCTTTTTACAGGCTTTCAACACCGAAGCATGAATGGCTCCAACATGACTGCTCATTTGCCAAGTGGGATATTTGGCGGCTTTGGGAACATTGATATAAGGCGAATCCTCAATATAACCGAGCTCATTGCCAAAATAATTATCCGAAGACGGATGGTAGGAGAACAGTAATTTTTTGTGATGAAAAAGAGTTTGAATTGCAGCAACATTCAAATTATCTTTCTCACTTTCATGACACCACACCAAAATCTCATCATTAAACCGTTGCGCAAAATCAAGAAGCGCTGCTACCATACACCGGTTGATTTCCTTAGAAAAATCAATAGGTTTAGCCGCTACTACTTCCGTAATTTTGGATTGGTTATGGTAAATAATAATCATGCTTTTGGCTCTTTGTCGTTCAATATCTTTTGATAAAAATCTGCACTTTGCTGGGCCACAACGGCTATACTAAATTTTTGTTCAACTTTCTCCCTGGCTGCTGCGCCAAATTGAATTCTCAACCCTTCATTTTCAAGCAATGCGACAATTTTATCAGCATACTCCAGATGGTTCTTCGGATGCACTAAAAAACCATTAATGTTATCATCAATCACTTCTGTAGCCCAACCAATATCGGAAGCTACAATTGCTTTTTGCAACGCCATCGCTTCAATCCACGAAACGGGCAAGGCTTCGGCAAAAGTAGGGAAAACACAAACTGCTGCCGCACTAATATTTCCTCTGATTTTATCATATGGAACGCTGCCTAAATAGCTCACATTCGGCAAGACTTCTTTATCAAACAATGCCTGCATCATCTCCCAAGTCGAAGAATTTCCGGAAATAATATCGGAAGTATCTCGGCCAATCAACACTAGTTTCGCCTGCTTATTTTTTTTATACACTTCGTTGAAAATGAGTGGCAGTTCGAGTAATCCTTTTTTCCGAATTAAGGTGCCAAAATACAGTATTGTATTGTCTTGTATAGTGCTTTGACTATCGGGAGAAAATTTAGCAACATCGATGCAATTCGGAATGACCGTAAAATGGCGCTGCAATCCGAATATTTCTTTGGTAACATCAGCAGTATATTGGCTTACCGAAAGTAATGCATCGGCATTTTGAAGCGCTTTTTTTTCGTGAAATTTGTTCCAAAACTTCACCGGTCGTTGGTCTAAATGGCAAAAATAAGTATCCGATCCATTCAGACGAATAACCACAGGACAATTGGGTTTTATGTTGGAAGTAAATCCTGTCCAATCGGGAGCTTCCAGTATATCGACTTGGTTGTTTTTGACTAAAGAGTTGACCAGTTTTTGAATTTTTTTTTGAGTAAAAAACCTCGAAAACCCTTTGATTTTAAGGTTCTTTATTTGATAAAATGAAATGCCGTTTTCGATAAAAGAGCTGTCTTCCTTTTGGCCGTAAATCAACACTATCACTTCATGTCCTTGTTCCAATAATCCTTTGGACAGGTTCAAAATACTGGTACCGATTCCACCCGAAGCTCCAAGATTGGGATGAGGAAATTCCGAGGTAAGGAAAGCAATCTTCATGATTAATCGTTAGTATTATGAATGTAAAACGGCGATAAATCTTTGTCAATAATGATAGATTTTGCCGGCAAAACCGTTTGATTATCAGCAATGCTATCCGTAACAACCGCATTGGCTCCGATAGTCACGTGATTGCCAATCGTAATATTCCCGAAAACTCCGGCATTGGGACCAATAAAAACATAATTACCAATGGTAGGCACACCTGCTTTTTCGCCATAATTGCTGACGCCAATGGTCATGCCTTGCGAAATGTTGCAATTCTCGCCAATAACGGCATCGCCATGAATGACAATGGTTCCGAAATGACCAATATAAAATCCTTTCCCGATTTGAGTTCGGTAAGAAATATCAAAACCGTATTTCACTTTTAAACGGCGCAACCAAAGAAAGAAAAAATAAAACAGCAACCTGTTTTTTCTTCTGTAATGCTGGGTCAATCTGAAAATGGTCATGAACTTCAAACCCGGATTTGGTTGAAAAATAAAGACATTCAGCAGGATTCCAAAACTAATTTTTGAAATGCCGCAGCGTTTATAATCCGATAAGAGGAGTTCTTTTACCATTTTACTTTTCACAAATTGTGGCCATCGCTTCCCAAATTCTTTCGGAGGCCAATTGAGGCGGATGCTGATTGATGACTTCAAACCATTTTTTGGCATTGTCCACTATTACTGAAGCCTCTGCGCTTAGCATTTTTTCAATTTTTGGAACCATTTCTTCAGCATTATTGAGCCAAAATACTGAATCTTTAGTTGGCATCGACCTGAAATGGATAAAGTTATAGATTTTTTTCACAGACCAATCCGGATTTTTACTATTGGGAACATCATAATTGATAAACCCGCAAGGTTTGCGGAATGCAGCATAATCAAACGCCATAGAGGAACCCAAATTAATCACTAACTCCGAATGAAAAATGGTGTTCATCTGAAGTACTAAATCTTCCCGGGTTGGCAGAATGGCGTTCCAGGCTTCTCCTTTTTTCTCCCATTTTGGATTGACACTCACAATAATATCATCATATTTTTTCAAAACAGAGTCATATCTATCTGAAAAATCAACCGGGCAACGGCGAAATATGATGCCGAGATTGTATCCTTTTTTATTCAATTCTGTCACGGCATTGGCCACATCTTCCAAGTACTGCTCATCGTTGGGCGAAGTCGTCACATCGTCACCCGAAAAGCAAATGTATTTTTTGGCTAAGTCCAGTTTATGGGTTTCAAAAAAAGTGGCTTTGGATTCCAGTAATTCGGTCTCGAAGTGCGTTTCAAACTGCGGTGTACCGGTAACCAATATTTGATTTTCTTCAATGTACGGATAATAATATTGCAGTTCCTTTTTCATATGATCACTCCAGACAAAGTAAAAATCAGTTTCCACAATTTTGGTGCCTTTTGGTAAATTATCCCAAGAAAAAATGAAGGTGGCCGTGGGAATTCCCAAATCCTGCGCTGCCAAAATAGATGCTACAGCCGTGGTAATCCTTTGATTGGTACAAAATACCAAAGCCGGTTTTTCAGCTTTTAGCGTTTCTAAACTATCGAAGTATAATTTTGTTTTTCTTTCCTGCAGTGCTATTTTTTTTCGAAGAGTAGCCAGTCCCTTTTTGGAATTATGCCAAAAAACAACCCATTCCGTAAAACCGCTTTTAAAAGCTGCTTTTACAGAATTATATGAAAAAGGAAAACGATAGTAATTGTAAATCGGGTCTTTTGATTTCTTGATGTTTTGATTTAACTCCACTTGAATCAAGGCATTTTTCAAAAAAACCGTCATGGGATGTGACCTGGCATTTTCAATCTTAACCTCTTTAATTCCCAATTCGTTTAAATCAAAAAAAGTAGTGTTCCAAAAAGTAATATCAAATCCTTTATCGGCGCCGATTTTATGAAAATTTGTAAAAGAAAAATTTCTCAGTCCAATTCCGTCCGGAAGCAGTATAAATATTTTTTTGTTTGACATTTTTCTTTTCAATAGAGGAGTCAAATATCCTCATTTTCCCCTAAATACAAAAGTAATTCGACACTAAAATATACGCTTATGTAATAGCTCTGTCAAAACTGTCTAATTTGATGAGCATCCAAATTAAATAAGATTTTGATTGATGCCAATGGTCAATTCTCCCGATTCAAAATAGCTGAAATTGTAGTGGTCTAAAATCGCGTAAATAGCTTTTCTGCAATCAAATTCGTCGTGAATCTCAATGGCAATACATTTGGTGTACGCCAAAAAAGAAACATCAGCACTCGAACCGGTAAACACTTCTTTTTCAGAACCTTCAATGTCAATTTTAAGAATGTCAATAGTTTTAAATTGCTGCTGCTCTACCAAATACTGAATAGAAAACGCTTTCAAATCTGCTTCTTCCGTCGTCTCTTCCACTCGAATGGACCAATCGTTTTTGTCTCTGAAATCCTTAACCAACTTCAAATTGGCATTTTTACTCCAAAGACCGCCTTTGATTTTTACGGCATTTTGAATTCCGTTGGTTGCTAAGTTGAAACTCATGCTTTCAAAATTGGAGCTATCCGGCTCAATGGTAATGTAATTGGAATTCGGAAAAAAAGGGGAAAGATAAACTGAAGTCAGTCCGACATTGCTTCCGGCATCTATAATATTTAGCTTTTTATGGTTGGGAAAATACTTTTGAAACGTTTCCACCACTGGTTTATATTCCAAGTAATGGTAAATCTGGCTGAACACATCCATATCGCTGGAAGGTCGTTTTCTGAGTTTAATCGTCGCGTGAAAATCTGGGTAAAAGGAAACAAAAGCTTTGGCATTTTCCTGTTTCAAAAAACCGTTAAAACAGATTAAATGAAAATAAAACTCATTAATCAAACGCTCACTTTCTGTGGTTTTCAAACGAAGAACGCGTTTCAAAAGATACTTCAAAACGAGCCGCCTGTTTTCAGAATTCAGTCTATGTAGTTGAACTAGTTTTTGCATTTTATTTTAATAATTGTGCGGCATTAATCCATTGCCAAATGTGAAAACTGCTTTGATTTTCTCCCTTAAAAAACAACTGCAATTCGTGTTGCAATTCCTTCTTCTCGAACCAATTGTTTTGACACAAAGTCTCCACCTCAGCCTGAACCCAATCTTTTAAATCTGCCGAAAGCCATTCGCGTTGTGGCGTTTGCAGAGGACGTTTGGGTGCCAAAACTAAGTCTTTTTGCAGAAACTTCTCCGCAATTTTTCGCAGCATCCATTTTTGAACGCCGTCTTTTAGTTTGAAATCCTTTGGTCTGCTGAACACGTATTCCACTAGTTCAAAGTCCAAAAACGGTTCGCGTAATTCGGTTCCGTGAAGCATAGAAACCCGATCATTAAAGCGCAACGCTCTTGGAATTTTAGTATAAAACAAATCCCGATACTGAAGATTCAGCAAATCATCGGCGAAGGGCTTTTCATAAACCGTTTTATCAAAGTTTTTGGCAAAATCGGCATCGAGAACATTCTTTCTAAAAGGCGAACTGGCAACACCTTGAATGATATTTTGAGAATTATTGGTATAGTAATCATACCCTGCCCAGGCTTCATCAGAACCTTGACCATCCAGCAACACTTTGGTGCCTTTTTGCCGGGCTGCCTGAAAAATTTTAGAATATGCAATGGTTGGTATTCCACCATAAGGTTCGGCTTGGTTCTGAGCAATTTTTAAAGAAAGCTCCGGAATTTCATTAGCTGAAAGCGGACAAACCGTCAAATGAAAAGGTCGGTTTTCCAACATCGATTTTACCCAAATAAGTTCATCATAGTGCTCGTCATTGGTCACAAACGTAAAAGCTTCCACAGCCGATTTATCAATATCCTGCTGATCAATTAAAGCTAAAAGGGTGCTCGAATCCAACCCGCCGCTAAGGTTAAAACCTACCGGAACGTCAGCTCTGAAACGCAGATTTATCGCTTTTAAAAGCAAATTGGTAATGTATTCCTCTTCATTTTTTTCAAAATGATTGAACAACGATTGGGCTCTGTCTTCAAAGGAATACCACTTTTTAAGTTGCAGCGTATTGTTTTTCAGAGTCAAAAAATGACCGCCCGGTAATTGTTGAATGTTTTGCCAAAAGGTTTCATTGGGCAAACCGTAACTTCCTTCGGAGAAAAAGTGGAGCCAAACACTATCTTTCGGAACTTTAGCAACGCCCGCCGAAAAAATAGTATTGATTTCGGAAGCAAAATAAAAATTAGACTGGTCGAAAAAATAGTAAAATGGCTTGACGCCAAATCGGTCACGCGCCGCAAAAAAAGATTGCTCTTTTTTGTTCCAAAGGGCAAACGAAAACATGCCGTTGCATTTGTCTAAACAGCTTTCGCCCCACTCTTTATAAGCATTCAGCAAAACTTCAGTGTCGGATTGCGTCCTGAATTGGTATTTGTTTTGCAGTTCTTTTTTTAATTCAATGTAATTATAAATCTCACCATTAAAAATCAAAACAAAATTCCCGCAATCGCTGGTAAAAGGCTGATTGGCATTGCTCGACAAATCAATAATACTGAGTCGGTTATGTCCAAAAGCCACTTTGTTTTCCTCACAATACGAATCCATGAAATCGGGTCCGCGATGTTTTTGGGTTTCCAACATGCGTGAAATGGTTTCTTTGCTGGCTTTAGGGCCAATAATTCCGGCTATGCCACACATTTTATAAGTGGATTTGAGTCAATAGTTTTTCTGCTAATTCCCAGTCTTTCATCGTATCGATATTGACATGAAACTGAGGATTACTTTCGATATAAGCTATGGATTTTCCGAAAAGGCTTCCGTTTTTTATGACTTCGGTTTTGGTAATATAAATAGAGCCGTCCCGGTGAAAGGCTTTTGGTAAATCCTGTCTTCTCGGAATAATAGTTTCGTCTGCGGTGGCAATTTTCAACAGTCCGTTTCCGGTTTCTTCGAAAGCCCAATGCGGATTGTATTCATGAGGAATGGCCAAAACGCTTACCAGACAATCGGCGTCAGCAGCAATAAATTTTTCAATGGCTTTATCAATACAACCCATTTCCCTAAAGGGATTGGTAGGTTGTAAAAGACAAACGGCATCAAAGAAAATATTTTGACTTTCAAAAAAAGCGACGGCATGTTGCACGACTTCAAGTGACGTAGAGGTATCTTCTGCCAATTCCTGCGGACGCAAAAAAGGCGGTTTATAGCCCGATAGTTCAGCAGCTATCGCAATTTCCTCATCATCAGTCGAGACTAGAATGTCTGTCAGGAATTTTGATTCTTTGGCGGCATCGATAGTGTATTCTATCAATGGCTTTTTGCCCAAAAGTTTGATGTTCTTTCTCGGAACTCCTTTGGAACCTCCACGTGCCGGTATCAATCCTAAAATTCTCATTAGTATGTGATGGTTTTATGGAATTGCAAAGGCAATTCTTTTAGCAATTTGGCTATTACAGCTCCGGCATCTCCACCACCATAAACGTTAGATGTTACTCTGTTGTTTTTGGCTGAAAGGGCTTCAACAGCCGTTATAATTTCATTTTCGTCATAGGAAACATCCACTACATTTTGGCCTCTGTCCCTGCGGTTTTGGCGGGAACCAATATTCACAACCGGAACGCCAAGGTAGGCGCATTCTCTAATCCCAACACTTGAATTTCCGACTAAGCAGGTAGAAGCATTGAGCAAACTCAGGAAGTCATCGCCTTCCATGTTTTTAAAGAAATGAACGTTTTCCAATTTATATTTTTCACGAAACGAACGAATTCCGGTTGAAGTCCCGTCAGCTCCGGCATCCACATTGGGCCAAAACCAGAGCGTGGGTTTATTGACTTTTTGAATCGCCCGCAAAGTGGCTTCGATATGCTTTCTGGAATCCTGATACTCATTGGTAACCGGGTGTTGCATCACCACAATGTACCCATTACTCAAATCAGGTTCTGAACCAACGCCACCATATTTTTCATACGGATTAAAAGCTAATTGGGTATTCTTGGCAATTTCCTGCGCAATGTCTATCGATGGGCAACCGGTATTGAAAACCATTTCGGGATTTTCGCCTAGTTGAATCACTCTTTGTTTCGCATTTTCCGAAGCTACAAAATGGTAATCGGCCAATTTGGTAATGGAGTGTCTGACTTTTTCGTCAATATTTCCGGTAACCTCTCCACCCTGAATATGCGCTAACGGAATGTTCATGTACGAAGCTGAAATAGCGGTAGCCATCGTTTCAAATCGGTCGGCAACCGTAACCACAATATCCGGTCGCAGGTTATCAAAAACCGTTGACAGTTCAAGAATTCCAATGCCCGTAGTTTTAGCAGCTGCGGTTAGATTTTCTCCTTCTAAAACATTGAACACTTTGGCGGCAATTTCGAAACCGTCTTTTTCAATATAATTCACGGCGCTACCATAACGATCAAGCAAAGCCGATGCAGCGACAATTAATTGCAACTCCAATTCGGGATGCTTTTTTATGGCAGTCAGCACCGTTTTTACACGGCTGTATGAAGGTCTTGCTGTGATAACGACAGCTATTTTTCGTTTGTTGTTCATGCTAAATCTTCTTCCTTCAAAAAATCCCATTGGGATTTGTCATTTTTTAATTGTTTGCCGATAACCGATTTAAATTCGGTGGCCGAAATCCCGTAGCCTTTGGGTTTTTTGCTTTCTAAATCATCGAAAGTTATAGTATGTCCTTTGGGTAAATTTTTATTGATGGCCAATGATTTTTCAAAGATAGTTTTTAGTTCTTGGAAACTCTCATTGCTATTTTTATCAATGGTATGATTTTGTGCCAAATGAATATCACTTACTGCTTCCACCAATGCTTTGGTTTCTTCTAAAGTCAAAGAAGCAATGGCATCAGGACCAAACATAGCGCGATGAAAAACCACGTGGAATTCCAGAATTTCAGCACCCAAAGCTACAGCGGCAATTCCGGTAGCGATTTTGGCCGAATGATCGGAAAAACCTATGGAAACCCGATAGCGTTCTTTCAATTCCTGAATGACATTCAAACCATATTGTTCGGGTTTTGTTGGATAAGCGGTAGTACATTGCAGTATAGAAAAATTGGCATTTTTGCTTTTCAGAAAAGCAACTGTTTTATCCAATTCGGCATAGTTGCTCATCCCGGAAGAAATAATGATGGGCTTTCCGGTTTGCGTAATTTTTTCCAACAACAGTAAATTAGTCACTTCGCCGGAACCAATTTTATACGTATGAACGCCCACTTCTTCTAGCCAATCCACCGCCAAGTTGCTAAATGGCGAGCAGATAAAGTCTAAACCTACCTCATCACAATGTTTTTTAATTTCTTTCCATTGCTCGAGGGAAAATTCCATTCGTTTCCAATAGTCGTAGCGCGTGGCGTCTTCTTTAGAAAATTTCACCCGGAAAGGCTCGTGAATACTGCTTTCGGCTTCGGCTATGTGCATTTGAAACTTGATGGCCTGAACGCCGGTTTGGGCAACAGCATCGATATACGAATGGAGAATTCCCAAACTTCCATCGTGAGCTTGAGCAATTTCGGCAATTAAATAGGGTTTGGTTTTCATTAAAAATCCATTGATACGGAAGTAAAAGTAACTATTTTCCGGTTTCCAATAAATTTTTGCTTCGTTTAATTTGTTGAAACGGTCATATTCTTCGGCAGTGAGTGGCTTGCGAAATTGAATCAGTTTCGGAACGGCTGCAATCAAATCAAAAAGGGCTAAAAACAAAGGTTTTATGACTTTGAAATCGCCTTTAAAAATCTTGGTTTTGCATTGCATCCAAACGGAATATGCTAGTTTTCTTGGGACTTTCGATATTGGAAAAAACAAAAAATAGTTGTACCAATCCGCGCGAAGCGACCGGCGGTGACGGAAAGCAAAATCGTTATGGGTTTGGGTTCTTTGTTTTAAATCCACCCGGTGCTGTACCAAAAGTTCGGGAACATAGTGAATTGCCCATTGGTGTTTGAACAATTGGAAGGAAGCAAAATTTTCTTCGCCATAGAACTCAAACCATTCGGGATAATTCGGAATTTCGCGCCAGGCCTTCATTCTCCATACGTGACCGCAGCCCACAAAACTTTTTACAGTTTGCGGAATATCGTTGGAAGCTATGTATTCCGCAGTTGCTTTGCTCCAAAAAATTCGGGCGGCAATTAAGCCACAGGTTGGATTTTTTGAAAAATAATCGGTAACAAGGTCAATTGGATTTTCAGTCAAAAAGTGGGCATCATCGTCGAGGGAAATGGCGAAATCAGCTTTGGTTTCGTTCAACATTTTGTTTCGGCAGAACAGATAGCCTTTGGAAGTTTCATTTCTTTGCAGCACAACTTCGGGGAAAAGGGTTGTTACTTTTTGAGAAGTGTCGTCAGCTGAACCATCATCAAAAATCACGCATTGCACATTCTCATTGAGTAAATGCTTTATTTTTTCAAGGGTGAAAAGCAAATCATTGCAGCGGTTTTTGGTAGAAATTAAAATGTCAACTTTTACTTTATCCATAAAAACTTGATGAAAATTCGACCGATGATTCTTTGGATAAAAATTGACAAACTGCTTTGTTTCCGGAAAGGTTTGACGGCATCGAAACCAGCACGGTCAATATTTTTCACAGCATCATACTGATGATTTTGCGTAACTGCATCCAGTTTATTTCCAATGTGATAGGCGAACGTTTTTAGCGTTGAAAGCCTGTACAATCCGTTTTTATCGGCCAGAGAATCTATAAAATCACCCTCATAGGAATTGGCAAATTTCAAATCGGGAAAAGTATAAGTGTTTCTGAATTGCTCTGTTCTGTATGTGGACACCACGTGATAAGCACCGACAACGGCTGAAAAATCATTGTTTTTAAGAATGAATTGTTTTTCCTGCCAATTGTATTGGGATTTTCTGTCGATTAACTTTGGCAAATTGGTGCCATCCAGATACAGTGAAATGTCCTGGTCATCGACAAACTTTCCGTATTTAATATTGCCTTTGATGGAATGGTAACCAAAAACAGTTTGATTGTAATGAAACGTCAGATATGGTAACGGCATCGGACTCACCACACCCGATTGCGGAAATTGTTTGAAGATTTCAAACACCGCCTTTTCCCAGCCGCTGTAGAATAAAATATCGGCATCGGCAATGGTGACAAACGGTTCGTAAACGCCTCTTACTTCATTGAGTACAGCATATACTTTCCCTTTATTTTCCGTATAATAAACGTATTTGTCAATAAGTGGCTTGTACTTTTCCACTATGGTCTCTACTTTTTTAGAAGAATTGTTATTGAGTAGCGTGATGCAAGTCGTTTCCGGATTGATGGTTTGGGTTAAAGACTCCAGGCATTTATCGAGCACCAAATCCAATTCGTTGTAAAATTCATTATCTGCATCTGGCACATAGAAAACGACCACCACCCGGTGCGGTTTTAAAACATTCTTCTCGTTTTTTTCTTTTTCAGGATTGATGCCTTGGCGCATTGGATTATATGGATTTTACAATTTTAGATACGAAAGCAAATGCCTCCGAGAGTCTAAATTTAGTGATATAAAATGAAAAAACTGAAAATCCCAAAGCAAACGCTTTCTTATTGTTGAGATAGGATTTTTCAATCTTATCCATCAGTATTTCTTGCTCCATTTTATCAAACTTAGGCAATTGTTTCAGCAAATAAATACCAAAACGTTCATCGGCTTTGCTTTTCTGTTTGTTATATTTATCGGATCCCGTGATGCTATTTTCGGCTATTCTCACTTTTATAACTGCCTGATTAATGGAAAATACTTTCTTAAAATGGGACACTTCCAAAACCAAAACCACATCGGAATGCCAAGCCAAAGGAAAGTTGGCGAAACCTTTTTCGAGCAATATCTTTTTGTTGAAGATGTATTCACTAAGGGAACTTCTGGTTTTCCCGGAGTACATTCTGGCCAAAAACGCAGTAGCCTTTTCGATAACAGGATGGTTGTAAATCTCCGAAATTAAAGCTCCTTCTTTGTTGATTTTTTGTGTGGCAAACCGAATTACATTGCACTTATTATTGGCAATTTCATCGGCAGCATTATAAAAGGATTCGACAGCATTTTCTCCCAGCACATCGTCATCGCCGAGGATCATCACCCATGATTCGTCTTTCACTAAATCAAGGCACCTTTGCCATTGCTGTGTCAATGATTTGGAACCCAGATTTTCATCAAATTTTTTATAAGTAAAATCAAATTTTCCGCTGTACTTTTCGAGTAGAACATCCGGATTTTCAGGACTGGCATCATCGCCAATATAAACCTTAAAATTCTTATTCGTCTGACTGCTCAATGAAGCTAAAGTGCTCTCAAAATAAGACTGTTTATAATATGGAATGACAATGGCCAGCATGATTATTTAGTTGCTTTTTGATATACCTTCTGGAATATTTTGAAAGGCTTGTTGTAATTGAATTTCAGAAATTTGAAAAACCGGGCATACTGATTTTTGGTAAAGAAAAAGACTTTAGCTTCGCCTTGCAAAAAGGTTTCTAAAACCGTAATCGACCTCAATTGTCTTTCTAAAATTATCTTTTTTATGCTGTCATCTTTAAGATAAGACAACAATACTGTGAACAGTTTCAGATTGCTTTTTATGTTTCGCAAATGGGAATCCCCGGTATATACGCCGACGCCATAGCGGTAAACGGACATTGGCTCAGGCAAATAGTGCAATTTTCCGTGTTCGGCCAACATCATATACATAAAAAAATCACCAATCGGCGCGTGCTCAAACTCTGGCGGAAGTCCGTTTAACACATTCCGAAAAACCACTGAAGGCGTATGAATATAGTTCCCGCGACGCGCTAAGGTTTCAATCGTTTCGCAATTTTCAGGAACCACTGTGATAAAATCATCAACAATAGTTCCGGCTGGTTGCAGAATTTTCACTTGGTGAAAACACAACACATAGTCTTTATTTTTTTCTAAAAAATCAACTTGCTTTTGGAGTTTTAATGGGTCTGTCCAGTAATCATCGCCGTCGCAAAGCGAAATGTATTCGCCGTGGCACATTTCGAGCGTGGACACAAAATTTTCCTTTCCGGGAATTCCGGTTCCTCTGACTTCTCTTAGATTAAGTTTTATGATTTCAGGAAAATCTTTGGCATACTGCAAAAGGATTTCTCTGGTTCCGTCAGTTGATTTGTCATCGCCAATAATGATTTCGATAGGAAAATCAACTTGCTGCATCAGAATTCCTTCAATGCATTGAGCGATATAATCTTTCTGATTATAAGTAATGACGTGACAACTGACTTTCTTTCTCATTTTACAATCCATTCTGCCCATCCGATTCCGGTTTTCCCGAATCCGTTGCCGTTATAAAACAAGTATTTTTTAGTTCCAATCTGAATCACCGAAGGATAGGTTTGCATGGTTGCATCCCAACCCGATTCCGATAACGCAATGCCACTTTTTTCATCGTTTCTTTCCCAATTAACGGCATCTGTTGATTCGGCATAGCCAATTCGGTAACTTTCTTTTCCATCGCGATAATCAAACGAACCTCTATAAGTAAACCACATTTTGTAAATACCCTCTTCTTTGATGACGGTTGGCCTGGCCGTACATTGGTATTTCTGAGCTGGTGGAATACAGGTAATATTGGTTCTCACCCACTCTATTCCGTCAGTGGAATGGGCGTATTTGATTTCGTATAATGGCTCCGGTTTACCATTCACCACCACAAAACCGGTTGACGAAGCGTACCACAAATGCCATTTCCCTTCTTCTTTGATAACATACGGTGAAGCAGTAAAAAAAGGCTCAAATTTGTTTCTCTCTACTATGGCGCCTTTGAAAGCTCTTTCAAACGTTTTTCCGTTATCGTGGCTGATGGCTAATCCGATGGCATTTCTGTAAGGCACGGAAACACTGGGATTCCAGCCTACATAATACAAATAAATCTGAGTTTCCGACACTCTGACCACCGAGCAAGGCATGATGCCGTCATCGTCAAAAGTGCCTAATTCGCCTAGTTCTAAAATGGGTTTGTCGTGTATGTATTTAACCGTTCCGGGATTATTGGCATCCACATCAAAATAGGTAGGAATGCTTTTCCCTTTGCAGTTGCGGGGTGCGTAGTAAATTCGAATAGTATCCTTATCAACCTGCAAGGCTGTTGGCACGCAGGCATGCGAAATCATCCAATCGTTATAATTGTCAATATGCCATAGGACTCCTTTTTTTGACCACATACTTATCCTTTTGTTTTATGCGAAATACTGTCGATATCAATACTCTTTCCTTCCCGCATGGTTGATTTAGCTCCAAGCCAAATGCTGAATTCCGGTGTGTCTTTAGTAATAATGGCTCCCATCCCGATTAAGGAACCTCTGCCGATTACCGTTTCATCTCTAACGGTAGCATTGACTCCAAAAAAAGAATTCTCTCCAATCTCACAACAACCCGAAATCACTACGTGTGAGGTAATGAAAACATGGTCTTTAATGGTCGTATGATGCCCAATGTGATTGCCGCTCCATAGCACGCAATTATTACCAATTTCTACGAAAGGCTGAATCGTATTGTCTTCAAAAATAAAACAATTTTCACCAATGTTTAAATCGGGCCAGGTCGTGGCTTTTGAGGAAACATAGCTTACGCATTGGTATCCTTTGGCTTTGGCTTCTTCGTATTTGGCTTTGCGGAAATAACTCATTTGCTTAAAACTAATCGGCAAAAACATCTTGTATTCCGATGGCGGATAATTTTTTTCGATGTCTTCAAAAGCCACTACCGGCAAGCCTCTGAATTCCTTTTCCTCTATATAATCTTTGTCAACCGTGAAAGCTACCACTTCATGCGGCGAATCGTGTTCAAAATAAAAATGGGCTAAACTGGCTAATTGGCTTACGCCGAATATTATAATCTTTTCCATGGTCATAGTAATTTGTAGTGGTTGAGAAAGTCTTTTATTTTCGACACCTCATTGAACATCAGTATATCTATAATCGACAAATTTGGAACAAAATTATCATTAAATTGGCTATACTCTATTCTTTCGCTTTGAATAAATTGCAGTTCGATTCCTTTTTCTGAAAAATCAGATTTGGAATATAAGGCCATTCCACCCGAAAGATTGATGTACTGGCTGGCTTTTTCCTGGGTGCAAATATCTAAAACCCGGGTTTGGGCACTCAGGTTTTGGTTGTTATAGTTTACAGAAGAATCCACAAATTCAGTAGCAATTCCGATGTATTCCGCCACTGATTTTATGCTGCTAACCGCCAAACCGGCTATGGATTGATTTTCGGTTTGCAATATTTTTTTCAGCATTGGAAAAACATCAGTAAAAAACGGTGCTTTTTTATAATTCTGCTCGATGGTTTTTAAAAATTTATCAGCCCACGACGGATAGAATTTTTGGTTTAAAAAGGTTTCATTGATTTTCTGAAAAGAGCTCTGATTTTCTAAAGGAACCGTAAAAAGAAAAGCTTGGCCACCAACCAAAATGGAATTTCTGTTAATCCAGCCTTGTTTTATGAAGTTTACATCATCATACACCACAAATTTATCCGCAGCATTAATCAACTGAAAATAGCCAATATAAGGAAACAGGTAAGGTTGCATGACAGCCAGTTTCATTATAGGTTGGTGTTTATTGTTGAAATAATAGTATCTAATTCGGGAGTGGTTAAGCCAACGTATAGCGGCAAACATAAAATTCGGGAAGCGATGCTTTCTGAAACCGGCATGGGCTTTCCATTGGTGTATTCAATGGTATTTAAAGACGGACAAAAGTATCTTCTCGGGAAAATCTGGAGTTCGTTTAATTTTTGTTCAATAAGCAACAACTCAGCTTCCGTTTCAAAAATGATGGGATAATAGCTGTTATTCCACTGAGTGTTTTCTCTTATTTTAAGTCCTTTCAATTTTGAAAAATCGATGTTCGAATTATAATAATCGACTACTTTTTTTCTTTCTCCCAAAATCGTTTCCATATACGGCAACACTGCTAATCCCATAGCTGCCTGGAGCTCAGAAATTTTTCCATTGATACCGAGTCCATGAAAATCTAAAGCGGTTTTGTGACCAAAATTATGGCTGTAATACAATTGCTTAAACCATTTTTCATCGTTGCAAAACATGGCGCCCCCTTCGGCTGTATGGAACAACTTGGTCGCGTGAAAACTGCAAGTGCTCATATCGCCAAAATCGAAAATCGATTGGTTATTGTAAGTCACGCCGAAACAATGTGCGGCATCATAAATTACTTTTAGTTTGTGTTTTTGGGCAATTGCTTCAATCGCTTCCACATGGCACGGATTTCCGAAAACATGCGTTGCCAGAATGGCTGTAGTTTTTGAAGTTATGGCTGCTTCAATTTTGGTTTCATCAATCGTCAAATAATCCGGATGAATGTCAACAAAAACCGGGGTGCAGTTTTCCCAAACAATGGCTGCTGTAGTAGCTACATAAGAAAATGGAGTAGTTATAATTTCGCCACCGTTGCCAAACAACTTCATCGCTATTTGCAACGGAATGGTTCCGTTATTGGTGGTTATGATGTTGGAAATGGATAAATAATTCTTGAGTTTTTCTTCGAGTTCCAGAACTAATTCGCCACGATTGGTCAACCAAACGTTGTTCCAGGCGCGTTGCACTTGGGCTTGGTATTCGGCTATGGGCGGCAAAAAAGCTTTGGTTACATTTATCATTTCAACAATTACATTTTATAAGAATCGATTATTCCGTTTTTCTTAACGAAGGCAAGTTCTACCAACCATAAGACGTTGGGCGTAAATGGACGGTTTAGATCCGTTATTTCGAATAATCGATAGCCTTTTTCATCCATAAAGTTAATCATTTTCAGAAAGCTATTTTCAAACTCTTTAATTACTACACCGGCTTCGACCATGAAGACTTCGGTTTTGCCAAAAAGTTCACTGGCACCTTGCAGTACATCAATATCCAGACCTTCTGCATCAATTTTGACAATATCAGGAAAAGGTTTGTTATCGGATTTCACCAAATCATTCAGTGTGATGATGGGAATATCGACTTGTTTGAAGCCCATTTGCTTTGCTTCTTCTTCGGTATACCGGAAGGAACAACTATCATCTCTATCTACAATGGTAAACTTAAACGAACCTGGTTTCGAACCGGCACCAACCGGCAAATATTCTATTTTGGAATTTGCCTCTAATAAGTCCTGAAAAGAAGGTTTCAGCCATTCCTGAGGTTCAATCAGCGTGTAGTGAGCTTCCGGGAAATACGTCAAGGTTTCTCTGGTCCACGTTCCGTGATTGGCTCCTACATCAACTATGTGTTTTGGTGACAAACCCATGGCTTTCAAGTTATTGAAAAACGTTTGCAGCAATAAGGTTTTGGTATATAAATCTAAGGTCTTTAAGTCTCTTTTTCGTTCATACCCAAGACTACTAAAGAGTTTGGCCGTCAGTTTGAAGAATATATTTTTGGCAGTTTTTTTCATTGTTTATTTGATTGACCAATCAAAAATTGGTTTGATAAATCCGGGTTCTTTTCCCATCCACGATCCTATTGCCCGCTCGCCTTCCTGAATGTTGAAGGTCATGATGTCTTTTTCGACAAAGATGGTTTTTTTAGCATTTTCAATTACATAAAACGATAAGAAATAAGAGCCTATATTTAAGAATCCTTTGGGCAGAACGCATTTTACTTTATTCAGTCCGGGATGCAGCTTAAGCCCGCTACCTGTATGAGAAAACGTAAACAAAGCTTCGCCAAATTCATTGTTCAGCACATACGTAAAATGAAGGCTGTTATCGACTTCTTTCAGCGTGATGGCCGTATTGATTTCGATTTCCTGGTATTCGTCTAAAACAGTATCGGAAGTACTTCCCACGGGATTGATGCTAATCTGATGCAACGTAAATTCCTTTTTGTCGTAAGCATTGGAAAAGGTAATTTGGTTTTGAGCTTCGGAATCACCGCTCAGGTAGTAACCCACGGCATTTTCTACGGTATCAATTTTTTTGATTAAGCCGTTTTCCAAAACAATTCCACGGGAACATAAACTTTTTACAGCGGCCATATTGTGGCTGACAAACAAAACGGTTCTGCCTTGTCCTTTGCTGATATCGCCCATTTTACCAAGGCATTTCTTTTGAAACTCAGCATCACCAACAGCCAACACTTCATCAACGATAAGAATTTCGCTTTCTAAGTGCGCCGCAACGGCAAAGGCTAAACGAACGTACATTCCGGAAGAATATCTTTTTACAGGCGTATCAATATAGCGTTCAACTCCTGAGAAATCGATGATTTCGTCCAGTTTACGGGTGATTTCTTTTTTGCGCATGCCCAGAATCGCGCCATTCAGGTAAATATTTTCTCTTCCTGACAATTCCGGGTGAAAACCGGTTCCTACTTCGAGCAGGCTGGCGATTCTTCCTTTCACTTTTATTTGTCCGGTTGTTGGACTTGTAACCCGCGAAAGTAATTTTAACAAGGTGCTTTTTCCAGCTCCATTTTTACCGATAATTCCAACAGCTTCTCCTTGTTGAATTTCGAAATTGATGTCTTTTAAGGACCAAACGATATCGCTTTCTCCTTTGAGGCTTCTGTCATTGGTTTCGCCAATTTTTAAAAAGGGATCTTCCTTCCCCAGAATTTTGGTAATTACAAAACGCTCAATATCCCTGGAAATGGTTCCGGTTCCAATTTGCCCAATCTGATAGGCTTTTGATAAATCTTCTACTTGTATAATTGGATGGCTCATTAGATAGTATCGACAAAGTTTTTTTCGGTTCTGTTAAAAATAATCACGCCAAAAAACAAAATTACAACGGTAACTAAAGTGGAGTAACCGATACTCCAAACCGTGAATTCTCCTTTGCCTAAAAAAGCATAGCGGAATGCTTCGATAATACCAGTCATTGGATTGAGTTCAATGTATTTTTTGTAGGCCACCGGCGCCGCACTCAAGGGATAAATCACTGTGGTTGCATACATCAGCAATTGTACTCCAAAGGTAACCAGAAATGTTAAATCTTTATATTTTGTGGTGGCTGCCGTGATAATCAATCCCATGCCTAAACCCAACAAAGCCATTAACAACACCAATAACGGGAATAAAAAGATTCCGTTAGTTATGTGAAAACTGGTATTGGGTATTGGGGAAAAATAAAAATAAAGCATCATTAACAGCAGCAAAAGCAACTGAACTCCGAATCGGACCAGATTACTCACCACTATACTCAACGGCATAATCAGTCGGGGGAAATATACTTTCCCGAAAATATTGGCGTTGTCTTTAAATACAGTGCTGGTTTTGGTCAAACAATCGGAAAAATAATTCCACGATGTGATTCCGGCTAAATAAAAAAGTTGGTGTGGTAAACCATCGGCACTGATTCCGGCTAATGTTCCGAAAACGAACGTAAAGACAATAGTGGTGAAAATGGGTTGAATAAAGAACCAAAGTGGTCCTAAAATCGTTTGTTTATAGAAGCTGACAAAATCTCTTTTTACAAGCAGAAGAAGCAAATCTCTATAGTGCCAAAGGTCTTTAAATTTTAAATCAAAAAGCGAGGTATGACCTTTAATAACTAAATCCCAATCTTGAGATTGACTACTGTTTTTCATTATTGCTTTTAATTTGATTTAAGTTTCTTATTTGCAAATATATAAATTAGAAAAGGTGCAAAAAAGGTTAACTTGATTTATTTAGCAAACAATTTTTATTTGAAATAAATACTTTTAATTTCACTAATTTTACAAATTAAAATCAATTGCTTTGATACATTTTTTCAAGAAAAAGCCTTTTTTACGCGATTTAATTCCTGACGACTTTATAGATATTCATTCTCATTTGATGCCCGGAATAGATGATGGTGCAGAAAACATTGAAGATACATCCAAATTAATCAAAGGATTAGAAAAAGTTGGTTTTAAAAAATTCATCACAACGCCTCATGTCATGGGGGAAGTTTGGAACAATTCAAGAACTCAAATTGAAGAAAAACAGCATAGCACAGTGGCTGCGCTAACCATTCCAAACATTGAACCTCGATTTAAAGCGGCAGCAGAATATATGATTGACGGAGAATTTAAAGAGCTTTTCACCCGAGAGCCTCTTTTAACGTTGAAAGATAATTATGTGCTTGTTGAAATTTCCTATTTGAGTCCGCCTATTCAACTATATGACATTTTATTTGAGCTTCAAGTGGCCGGTTACCAGCCGGTTTTGGCTCATCCGGAACGCTATAATTTTTACCACCATTCGCTGAGTGATTATAAAAAATTAAAAAAAGTGGGATGCTTATTTCAATTAAATCTTTTGTCAGCCGTAGGATACTATGGCGAAAGAGTTTCTAAAATAAGTGATGTCTTAATAGAAAAAGGATTAATTGACTTTCTTGGTTCTGATGTTCATCATATCCGACATTTGGAGTGTCTGCAAAAAAAGATTGTTTTGAAAAACCATGAACACTTTTCATCGCTTTTTCAAAACAATTCTTTCTTTGATTTTTAAGTCTTATTTACTCTTTTTAAATACAGAAAATATTCTTTTTACAAACGATTTTTTGGCATTTGTCTCTGAACCGTAGCCATAACCATAGCCGTAAGCATAACTGTATTTGTATCGGTAAGAGTAGCCATATTTATAGCCATACCCATAATTCATGCCTATATTATTGATAACATACACCATGTTTTTCAGTTTCTTTCTATCGCTTAAGTTAACTGAAAATTCTAATATTTTCTTAGGTGTAAATCCGGCTCTAACCACATAAAGTGTAGTGTCAACCAATTGAGAAATCAACAATGTATCCGTTACCAGTAATGTTGGTGCTGTATCAATAATGATAAAGTCATATTCATGTCTGGCTTCTTGTACCAGTTTTTCCAAGCGTCCGTTGGATAATAATTCGGCCGGGTTTGGTGGAATATTACCCGACAAGATGATATCTAAGTTAGGATTGTCCAGTTGGTTTTTCTTGATAATATTTTTCCAGTCAATCGTAATTTCATGCAAATAATCCTGAAGACCAATTTCGTTCTTTTTGATATTTAAATAATTATGCAACTGTGGATTACGCAAATCAGCCCCAATCAATAAGATTCTTTTATTCATTAAAGAGAATGATATGGATAGGTTGAGAGCCGTAAATGTTTTCCCTTCTCCTTTTATGGTAGAAGTTACCATAATGGTTTGCCCTAATTGATCCGTTTTTAAAGGTAAAACATAGGATAAATTGGTTCTCAAGATCCTGAAGGATTCGCCTAGTAAAGACCTATCGTTTACTCCGGTTAATCTTTCTTCGGAGTCGATGTGAGGAATCTCGGAAAGGATAATTTTGTTTCGGGTGTATCTGAGCATATCCTCTTTGGTATGCAATTTATCATCTAACAGAAATCCAACATACAGTATTAAAAATGGTATTAGCAATCCCACTATTAGTGCGCCCAGGTAGAAAGCGCTTCTCTTTGGCGCAACAGGATTACCGTCTGTTGAAGCATAATCAACCACTTTAATCGAAGAAGAAGTTATGGCTAAATTAACAGCGGCTTCTTCTCTCTTTTGCAATAGTAAAAGATAAAGTGATTCTTTTATGTTTTGTTGACGTTCAATACCTCTTAAAATCTTCTCGTCATTCGGAATGGCACTGAATTTTTCAATGGAGGATTTTTTAATAAAATTATTTTGGGATAAAGAAACCTCTAATTCTTGCTGATACGCTTTAATAGATTCTAAAATATTCCTTTGAATATCGACCAGTTTGCTATTAATGATTTTGACATTAGGATTGTTTTCCCCTGCACTGACTAAAAGTCTGTCCCGTTCCAATACAATGGTATTGAAATCGGTAATATATTGATTAATATTAGTATTGATAACACCAATATTGGTTGGCAACAAATTTAACTTTCTGTCTGCACGTATAGTCTGATCTAATATTTTAGACAATGCAATTTGAGTTTCAATTTGAAAAACATCGCTTTTGGCAGTAACTTTACCAGTAGTAGCCGTCGCGGCATCTGCTTCTATAAAAGTTAGTTCATTATTACGCTTATAGGTAGCTTTATTGGTTTCAATAGAGTCTAATTCTCTTTCCAGAGATTTGAATCTGCTATTAACAAAATCAATTGTCCTTTGAGAAACCAAACGTCTGTCGTTTAAACCATCGGCATCAAATTGTTTGACAACTTCATTTAAGATGGCTTCTGATTTGTCACTATTGGCTCCAGTTAAAAATAGGCTTAAGATATCTGAGTTTTCATTGCTGTTAACAATTTTCAAGCTATTGGAAAGGCTTAGCACAGCAGATTCTACTGGAATGTGTTTTATCAGATACTTTTTCCCTAAAAGTTTATCCAAATTGGTGCCAACCTGTAGTGATAATTTATACGATATCCCGTTTACTTTTTGAATTGAATTAAAGGGAAGCACCATGTTTTTTTCTGAGCCGTTGAAACTGGTGATTTTATAGCCACCGCTAACGATTTCCATTTCAAATGAAACGGATCGGTTATCCATGTTTAAGGATGGATTTAACCACTCTATGGTAAAAGGCCTGTTCTTCCAAATCTCTAAATTATTGAAGTACCCAACGTTATAATATTGGGTGTTGAGATTTAAATTTTTACAAACTTGCTCACTTATTCTGTACGATTTTAAGACTTCAATTTCATTGTCCAAATTAATTTTAGATCTCGCAAATAATGAAATTCCGTTATTGGGCAAGGCAAAACTATTCTTAGAGTCATCAATAATTTTTACTCTGGTTTTAGATTCATACACAGAAATGGTATGATTCAGATAATTTTTAACCACAAAAAAACTAATCAGAACCGAAATTAAAAAGTAGTGCCAATAGCGTAGGTACCTGTATATCTGTTCGAAAATGTTAAAATTATTATCGTTTTCTTGAATGTCAATTTGTGTATTTTCCATTACTAATTTACTTTTTTAACAATAAAATCAAGGTTATTCCAAATGACACTATACCCAATATGCTACCCAAACTGTTCAAATAACCGGAAGACATAACTTTAGGTCCGTTCGGATTAACGATGATTACATCGTTTTGTTTCACATAATAGTAAGGCCCATTGAACCAAGTGGAAGCTGTTAAATCAAGGTGAATATAAGTTCTAGTTCCGTTAATTTCTCTAATTAATAATACATCTTTTCTAACGCCGTTGATGGTCAAATCACCAGCATAACCGATAGCTTGGTTTAGTGAAATATTTTGTTCTGAAAAGCTGTAAGTGCCGGGACTTCTTACTTCTCCCAACACAGTCACTTTGCTATTAATAACTCTAACACTAACCGTTGGATTTTTAATATATCCGTTATCGTTTAAGGTTTTGGCAATCATATTCTGTACATCAAGAATCGTTTTACCAGCAACATTTAAGGTGCCTAAAACAGGAAATGCAATGGTTCCGTCTTGTGCTACCAAATACCCTTGTACTTTATAGGTTTCGATATTGATATTTCCAGAAGCATTAACCAAAATATTAAAAGGTTCTACTGACTCTGGAATTAAAGCGGATACTTTGATAAATAAGATATCATTTATTTGAACATAATTAGATAAATAGCTGATAGAATCTTGGGAGTTGTCTTGAAGATCTTGATAATATAGCAGATCCTTTTTGCTGGCACATGACTGTATCATAAAGGAAAATATTATCAAAAGGAGTAACTTTTTTATCATTTTAGTACATTTATTTTTTAAAGTATTAATAAGAATACGGTCGCATTCATTATTTTTAAAGTGCAAATTTACGATTTGATTTTGTATTTTAATTAAGATTATAGGAATTTAATTAGATATTTGTAATGGCGATTACTAGTCATATTAAACGTCCAGCGCTTGATATTCCGAATTTAAACTTTTGTATTCGGGTACTATTTTTTTCATTTTAGAAACAATAGAGTGATTCGTTTTAAATTTGGCAATTTCTATTAGTTCATCTATCGATTTATTGACTTCATCAAAGTGATGGTAATTTTCTTCCGCAATCATTATTTTTTCATGATGCGTTGCCAAATTTTTAGAAGAGTCGTTGAGCAATTCTTCATATAATTTCTCTCCGGGTCTAAGTCCAATAATCTTTATCTTAATATCCTTATCGGGTATGTAAC